>Ga0209802_1002019_pt1 | contig 14466 bp, 16 predicted proteins | sample GraSoiAngelo_129_FD_185886 | JGI IMG/M metagenome (GOLD analysis project Ga0209802, IMG submission 185886) | Grasslands soil microbial communities from the Angelo Coastal Reserve, California, USA - 14_0927_12_40cm (SPAdes) (version 2) | ecosystem: Environmental > Terrestrial > Soil > Grasslands ... | reverse complement strand
CCGTATTTCTCCTTCACGATCTGCTTGAGGGTCTCGTTCGCCATGCCGTGCCTCCTCCTCCGACCGAGTCGAGGCCGATGATATATCGATACTTCCATAAGTGTCAAACTATTTCGGGGACCGGTCGGGCGGGCTTATCCACGGCCATCCACAACGGCTAACTCACCGCGAACGCGGCGCTTCTCAGGGCCGTCCGTGGATAACTCGGGCCGGGACGGGCTCGTTCAGGACCTGTCTAGACAATATCAGATTCCGGCCCGCGGCTCAGGCGGCGAGCAGGCGGATCACGAACCACGTGCCCCCGGCGACGAGCGCCGACGCGGGGATCGTGAAGATCCACGCCCAGACGATGCGCCCGGCCACCCCCCAGCGCACGGCAGAGAAGCGCTGGATGGCGCCGACCCCCAAGATCGAGCCCGTGATGGTGTGCGTGGTGCTGACCGGAATGCCGGCGAGGGCGGTGCCGATCAGCGTGACCGCGCCGGCGGTCTCGGCGCAGAAGCCGCCGAAGGGGCGGAGCTTGGTGATGCGCATGCCCATGGTCTTGACGATCCGCCAGCCCCCGGCCATCGTGCCGAGGCCGAGCGCCGCGTGCGCCGCGAGCACGACCCAGAACGGCACATAAAACTCGGGGCCGAGGTGGCCCGTCGTGAAGAGGAGCACCGCGATGATGCCCATCGTCTTCTGGGCGTCGTTGGTGCCGTGGCCGAGGCTATAGGCGGCGGCCGACAGCAGTTGGCCGCGGCGGAAGATGCGGTCCACGCGACCCGGCGTCTGGCTCTTGAACGTCCAGAGCGTGAGCAGCATCATCGCAAACCCGACGACGAGGCCGATCAGCGGCGCGAGCACCATGAAGACGCCGATCTTGACGAGCCCGGCCAGGACCAGCCCGCCGAACCCGGCTTTCACGATGGCCGCGCCGGCGAAGCCGCCGATGAGCGCGTGCGATGAGCTGGTCGGGAGCCCCCAGTACCAGGTGATGAGGTCCCAGACGATCGCGCCGATGAGCCCCGCGAGGATCACCCACTGGTCGACGACGCTCGTCTCCACGACGCCCTTGCCGACGGTGCGAGCGACGCCGACGCCGAAACCGAAGGCCGCGACGAAGTTGAAGAACGCCGCCCACACGACCGCCTGGAGCGGCGTCAGCACCCGGGTCGAGACGACCGTGGCGATGGAATTGGCGGCGTCGTGAAAGCCGTTGATGAAGTCGAAGACGAGCGCGACGACGATGATGAAGACGACGGCGGTCAGCACGGGCGGGGCGGTGCGGCGGTCACGCCATCTTGAGGATGATTCCCTCGATCACGTTCGCCACGTCCTCGCAGCGGTCGGTGACGGCCTCCAGCGTCTCATAGATCTCCTTCCACTTGATCACCTCGATCGGGTCCGGCTGCTCGTCGAACATCGCCGCGAGGCTCTCGCGCAACAGGCTGTCGGCGCGGTTCTCGAGCCGGTTCACCTCTACGGCGTGCTCGTGGAAGCCCGGGTCCATCGTGCGAAGGCACCGGATGCCGCGGTCCATCGCCGCGACCTGGGCCGTGATCACCTCGACCATCGCCCGGCACGCCGAGGTGGGCTCCTTGATGCGGTAGACGACCAGCCGCTCGGCGGCGGCCTCGAGGTAGTCGAGGACGTCGTCGAGGCGAGTCGCGAGGTCGTGGATGTCTTCGCGGTCGATCGGCGTGATGAAGGTCGTGTTCAGTCGCCGGACGATCTCGTGGGTGATCTGGTCGCCCGCGTGCTCGACCTCCTTGATCGCGTACGCCTTGGCCCGCGCGTCGGAAAAGGTGTGGACCAGCTCGTGGAGGAGACCGGTCGCCCGGATGATGTTCTGAGACTGCTGCTCGAAGTAGTCGAAGAACCGGACTTCCTTCGGGATCAGATTGAACATGGAGCCAGCCCGCAGTGTATCACGCCTTGCGCAGCGCGAGCGCGGGAAGCCCGAGGAGCTCGCGACGCGCGACGGCCCAGAGCGCCTCGACGAGCGCCGTGAGCGCGGGCGCGCTTCGGGCGAGGCAGCGGACGACCGCTCCGCGACGCGGGAGCGCTCCCACGCCTCCGACGGCGCCGGCGGTCTCTCGCAGCAGCCGCCCGGCCGCGGCGGCGAAGGCGTCGAGCCCCGAGTCGGCCACCACGACGAACGAGCCGAAGTAAGGGTGATCCTCGGTGAAGCCGAGCCCCTGCACCGCCCGCGCCGCCGTCAGCACGAACCGGTCGTGGAGGATCAAGCCGCGGCGGTCACGCACGGTGACGGCGCTCTCGAGGAGCGCGAACCGCCACGCCTCGCCGCGCGCGATGCGCCCCGCGGCGAAGGCGTCCGTGAGGATCAGCGTGGCGCCGTCCTCCGCCTCGCAGTCGATGGCCTGACGGAAGGCCGAGCCCGCGAACGGGATCGTGTGGTCGGGGACCCACTCCAGAATGGCGCCGGCGCCGAGGCGAATGTGCACCCGCTGCTCGGCCGCGGCGCCCGCCGTTCGGTAGACCTTGGTGGCCGAGGGCGTCGTGAGACAGCCGTGGGCCGCCGGCCCGATGGTGACGTCGATTGTGAGCCGATCGCCACCGACGAGCCCACCCGTCGGGTTCAGGACGGAGACGACCGCGGCGGGGTCGTCGAGCGCCATCGGGCTCAGCACCTGAAGCGGCAGCCTATACCGGCACGCTCCGAGGACGGTCGCGCCGTCCCGCCGCTCCAGGGCAAGCGCGAGCGTGCCGTCCCGCCCGACCCGTCCGGGCTCGGGGTCAGCGGGATGCGGGCGCCAGCAGGAGGTCGTGGCGGATCCACGAGAGGACCGCATCGGCTCCTTCACCCGTCTTGAGGTTCGTGAAGACGAAGGGGCGCCCGCCACGCATCCGGCGGGCGTCGCGCTCCATGACGGCCAGGTCGGCGCCAACGTGGGGTGCCAGGTCGATCTTGTTGATGACGAGCAGGTCCGAGCGCGTGATGCCCGGCCCGCCCTTGCGTGGGATCTTCTCGCCCTCGGCGACGTCGATGACGTAGATCGTCGCGTCCACGAGCTCGGGACTGAAGGTCGCGGCTAAATTATCGCCCCCGCTTTCTATCAAGAGCAAATCGAGGTTCGGAAATTCCTTCATGAGGAGGTGCGTGGCTTCAAGATTCACTGATGCATCTTCCCTTATCGCCGTGTGGGGGCAGCCGCCCGTCTCGACCCCGACGACCCGCGCTGCCGGCAGGGCGCCGCGCCGGACGAGGAACTCCGCGTCCTCCTTGGTGTAGATGTCATTGGTGATCACGGCCATGTCGAACGCGTCGCGGAGCCGGAGGCACAGCGCCTCGGTCAGCGCGGTCTTGCCCGAGCCGACGGGGCCACCGATTCCGATCTTGAGCGGCCGCGGGAGGCAAGCCCGTGCGCTCACGACCTGAACAATCTCCTGTCGAGCGTCGCGTGACGAAGCCCCGCGAGCTCGAGACCGGGGTTGAAGCTCCACAGGTCGTCCACCTTCCGCGCGGCCGCCTCGGAGCCGAGCCGCGCGAGGCGCGGCCGCAGTCGGGCGAGGAGGCGCTGGCCCTGCACCTGGCCGAGCGCGATCAGGCGCAGCCCCGCGCCGACCAGCAACGCCGCCGTGGAGTAGAGATACGCGACCGCGGCCCGCTCGGCGTCGGCGCCCGCGCGGCCCAGTGCCACGCCAAAGGCGAGAGCATGGTGGCCGGGCGCCAGGCCGTCCTCCACCGCGTGGAGGAGCTCGGCGAGGAACCGATCGTCGTCGAGGGCGGAAGTTGCGCGGAGCGTCTGACGCCCCATCTGGCGGCTCGCGGCGCGGAACTCTGGGACGCACTTCATCGCGTCGAGCCGCGCGTCGAGCGCCACGGCTTCCCCGACGTCGTCGCGGGCGGCGATCCGGGTCGCGTGCGCCACCGCCACGGCGTCGCACGGCCCCGCGCTTCCCTCGAGGTGGGCGACGACGAACGCCTCGAGGCCCGCCGCGTCGTCGACGCGCCCCTCCTGGACGTACGTCTCGAGGCCGAACGAATGGGCGAAGCCGCCGGCGGGGAAGAGGCCGTCGGCGAGCTGGAGGAGCGCCAGGAACGCGGGATCAGTGGTCATGACCGTGACCCGGGCCGACGGGGACGAACACTGCCGCGCGACGCTCGAAGTCGACGCCGAGCCGGGTCAGGAGCTGGTCCATCGCCGGGTCGTCGGGCACCAGAAGCTGCTCACCGTCGAGCGCGAGCGTGAAGTGGCGATTGCCGACCTCGAAGGCGACTCGGACCGCCTCCTCGCGCGAGCGCGGCGTGACGGCGAGCACGGGCTCCGCCGCCGCCTCGACCGCCACATACCAGCCCGGGCCGACGTAGAGGACGTCGCCGGGGACCAGGACGCTGCCCGTCGGGAGCGCCAGCGCGAGCGCCCGGCCGGCGCGAGTCGTGACGCGGCGGCGCCCCCAGCGCCGCTCCTCGGCGGTCAGCACGAGCACGTCCCTCTCGAGCCCGGCGAGCTCCACGTCGTGCACGTGAACACGGGGCTCGGTGACGACAGGCACGGCAGAGCCGCCAGCGCGATCGAGCCCTCGGCTCGATCGAGGCGCGGGTGGGGGGGTATGGGGGGCCATCTCGGGGCCCCCCATCAAAAGAGAAAGTACCGCTGCGCCATCGGCAGGACGGCTACCGGCTCGCACGTGAGCAACTCGCCGTCAGCTCGCACCTCGTAGGTCTCCGGGTCCACCTCGATCCGCGGCAGCGCGTCGTTGTGAATCATATCGCGCTTACCGATCGCGCGGCACCTGCCGACCGCGACCACACGGCGAGCGAGGCCCAGACGGCGCGGCACGTCCTGCGCGAGCGCCGCCTTCGAGACGAACGTGACGGCTGCGGCGGCCCGGGCGCGGCCGAAGGCACCGAACATCGGGCGGTAGAGCACTGGCTGGGGCGTCGGGATCGAGGCGTTGGGGTCTCCCATCGCCGCCCACGCGATGACGCCGCCCTTGACGACCAGCTCGGGCTTGACGCCGAAGAACGCCGGGCGCCAGAGCACGAGGTCCGCGAGCTTGCCCGGCTCGATCGAGCCGACCTCGGCGGCCAGACCGTGGGCGATCGCGGGGTTGATCGTGTACTTCGCGACGTAGCGCTTGACGCGCAGGTTGTCGTCGCCCGGCGCCTCGCCCGGCAGCGGCCCGCGCTGTCGCTTCATCTTGTCCGCCGTCTGCCACGTGCGGATGATCACCTCACCGATCCGCCCCATCGCCTGCGAGTCGGAAGACATCATGCTGATCGCGCCCAGGTCGTGCAGGACGTCCTCGGCGGCGATCGTCTCGGCCCGGATTCGCGACTCGGCGAAGGCGAGATCCTCGGGGATCTTGGCGTTGAGATGGTGGCAGACCATGAGCATGTCGAGGTGCTCGTCCATCGTGTTCACGGTGAAGGGCATCGTCGGGTTCGTGGACGAGGGCAGGCAGTTCGGCTCGCCGCAGACGCGGATGATGTCGGGGGCGTGGCCGCCGCCCGCGCCCTCGGTGTGGTAGGTGTGGATCGTCCGGCCTCGGAAGGCGCGGATCGAGTCCTCGACGAACCCCGCCTCGTTGAGCGTGTCGGTGTGGATCGCGACCTGCACGTCGTGCTCGTCCGCGACCGAGAGCGCACAGTCGATCGCGGCCGGCGTCGTCCCCCAGTCCTCGTGGAGCTTGAGCCCGATCGCGCCCGCGGCAATTTGCTCGCGGAGGGGGTCGGGCGCGGAGGCGTTGCCCTTCCCGAGAAAGCCCAGATTGACCGGAAACGCCTCGGCAGCCTCGAGCATACGGTGGACATTCCACGACCCGGGCGTGCACGTCGTCGCGTTGGTGCCTGTGGCGGGGCCCGAGCCGCCGCCGACCATCGTCGTGAGGCCGGCGCTCAGCGCCTCGTAGACGAGCTGCGGACAGATGAAGTGGATGTGCGTGTCGAGCCCGCCCGCGGTGATGATCTTTCCCTCGCCCGCGATCACCTCGGTCCCGGCCCCGACGACCATCCCCGGCGACACGCCGGCCATGAGGTCGGGGTTGCCGGCCTTGCCCACGGCGACGATGCGCCCGTCACGGATGCCGATGTCGGCCTTCACGATCCCCCAGTGGTCCACGATGACGGCGTTGGTGACGACGACGTCGAGGACGCCGTCGGCCCGGGTCGCCCGCGCCGACTGACCCATCCCGTCGCGGATCACCTTGCCACCGCCGAACTTCGCCTCCTCACCAGCCACGGTCAGGTCGCGCTCGATGCGGATCAGGAGCTCGGTGTCGGCGAGACGCACGCGGTCGCCGGTCGTCGGACCGTAGAGATCGGCGTACTGACGCCGCGTCAGGCGCAGGCTCATGGACGCCGCTCTTCCCACGCGGCGAGCCGCGCGAGCGCCTGCTCCTTGTCGGCTCCGTCGGTGAGCGCGTTGAGCCCGAAGACGCGGCGGGCGCCGGCCAGCTCGACGAGCGTCACGCGCTTCTCGTCACCGGGCTCGAAGCGGACCGCGGTGCCGGCGGGCACGTTGAGGCGCATGCCGAACGCCTGGGCGCGGTCGAACGTGAGCGCCCGGTTCACCTCGAAGAAGTGGAAGTGGGAGCCGACTTGTACGGGCCGGTCTCCCGTGTTCGCCACGGTCAGCTCGACCGTCCTGCGCCCCGCGTTCGCCACGATGTCGCCGTCGCCAAGTACGTACTCACCCGGAATCATGTGAGGTCCCCTCCAGGAGCTTATAGTAGAAGGCGCTCGGGTCCACGCGCCCGTCGGCGCTCCGCGCGTATTTCGGTATTACGCCGGCGAGCGTCCAGCCCACGCCCGCGTAGAGCCGCTCCGCGTGATCACCGCGGCGCGTGTCGAGCACGAGCGTCGTCCGCCCGCGGCGCCGCGCCTCCGCCTCGACCGCGCGCATGAGCGCGCGCCCGATCCCCTGGCGCCTGGCCTGCGTGTGCACCATGACCTTCGCGACCTCGGCACGATGACGCGCGTTCGGGCGCACCGCCAGCTCGAGCTGCGCCGAGCCCACCACCGCGCCCGCGGCGTCGCGCGCGACCAGCAGCACGCGCGTGTCCTCGCGGAGCGCCGCGACGACGGTGCGCCAGTAGGCGTCGGCCTCGCCCGGCGCCAGCGGCGGCAGGAAGCCGATCGACGCGCCACTCTCCACCGCGTCCGCCAGGAGCGCGGACAGCACCGGAAGGTCGGGTACGGCCGCCTCGGCGCTCAGCGATTCGATCCCCACGCGCACGGCCTCAGCGGATCGGGCTGTGGATCGTGACGAGCTTGGTGCCGTCGGGGAACGTGCCCTCGATCTGCACGTCGTCGATCATCTCGGGCACGCCCTCCATGACGTCGCCGCGACTCAGCACCGAGCGGCCGGCCTCCATGAGCTGGGAGACCGTCCGTCCGTCGCGGATACCCTCGAGGATCTCCGCCGTAATCAGCGCGAGCGCCTCGGGGTGGTTCAGCTTGAGGCCGCGTCCCCGGCGGCGGCGGGCGACCTCGGCGGCGGTGAAGATCAACAGCTTTTCCTGCTCACGGGGGGTGAGGTGCATCGTCGAGCCTCCTTTAAACCTGGGTGCGGGCACCCGGGCTTCGCCACGCCCGCACCCCGCCGCAACTTCGCTCAGCGGTTCGTCACCTTCGCGGTCAGAGTCCTGATCACCCCGACGGTCAGACGCTGAGCAGCGCGCTCACGGCGTCGACGTCGAACGTTTGCCGCTCGCCCTCCAGGGCCACGGAGCCCTTGTCCATGACGTAGAACCGGTCGCAGATGGAGCGTGCGAACTCGAGGTACTGCTCGACCAGCAGGATCGACCGGTGGCCCTCCCGCTTGATCCGCCGCAGCACGTCGGCGATCTCGTCGACGATGGACGGCTGGATGCCCTCGGTCGGCTCGTCGAGGAGCAGGAGCGCCGGGTCGGCGATCAGCGCTCGGGCGATGGCGAGCTGCTGCTGCTGGCCGCCGGAGAGGTCCCCGCCTCGCTTGCCGAGCATCCCGCCGAGCCCGGGGAAGAGCGAGAGGACGTAGTCCAGCTGCGCCGGCGCCGGCGACTTCTGCCGGGCGCCGAGCACGAGGTTCTCACGGACGGTCAGGGCCGGGAAGATCTCACGCCCCTGGGGGACGTAGCCGAGGCCGAGCCGCGCGCGCTCGTAGGGCGGCCGGCGTGTGATGTCCACGCCGCGGAACGTGAGCGTGCCCGTGCGCGGCGCCAGGAGCCCCACGATCGTCTTGAGCAGCGTCGTCTTCCCCACGCCGTTGCGCCCCATGACGCACACCACCTGGCCGTCGCCGACCGTCAGGTCCACGCGCGACAAGATGCGGCTCTCGCCGTAGTAGACGTCGACCCCGTGGACGGCGAGCATCAGGCGGCCCCTCGGACCTTGCCGCGTCCGAGATACGCCTCGATCACGCGTTCGTCGGCCTGCACACGGTCCAGCGAGCCCTCCGAGAGCACGGTGCCCTCGTGCAGCACCGTCACGCGGTGGCCCCGCCGCGCGACCTGCCGGACGAACTCCATGTCGTGCTCGATGAGCATGACGCACGAGCTCGAGCGCGCCACGATGCCCTCGATGAGCGCGATCGTCCGCTCCTTCTCCGGTCGGGTCATCCCGGCCGCGGGCTCGTCGAGCAGGAGGAGCGTCGGATCGTCGACGAGGAGCATCGCGATCTCGAGCCACTGCTTCTCGCCGTGGGAGAGCGTGCCGGCGAGGTCGCCCGCGCGCCCGGCGAGCCCCATCTGCGCGAGCGTGGCGACGATCGCCTCGTGACGCGTGAACGCGCGCCACGCGGCGAGCGTCGAGACGAAGCGCTTGCGTCCGGCGGAGAGGAGCATGTTCTCGAACACCGTGTGCCCCGGGAAGACCGACGGCGTCTGGAACTTCCGGATCACGCCGACGTTGGCGATCGCGTGCGGGGACATCGCCGCGAGATTGACGGTGTCCCGGAACAGGACGCGCCCCGCCGACGGCGCCACGTGACCGGTGAGCACGTCGAAGAGCGTCGTCTTGCCCGCGCCGTTCGGCCCGATGAGCAGGCGGACGCGCTCCGTGCGCTCGACGATCAGGTTGAGGTTCCGGAGCGCGAGGAACCCCTCGAACGACACCGTGAGGTTCTCGACGTAGAGCAGCGTGTCCACGGTTCAGGCCGTGTGGCGGTTGACGCCCGATGCGGCGACCGCTGCGGGGGCGACGGCGCGCCCACGCCGCGCCACGAGCGCCTTGGCGCGGACGGCGAGCCCGATCAGACCGGCTGGGAAGAGCAGGATGACCGCCATGAAGAGCCCGCCCAGGATGATCGGCCAGAGCCGTGGGTAGGTCCCGGTGAGCACGCTCCGGAGCCAGTTCACGGAGATCGCGCCGACGAGCGCGCCCCAGAGCGTGCCACGGCCGCCGAAGGCGACCCAGATCACGATCTCGAGAGAGGGCAGCACCCCGACCTGGCTCGGCGTGATGATCCCCACCTGCGGGGCGTAGAGCAGTCCCGCCAGGCCGGCGAGCGCCGCCGAGACCGCGAACACGAAGATCTTGAAGCCCGCCGTGTCGTAGCCGAGGAACTCCAGCCGCCGCTCGTTGTCGCGGATCGCCTCGAGGACGAGCCCGGTCTTCGAGCGGACGATCGCCTGCGCGAGGAGGAGCGCGCCGACGAGGACGGCGGCGGTGACGACGTAGAGGGCCCGGAGCGTCCCCGGGCTCGACAGCGAGAAGCCCAGCACGGACTTGAAGTCGGTGAGGCCGTTGGTCCCGCCGAGCTTCATCTCGTTGCGGTTCAGCATGAGCCACACCGCGAACGCGATCGCCTGCGTGAGGATGGCGAAGTAGGTGCCCCGCAGCCGCCGCCGGAAGGTCAGCACGCCGATGACCGTCGCCAGGAGCGCCGGGAGCAGGAGCGACGACCCGATCGCGAACACGGCGGACGTGTAGGGCTTCCAGAAGAGGGGGAGCGCATAGACCTGGTTCCAGATCATAAAGTCGGGCACCGGCTCGCCGTACACACCCTTGCCGGAGGACTCGAGCATCATGTGCATGCCGATCGAGTACGCTCCGATCCCGAAGAAGATCGCCTGGCCGAGCGAGAGGATGCCCGTGTAGCCCCAGATGAGATCCATGCCGAGCGCCAGGATCGCGAGGGCCAGGTACTTGCCGAAGAGGTTCAGGTAATAGTCCGAGACGAATCCCAGCCCGTTCGCCGTGGGCAGCCCAACGGCGAACACGGCGCCGAAGAGCCCCACCCGGACGAGCTCCCGGTCCCACGGCCGTACGGGCGCCGTCACGCGGTCTCCGTCGCGGCGCGCCCCCGCTGCGCGAAGAGCCCGGTGGGGCGCCACTGGAGGAACCAGATCACGATCACGAGCACGGCCACCTTGGCGTAGACCGCCGCCGCGGTGCCGCCGATCGCCGGCTCGATGAGCTTGTTCGAGAGCCCGATGCAGACCGCCGCCACGACCGTGCCGACCAGCTTGCCGACGCCCCCCAGCACGACGACCATGAACGAATCGACGATGTAGGTCTTCCCGACCTCGGGGTCGACCGTGCCGATCAGCGCGAGCGCGCACCCCGCCACGCCGGCGAGCGCGGTGCCGAGCGCAAAGGTCACCGCGTCCACGCGCCGGGTCGACACGCCGAGGCACGCGGCCATCGCGCGGTTCTGCATCACGGCCCGCACCTTCAATCCCGCGTACGAGCGGTAGAGGAGGAGCCAGAGCGCGCCGAGCGCCACGAGCGCGAGCCCCACGATGAAGATCCGGCTCCACGGGAAGATCAATCCCGTGAGCACCTCCACGCCGCCCCGGAACCACGTCGGCGAGTTCACGCTCGTCTGGTCGCCGAAGTAGAGCCGCGCGCCCTGCTGGAGGATCATGCCGACGCCCCACGTGACGATCAGGGTCTCGAGCGGCCGGCCGTAGAGAAACCGGATGACGCCCCACTCGAGGGCGAACCCGACGAGCCCGGCGACCAGGAACGCGAGCGGCAGCGCGACGAAGAAATAGGAGTCCGCGTAGGCCGGGAACCGCGCCGCGAAGATCTCCTGTACGACGTACGCCGTGTACGAGCCGAGCATGAGCATCTCGCCGTGGGCCATGTTGATGATGCCCATCAGGCCGAACGTCACGGCGAGCCCGAGGCTCATGATCAGCAGCACGGCCGCCAGGCTGATGCCGTTGAACAGGTATCCTACGATGTTGCGCTGGGCCACGAACCGGTCGATGTCCTGGAGCGCCGTCCGCGCCGCCGCGCGCACCGCCGGGTCGGTCTCCTCGGCGAGCAGCGCCTGGAGCTGCGGCACCGCCGCCTCCGAGGCGCGGCGCCCGAGCTGCTTGACGGCGCCGAGCCGGTCGGCGGGGTCGGGCGCCCGGAGGCGGAGCTTGGCGAGCGCGTCCTCGAGGGCAGCCCGGACGTCGCGATTCGTCTCGCCCTCGATCGCCCGCGCGAGCACCGGGATCGCCGAGGGATCGCCCGAGGTTCCGAGCTTGAAGGCCGCCGACTGCCGCTTCGCCGGATCTTTGCCCAAGACCTCGAAGCGCTCGAGGATACGTTGCACGACGCCGAAGTGCGACTCGTCGAGGGCGACGGCCTCCTGGCCCGACCCGAGCTGCGCCGGCTGCCCCTGCGCGTCCAGGAGGGGGCGCCCGGCGACGTCGGTGAGACCGGCGTCGTCACCGAGGATGACCAGCCGCCCCTTCCACACGTAGAGCGCCCCGTCCTTGAGCGCCCGCAGGAGACGCTCGACCGCCGGGTCGCTCGACGCCGTGAGCTCGCCGAGCGCGCCCTTCTGGGTCGCCGGTGCGGCGAGCCGACGCGCCGCCGATTCCAGATCCAGCGCGCCGGGCCCGGCGGCCGCGACGCCGCCGAGCCCGGTCAGCACCCACGCCGCCGCGAGGACGACGGCGAGCGCGCGCACTACGACTTGTCCGACAGCCACATCCGCTTGCCGCCGACCACGTCGAAGGAGCCCTTGCCGCCGTTGCTCCAGTCGCAGTCGCGACCGGGGTACGTCACCTCGCTCCACGGCGCGGGTCGCACCCACGACTTGGTCTTCCAGACCACGTCGAACTGACCGTCCTCCCGGATCTTGCCGATGTAGACCGGCTTCCACGTGTGATGGTTCTTCTCATCCACCTTGTACTTGCCCACCGGGCTCGGGATCTCGAGACCCTCGAGCGCCTTGAGCACTTTCTCGACGTCGGTGGACTCCGCCTTCTGGACCGCCTTCGCCCAGAGATGGACGTGGATGTACGCGTGCATCATCGGGTCGTCGGTGACGCACTGCTTGTCCGGAATGCTGTGACCCTTGCACCACTCCTTGTACGCCTTCACCCACTTGAGGTTGTCGGGCGTCTTGAGCGACATGAAGTAGTTCCAGGACGCGAGGTGCCCGACGAGCGGCTTGACGTCGAGCGTCTGCAGCTCGACCTCGGCGAAGCTGTACGACATGGTGGGCGTCTTGTCGGCGGTCACGCCCTGGTTGGCGAGCTCCTTGAAGAACGGCACGTTGCTGTCACCGTTGATCGTGTTGATGACGGCCGCGTCGCCCGCCGCGCTGAAGCTCTTGATCTTGCCGACGATCGTCTGGTAGTCCTGGTGGTGGAACGGTGTGTACTCCTCCGCGATCGCCGACTCGGGGACCTTCTTCACCTTCGTGAGGTAGAGCCGGAGGATCTTGTTCGTCGTCCGCGGATACACGTAGTCGGAGCCGAGCAGGTAGAATTTCTTCTTGCCGCCGCCCTCCGCGCTCATCAGATAGTCGATCCCCGGCGTCGCCTGCTGGTTGATCGTCGCCCCCGTGTAGATCACGTTCTTCGAGCACTCCTCGCCCTCGTACTGCACCGGATAGAAGAGCAGGCCGTTGTTCTTCTCAAAGACCGGCAGGACCGACTTCCGGCTGACCGAGGTCCAGCATCCGAAGACGGCCGCCACCTTGTCCTGGAGCAGGAGCTTCTTGGACTTCTCGGCGAAGAGATCCCAGTTCGAGGCGGGGTCTTCGATGACGGGCTCCACCTTACGTCCGAGCACACCGCCCGCCTTGTTGATCTCGCCGATGGCCATCAGGACGACTTCCTTGATCGGCGCCTCGCTAATGGCCATCGTGCCGCTGAGCGAGTGCAGGATCCCGACCTTGATCGGCTCCTTGCCCTGGGCGGTCAAGATCTTGGGAAAGCCGATCCCGGCGGCGAGCCCGGTGCCGGCGACGAGCGAGCCCCTGAGGAACTCACGACGTGACCAAGCGGACATGGCGTCTCCTTTCGTGGGTGTGCCGGCGTGCCTTTCATGCCGCCGGGTGGTCTGTGGGATCCCTTCGGTCGGCGCAGCGTCGCTGCCGCGCGCACGAGGGACGCCGTTGTCCACTCGATAGGGCCGAGGTGCAAGGCCTGTACCGAACGAGGGGCGCGAAATTTCCGAGAGTTAGCGCGACCGGTCGTGAATCCTCTGCCTATTCCGTGGGCACGCCGCGCGCGACTGACTCCGACACGAGCAACGCCCTTGCGATCTCCACCATCGGCTTGCGATTGTCCATCGCCGCCCGGCGCAGGCGGCGGAACGCCTCGTCCTCGGTGAGCCCGAAGCGCGCCATGAGCGACCCCTTCGCGCGCTCGATGACCTTCCGCCCTTCGAGCGTCTGGCGGAGCTGGCGGTTCTCCTTGAAGCGCGCGATCGCGACGTCGAGCGTGGGAGCGAGCTCGGCCGGACGCAGGGGCTTGAGCAGGTAGGCCATGACGCCCGCCGCCCGTGCGCGCTCGACGAAGTCGTCACCGGTATGGCTGGTGAAGAGCACGACCGGGCAGTCGGCCGTCGCGATGACGTGCGCGGCGGCCTCGATGCCGTCGCCGTCCGGCAGGCCGACGGCGAAGATCGCCGCGTCGGGGCTGGCGCGCTTGATCAGCGGAAGGGCGTCCGTGCACCTCAACGCCTCGCCGACGACTTCGCCGCCGGCGGCCCAGATCGCGCCGCGGAGCGCCGCGCGGGAGCGCTCGTGGTCGTCGAGAATCGCCACGCGCCAGCGCGGACCTCGAGCCATGCCCTGTGCTCATGGCAAGCCGAATGCCAGACGTCCGCCACGAGCAAGATCAGCAACTTAGGTCGAGCGGGGCGGCCGGCCTGCCCACCCGCCCGGCAGCAGGCGGGTGGGCTGCCTCTTGCGGGAGCAGCCGCGGCTCAGAAGAACGAGTAGTACAGCGCGAGGCTGATGGTGTCCTGGTTCTTCGGTTCGCGGCGCATATACGCCAGGCAGCACCGGTGGCTAGAAGTAGAGCACGGCACCGATCCCCAGGGTATGCTGGACCTTCTCCGACCTGAAATCGCTCCCTCTCGTGAAGAAGTTCTTGTTCGAGAAGTCGACCCGATATTCGGGGCGCAGCAGGATGTTCGCGAGTTTGCCCAGCCCGATCTTGTAGTTAAGCGTGGCTGTTATCCCGACAAGGGTTTGCGCCACGCCCGTCGTGAAACCGTCCTCATCCCGGTACCACTCGACTCGGAGCGACGGTTCCAGCGCGTCGGTGAGCTTGTAGCGGATCCACCCGGTCAGACCG
>Ga0209802_1002017_pt1 | contig 14471 bp, 11 predicted proteins | sample GraSoiAngelo_129_FD_185886 | JGI IMG/M metagenome (GOLD analysis project Ga0209802, IMG submission 185886) | Grasslands soil microbial communities from the Angelo Coastal Reserve, California, USA - 14_0927_12_40cm (SPAdes) (version 2) | ecosystem: Environmental > Terrestrial > Soil > Grasslands ... | reverse complement strand
TCCGGTCTATCAGCGAATCACGCACATGGTTCCCATGGAATTTCCGCTGCTGGTGATCGTGCCGGCACTGCTGCTCGACGTTCTGGAGCCGCGCACGGCCGGGTGGAGGAAGTGGGCCAAAGCCGCGGCCTTCGGCGTGATTTTCCTGGCCGCTTTCCTTGCCGTGCAATGGCCGTTCGCGACTTTCCTCGTTTCCCGGGCCTCAGCGAACTGGTTTGTCGGCACGAAGTATTTTGCTTATTTCTCTACGCCCAATGGATATGACATCCGGCACCTCTTTGTGCCCATTGACTACGCCGCATTCGGATTCTGGATGATCATGGCCGAAGCCGTGCTTTTGGCGATCCTGAGCAGCCGGCTCGGTTCGGCGGCGGGAGAGTGGGTGCGGGCAATCCGCCGCTGATGTGATGAAACGCTTTTTCGCATACCTCGTTGCGATCGCGGCGTCGGGCCTGCCCGCCTGCGCGCATGTCGGCAGCCCGGACGTTTTCGTCGAAGGCAACGCCGGCCCATACAAATTATTCGTCACTGTGAGAGTTCCGCAGGTGATTCCCGGCATTGCGGAAATTGAAATCCGCAGCGAGTCGAATGACGTAAGCGCGATTCGCATCGCACCCATGCAGCTCACCGGACCGGGCTCTCAATATCCTCCGGCGCCGGAGGCAGCCGAGCGTTCAAAAGATGACCCGCAATTTTTCCGCGGCAGCCTCTGGCTGATGGAGTTCGGTTCACTTCAAGTGCGCATCGAGGCGGAAGGAACTAAAGGGAAGGGACTGCTGGCCGTGCCGATTCCGGCTATCGCGCAGCGCACGCTGCCGATGCAGCGATCTCTGGGGCTGCTCTTGTTTGTTCTCATGATCGTTCTCTCGCTGGCGATGATTTCTATCGTGGCAGCCGCGGTTCGTGAGGGAAATCTGGCGCCGGGCGCCCCTGCCCCGGCTGCGCGCGAGCGGCGCGTCCGGTTGGCAGCGGGGATCGGAGGTTTCGTAGTGGCGGCGGTTCTTACCGTCGGCGGCTTGTGGTGGAGAGCAGACGCGCGTCAATATGCAAGCCACATCTATACCCCTCCCGAGATCGAAGCCCTGATCAGCGCCAATGGCCAATTAATCCTGCGCGCAAAACCGATACGAATGACCTCGGGCAATCCCCGCCGTCCGGCAGATTGGATCGACTTCCAGGACCTCATTCTCGATCACGAGCACTGGATGCATCTTTTCCTTATTCGCCGCCCCGGCATGAACGTTTTCTGGCATTTGCACCCGGAGCGCGCGGGCTCCGGCAGCTTCACGCAAAACCTGCCTGCCATGCCGGCCGGCCACTACCAAATTTTTGCGGACGTGGTCTTGAGCAGCGGATTTCCCGTCACCCTGGTGGGGCAAATCGATCTGCCTTCCGCCCTTGCCGGCACGCCGCTCACAGGGGATGACAGCGGCACCGATGCGAACCCCATTCCCTCTGAGACGGGCGCCAGGGCGGAGTATCCACTTCCGGGTGGCGGCCGGATGATCTGGGAGCGCGATGGGCAGCCGCTCGAGGCCGGCGTTCCGCTGATGCTGCGTTTCCGGGTGACGGATGGCTCGGGAAACGCGGCTCAGGATCTCGAACCCTATATGGGCATGGCCGCGCATGCGGCGATCGTTCGGTCTGACGGTTCCGTCTTTGCGCACGTGCATCCGACGGGTTCTGTGCCCATGGCTTCGTTTGAGCTGGCTCAGGCAAGTTTGCCCGCGAGCTTGGGAGGAGGCGTGCTTGGCGCGATGAACATGAAGCAAATGACTGCCGATAAAATCGCGCCGGAGATTTCCATTCCCTATGGCTTTCCCAAAGCCGGTCTGTACCGCATTTTCGTGCAGGTCAAACGTTCGGGCCAGATCCAGACGGCGTTTTTCGACGCTATCGTGAAATAAATTCCGCCTAATCACGCGGCGCAGGAGGGCTCAAAGAGGCGCACGGCTTTGAACTTTATGTGCCGATGGCTTGCAGTACGCTCAGGTAGTGCATCACATCGTCACGCGACAGCATCCCCACGATCCCATTTCCGTCTACTACCGGCAACTGATTGACTCCATCGCGCCCCATTTTCTCGAGTGCCGACCACAGGCGCGCATCCGGCCGAATTGTGGCCAACCGTTGGAGGGGAACCATCACCTGCGAAACACTGGTCTGCGACCATGATGGGCGCGGAGTCTCCTTGATGCCCCCCAGCGTCACCAAGCCCGCCGGACCGCCCGTGCCATCCACCACAAAGTAGCGGGCGCCCGCCGGCAGGACATATTTGTCCACCAGTTCCTGGACCGTGAGGTCCCCGGAAACTCGGGGGAAGTCGCGCTTCATGGCATCCGCCACCCGGCGCTCGCCAATCAAGCTCTTCAAACCTTCCTGCTGCAGCAGGCTTCCTGCGGCGCTCTCCAGGAACCAGCCAATAAACGCAATCCATAGACCATTGAGGAGGTTTCCTCCTAACACCTGCCAGAGACCCAGGAAGATCAGGAAAAAACCGCAGAAGCGCCCGGTTGCTGCGGCAATGGCCGTGGCGCGCTGGTAGTTGCCCGTGAACCGCCAGATGATCGCGCGCAGGACGCGTCCAGCGGGAAACCAGGAACGAGGTTAAACACGCCCAGGACAAGGTTCAGGTAAGCGAGGTACTTGGTCAGCGCCAGCAGCGGCGAGGAGAACGCCACCAGCGGTTCGAGTCCCCAGAAAACAGCCGCCAGGCCGAGACTCACAAGCGGTCCCACAACGGCCATGGCAAATTCCGCACCGGCGCTCCGCGGCTCCGCCGCAATCTGGGAGACGCCTCCGAAAATGAAGAGCGTGATGCGTGGAACCGACATTCCTAATCGCTGGGCGACCAAGGAATGCCCCAATTCGTGAATCAGCACGCTCACGAAAAGCATGACCGCCGTTGCCAGGCCCATCAACCAATACTCGGCGGCGCTCCAGTTTTTGAATTCGCCCGGATAGTAGTTCGCCGCAAGCACCCAGGTAAGCAAACCAATGATCAGGAACCAGGAATAATCCAAGTCGATGCGGATTCCAAATATCCGTCCAATGGAGATTGTATGGCGGAACATTTTTGATTCCTTTTCAGTTCACGCGGAATGCGGCGGAAATTCCAATTGCGTTGCGACACATCCCGAAAGCCTTGGAAATAGATTCCGGCTCAGCGTGCACGGAAAGTGCCGTTGGTTCGGCCGCTGACGGTGCTTATCTATTCCCATCCTGTGCTTCCCAACATTGCACCGCGATTTCGACAGAACTATACACTTCATCGTGTATCAAGGATTAGCCTTTTGATTTAGCGGAAGAGGCCGGTGTGGCCCAGAGAGTAGCGGCCGGGTTGCGGGTAAACGCATAATCCGTGCGGCCCTTTGCCCACCGGAATGCGCGCGATCAATTTCCCGGTAGTCGTATCGATTGCGTAGACCTCCGCGTGATACCGGCCGGAAAGCCACAATACCTTTCCGTCGGCGGAGATCCCGCCCATATCCGGACTGCCACCGTGCGGCAGGCGCCACTTGGCGATGATTTTCCGGTCGGCCAAGTCCATCACGGAGATGCTTCCCTCGCCGCGGTTGGAGATGTACATGAGTTTGGAATCGCGGCTCACCAGGAGCCCATGCGTGCCCTTGCCCGTTTTCAGAAATCCGGCAACGGCAAAGTTGTCGCCGTCAATTTCGTGAACGCCATTGGCTGCCATGTCTGCGACGTAGAAGACCCTGGCGTCGGGCGATAACCGAACATCCTGCGGCATGGCAGGGCGCTCGAGTTGCACCGTGCCCAGAAGTTTTCGGGAAGACGTTTCCACCTTCAGCAATTTTCCGTCGAACTCGCAGCTCGCTATGAAGTAACTGCCGTCGGCCGAAAAATCCAGGTGATTGACGCCGTCGCAGGGCACTGGCAGCGAAAATTTCAGCTTCATCGTTTGCGCATCGCGAAAGTCCAACCGGTGCAAAGCTTCGGCTACCACGATGGCTTCCACGCCATCCGGGGTGAAGTAAAGATTGTAGGGATCATCGACGGAGACGGTTCCCTCCAGCTTGGCCGTCGCCGGATTGATTTTGGTAAGAGCATAGCCCTGATCGTCGAGCACATATAAGGTTTTCAGATCGTAAGACGGCACGATGTGCTGTGGCAGGCGGCCCACGCTGAAGTGGTCAACGACCTTATACGTCGCGGGGTCGATCACGTCGACGCTGGCGCTCTCGCTGTTGGGCACGTAAACGCGGGAAGGAAAATTCCTTACCACGGGGCTCAGTTCATTCGGCCGGTCCGCCGCATAGATGTCCTCTCCGCCCAGAGCTTGTGCCGCGGCCTTAAGGCCGGCATTGGAAGGCGGAGAACTCTCTTGGAGCTCTCTCGCTACGGAAGAAACAAGCAATGCGGGATGAACAAACAAGAGCGCAGCCGTGAAGAAAAGAAAGCTGATGAAGAGCAAACGGATTAGACTGGAGAGCCCCACAAGAGAGAATTGTAATTCAGAAAATCTGTCTCCGCGCCAGCCGAATTGAGCGCTTGTACCGCCGATGTTAACGCCGGCGCGCGAGGCCTGCAGCTCAGATCTTCATCTCCCTCTTTGGCGGGTCGGCGCCGATATATAACTCAAAAGCGAAAGTTCGTCTCTAGGTAACCGAATTGGGCGTTCGTACCGCGGGGATAAATGCTCGCGATCACGCTCTTGCCCCAGGCGTGCCCATAATAGATGGTCGCGCTGAACCCATACCGCAGCGGGAAATCGAGGCTGGCATCCCAGACGTTCGCCAGACTGCGGCTGCCCCCGCTTGTCCGCCCCGAATAACCGAAGGTGGAGGATTGAAAGGCACCTCCGCCTGAATACCAGAGGTCCTGCGCATTGGCCAGGCGCAGCGCGTGCACTTCACTGCGCGCAGAAACAGAGCGCGGCAGATGAAATTCCGCCGTGCCGTAAAAATCTTCGTTATTCTCCATGTTGTAGAACGGAAATCGCGCATAGAGCCGAGGCGTCGGCAGGAGCTGAAAAAACGTGCCGTGGCGGTTGTCTGCCGGATTAGAATCACCGCTGCCGAACGAGTATCCGGCGCTGATCCACGGCTTGACGGTGGGGATCGGAGGCTGCCAGCCGAATTCGCCGGCAAAGGCCCCGGCGCGCTGCGTCAGTGATCCCCAACTGCCGTTCTGCCATGCGCCCCACAAAAGAAAATCGAATTGCCCGCGCCCGCTCGTAGGCAACACTTGGGCATAGTCGGCGCCATACGTCCCAATACGAACCTGATTCGTATCGGCGAGGCGCGCGGCGAGCGGCCGGTTATCCGTCTTGACGACTCCTTCTCTTTGGTCCACGTAACCCATGGCAAAAATTCGCAGCTCTCCCGATCCGTGGTGGTATTCCGTCGGAAGGGTATAGGCGCCATAAAAAAGGTCGACATTGAGCTCTCCCATCGCGCCGACCTGGAAAGCGCCCTCGGTGGGCCTCACGGCGAGGAAGGTGAAATTGCTCTTGCCGGCGCCGAGGCCCAGGCGGATGCCATCGAAGCTGCGCAGGACAGCCGAGAAATTGAACTCGCCGATCAGCCGTTGCGCTATGCGCGTATTCACCACTTGCGCCAGAGTCGGATCTGCCGGCGTTACTTCCATGCCATCGGAAAAACCAAACCGGCCAACGGTCAGCTTTCCGTTCGACGGAAGATGGATGCCCAGGTAAGCTTGCTTTAGAAAACCGCTGGCAACATTTCGCCTGTTCCCATTCGCCGCGTAATAGGTCCCGCCAAGTCCAAGCTGGCCTTGGCTCCCCGGCGCGATGGCGTTGCCGGGCAGCCCGAGGATCGCGTCTTGAGCTCCCTCGATCAGCCAGTCAAACCTCTCCCGTGTTTGCCCGATGCCGGCTCGCAAAAGCGAATGCGCGAATCCGTAGCTGTTCTGCCCTGAAGTTGGCTGGAACCAATCCCAGGCTTCGCTTCGGAAGCGCCAACCGCCAAATACGTTCAACGAGCCTTGCTTCTGCTGCACGCCGGCGGGCGCCTTTGCCCCCGACTGGCCGCCCTCCGCAGCTACACCAGAATCCGAGTTGGCGCCACTTGGCAGCGTGTACAACGCGCCCAGAGAAATCGCGGCGGCTAGATCCGTTTGCTGCGCCAATAGAGTCTTGCCTGTGAGCAGGAGCAGCAAAAAAACGAAGTACTTGACGCGCAAATTCACCCCGTTTTCTCCGATCGCTTGCTGCGTTCTATCACGACCGCGCAGTTTCGCGCCGCGAATGACGTTTCGTCCCATGTGGAACGGATCTATCGTGGATCAAGAGACGAACTCGCGGTGGAATCCTTACGGAGAATGTACCGCAGGTAAACTAAAAGGGCGGAAGTTACCACGGATCATCGCGCAGCCGGACTTTTGGTTTGCTGGGGCCGAATTTTCCCCCGATGCCCAAGTTTATTCCGGAGCACGCTAGCGGCGGATGCTCACAGCAACGCGTGCTTGAACTGGGATGCTCAACCCACGTGACATCGCGCTGGGATCAGGCATCCCGGTCCGCCCTGCTGCCAACGAGGTGCCAATCCGCCCCGTCTCTACTTGTCATCGCGGTCGCGGCGCCGGCTTTCGAGACGAATTTGGCCCCGGATCTCGCCAGCGGGAAAATTCACCGTGTGCACGTTCGCGTAGGCGGAATTCGAGAGCAAAGCGTCCTCGATCGCGTCGAAATCGCCCGCGGTCACGTTTTGTCCACTGAGGGCTAGCACATCTCCTGCCGAGCGTGTTCCGGTTACGGTCATGGTCCCGCCACTCGTTGGGCAGAGTGGCGTACCCGCCGGACCGTTGCCCTTGTTGGTACAAAAGAAAACCATAATGCCGCCCGGCGTGTGTACCCTGCCAAAATGGATGTGCGATTGCGTTACCGGCGCGCTGAGACCGGAATAGGTCAATTCGAACTTGAACGTTTTCGCCACTCGATTAAGAGTGAGTGTCAGCGTTCCTTTGCCTTCGCTCAGAATCGCGGGAACCTCCTGGAACCCATCGAGGTTCGCGGTAAATTTCACCGTGTCGTCGTCATCGGCGCGCACGATCCACATGGCGCCGAGTCCGAGCACGCACAAACTCATTGCCAAAAAGCCGATCAGGACTTTTCGCATTCCTTCCTCCTCAAATGTCTGAATACCTCAGGGTCGGTGGCCGTCTTCGAGCGCGGGGCACGCTCCGCCACATCCGAATCGGGACGAATCCTACTCTGGCCGGCTAGGCAAGGCAAGTAAAACAGCCGGAGACAAGGCCGAGACAATTCTGGGACAAACCGCTCTTCGCCTCTTCGGCCTGGTAACAGAAAAATCCGCTCCCGTGTTGCAGCAGCGACGGGACGGCCCGATCAGCTCAGCTTGACGGCCTTCATCTCTCGCTTGCCCAGCCGGCGCGCGCCATTCTCCGTAACCACCACGGAATCGCCAAATTGCGCCGTGCCGCCGTTCTTCAGCCGGAAAGCTGGCTTTACGTCGAACACCATGCCCGCCTGGAGCACGATTTGTCCCACCACGCCAGCCGAACCGCCCCGCGGCAGAGTGCCAAGCCCGCCCGAATGGATCACCAGCGCTCCAGGTTTATCACCTCGCGCGACGAGCCGCTTGTCGTAAGGCGCGCAGATTTCCTTCACCATTTTTCCCGGAGCGATTGCCGACACCATCTCCTGGAACGTATCCAGGCTGTCTTTGGCCGCGGCATCCCAATCGGCCGGAGCCGGAGAGCCCACCACCACGGAGTGGTTCACCTGCGAACCATACCCAAGCACGCATCCCGAGCATTCCTGACTCAACACCTGCCCCGCGCGCATCACTTCTTCGACGGGCCGATTCAGCGCGCTGTTGCCCGGGCCATCCGCGCGCACCGAAACGCGGAAGGGCCGTTCGCCGGAAGCATTCACCATGGCATTGAACATCGCGAGCCACACGACCCGCTGCGGCACGCCGGGCCGGCCCGTCTCGAACATCGCCTGCAAGCCCAGCTCGCCTACTTGCGTCGTTTTCTCCAGAACGGCGATCTCCTCCGGGCTGTGCAGCGCCGCCACGCCGTCGATGAGGTAGCTGGCGGGCTGGAATTTTGCCTGAGGAAATGCCTTCAGCACGCGGTCATAGGTCATATAGGTGACTTCGCCTTCCGGCTGGCGCGAAGCGTCCACCAAATCGGTCACGCCGATGCGCCCCTGCGCCACGCTGGCTTCCTTCATGGCGCCGATGATGCCCTCGGACCAAACGTCGACGATGCGAACATCGATTCCTCGTTCCTGCGATAGTTTCTCCTCGCGCGCGCCTCGGATCTGGTTCGTGGAAAGCGCGGTCACTTTGCCCTCCATGGGCAAGACCACCCACTTGAACGGAAGCGGGATTCCCGTCAAATACTCGATATCGGCGTCCCCATCTTGCCGCTCGGAGATCATCTCTCCGGGATGGTGCTGGCAGACGACGAGGCAATCTAGATTCGCCTCCTTCATCTTTTGGCGCACGGCCTGCCACCGGCGCTGGATCTCTTCCCGCGACCACGCCTTGGGCAACGACTCCGGAGTGATCGCGGCGAGCTTCTGCGCGCCCGCTGACGCGCGATCGTTTTGCGCGCCTTGGGCCCAGCTCGAAGCTGTGGACGTCAAGAGCGCAGCGGCAATTCCGGTCGAAGTTCCTTGAAGCAGTTCTCTGCGGGAAAATCCGCCGTTCTTCGGTTTGCGTGAGGACGTTTCCACTTTGCACCTCCGGGAACGACTCCGGAACGAGTCGTTCGGTCCAACTGTAGGCCTTCTATAGCAACTCCCCGCCTGCGTCAAGCCGCCAATCTTCTTGCCGTCGCCCCGGTTCGCGGCCGAGCCCCGTTCATCGAACTGGAGTAGAATGCGTAGCAGGGCGAAAGCCGCCTATTAAGGATGGCTTTGGCCAAAAGAGAGGCCTGCCATGAAACGAACATCCTTGAAACGAGCTCTCTTGCTCCCCCTCTCGGGGGCAGCGGTTTGCGCCGTAATTTCCGTCGCGTTGGCTTGGCCGCCGGCCGACGAGCCCGGAAATATTTTGACGGGCGCGGCGGCATTTTCCACCATCGCCACGGAAAAGCCTGGGCTCTTCCGCAAGATCACCGTCCCGGATTTGCCCGCTCCCTACGCCACGCCGTCCGCCGCGAATCAAAGTCACATTGTTCCGCGCCCCGCGGATGCATCGCTTCAGGTGCCGCCGGGCTTCCAGGTGCAGCTTTTTGCCGCGGGATTCGAGCAGCCGCGCGAATTGCGCACGGCGCCAAACGGCGACGTCTTCGTGGCCGATAGCAGCGCAGGGGAAATCAAAGTGATGCACGGCATGACCAAGGATGGAAAACCCGAGAGCGTCACGCTGTTTGCAAGCGGATTCAATCGGCCTTTTGGCATGGCCTTTTATCCGCCGGGATCGGACCCGCAATTCATCTATGTTGGGAACACCGATTCGGTCGTGCGATTGCCTTATCGCAATGGAGATTTAAAGGCGCGAGGCCCCGCCGAGGTCGTGGTAAAGAGCCTCCCGAGCGGCGGCGGGCATTGGACGCGCGACATTGTCTTCACGCGCGACGCCAGGAAAATGCTCGTTTCCGTCGGCTCTCGCTCCAATGTGGATGATGCCGATAATAACCCCGGCGAGGTGAATCGCGCCGACGTGCTGGAGTTCAATCCCGATGGCACCGGTCAGCGCATCTTCGCCTCGGGCATCCGCAATTGCGTCGGCGAAGCGATCCAACCGGAAACGGGCGACCTCTGGTGTTCCACCAACGAACGCGACCTCCTTGGCAATAACCTGCCTCCTGATTACATCACACACGTTCAGGACGGCGGTTTTTACGGCTGGCCCTGGTATTACACTGGCGGCCATCAGGACCCGCGTCACAAAGGCAAGCATCCGGAGCTGAAAGACAAGGTGATCGTCCCCGACGTGCTCCTGCAACCGCACAATGCCTCCCTCGAAATCGCTTTTTACGAAGGCAATCAGTTCCCGCCAGAATACAAGGGCCAGATTTTCGCCGCCGAACACGGCTCCTGGAACCGCGAGACGCGCACGGGCTACGAAGTCATTCGCGTGCAGGTCGAGCGCGGGAAGGCCACCGGCGCCTACGAGGATTTTGTCACCGGCTTTGCCACGCCCGATGGCCAAGTGTGGGCCCGGCCGGTCGGCGTAACCGTCGCGAGCGACGGCGCGCTGCTCGTCAGCGATGACGGATCGAATTCGGTCTGGCGCGTCAGCTACTCCGGCCATCCCGGCAGCAACTAGACGCTGCTTGAAATTGTTGTCATTCCGAACCAAATGCAGCGAAGTGAGGAATCTGCTTGTGTACCAAAACACCCAGTCAGCTGTAGACGAGCGGCTTAGGTCTCGCCGCTTTCTGCAGACCGCCGTCGTCACTGCGGTACTCGCGCTCGCCGTCGTTACCGCCGCGCCCGCGCAGGCGCCAGCACCGGCGCCGGCTCTCGGCAAAGCCGACGCCACTCGCTACCTCGACACCATCAAAACGCTCGCCGCGCCCGACATGGAAGGCCGCGGCGCGGGCACCAAAGGCATCGACCGTGCCGCGCATCTGCTCGAACAGCGCTACCAAAGCCTCGGCCTCGATCCCGCGGGAGCGCAGGGCTATTTTCAGCCCTTCACCGTGACTACCGGCGCAAAGCTCGTCTCAGGCAACGATCTGCAGGAGGACGTCGCCGGCAAAAAGAAAATTCTGAAGCTCAACGACGATTTTGTCCCCTTCAGCTTTTCCTCCTCAGGCGAGGTGGAAGCTCCGGCCGTCTTCGCCGGCTACGGCGTTTCCGCCGGCGAATTTGGCTACGACGACTACGCCGGCCTCGACGTGCAGGGCAAGATTGTCGTGCTGTTGCGCTACGAACCCGCCGGTTTCGCCGCCAGGGGCGGCCATCAAGGTTTGACGCAGCACGCCGCGTTGATCACCAAGGCGATCAACGCGCGCAACCACGGCGCGAAGGCCGTGGTTGTGGTCAATGGCAAACTCGGCGCTGGCGAAGAGGACCGGCTGACGCGCTTCGGCAGCGTCAGCGGGCCGGAAAACGCCGGCATACTGCTGGTGCAGGTCAAAAATAAAGTCGCGCAAGACTGGTTTGCTGCCGCGGGCAAATCGCTCGCGGCCGTCCAGAATCAGATCGATGCCGGCACCAAGCCCGCATCGTTCGCCTTTCCCGGCGCGCTGCACTTAAGTGTGGCCGTCCATATCGACACGATCCACGCTACCGTCAATAACGTGCTCGCTTATCTGCCCGGCAAGACGGACGAATACATCATCGTGGGCGCGCATTACGATCATTTGGGCTACGGTAATGCCGATTCGCTCGCGCCTTCGCAGATCGGCCAGATTCATCCCGGCGCGGACGACAACGCCTCCGGTACGTCCGGCGTGCTCGAACTCGCGCGCCTGTTCGCGCCGCTCAAGGGCCAGCTACCGCGCGGAATCCTCTTCATGTCCTTCGCGGGCGAAGAGCTCGGCCTGCTCGGCTCGGCCGACTGGGTGCAGCAGCCCACACGCCCGCTCGACAAAGCCATCGCCATGATCAATATGGATATGATCGGCCGCATTAAAGGCGAAAAAGTTTATATCGGCGGCGTCGGCACCGGCTCGACCTTTCAGTCCATCCTCACCGCCGGCCAAAGAAATTCGCCTTTTCACTTCGACTATTCCGCCGGCGGCTACGCGGCCAGCGACCACACTTCTTTCGTGGCCCGCAAAATTCCCGTGCTCTTCTTTTTCTCGGGATTGCATTCCGATTATCACAAGCCCTCCGACACCTGGGACAAAATCAACGCCCCAGACGCAGCGCGCTTGCTGGACTTCATCGCCGGCGTGATGACGCAACTCAATACCGCCGCCGAGCGCCCCAAATTCATCACCGTCGCCGCTGAGGATCCCCACAGCGGCGTCACCGGCACGGGCGGCGGTGGCGGCTATGGCCCCTGGTTCGGCTCGATTCCTGACTTCGGCCAATCGGAAAACGGCGTGCGCTTCAGCGATATCCAGCCCGGCTCGCCCGCTGCAAAAGCCGGCCTGAAAGCCGGCGACGTGCTCGTCGATTTCGCCGGCAAACCCATCCGCAATCTCTACGACTTCACCGATGCCCTGCGCCGCAGCAAGGTCGGCGACGTCGTCGCGGTCACTGTGCTCCGCGACGCCAAGCCCCTGAAAGCCTCCGTGGTGCTCGCCCAGCGCCGCTGAGAGCGCCTACGCTGACTCGTATCGCCGAGCCCTGCGTAGCAGTTGTCATTCCGAGCGCGCTGCAGCTCGTGCAGTCCGCGCGCCGCTCCTTGCCTCAGTGCGCGAGGAATCCCTCTGCGCCTTTTCCGGCTGTCATTCTGTTTGTTACTCTGAGCGAAACGAAGAATCCCTCGCGTTTTCCGGAATGACAGGCCATAGAGAACCTAGGGCAGAAACCAAGAAGACGTAAAGGTCCCCATAACGCACCTCCCGAACATTTCCTTGGCTCCTTACTGCGCGGGGGGCTGGCGCTTGGTGTGGAGGGAGAACTCAATCCCACGCTCGCTATTCAGCCGGATGGTCGTTCGTAAGTCGATCAGGTCGAGCGGAACGGAGTTTTTGCCGCCATAGTTGGTGACGTAGTGGAGATTGTCTCCCTCCACCCAATAGTCGGTCAGCCCGTACATCCAGCCGTTTTTCAGTTGCAGTAGCGTGATCGGGTGATTTGGCTCGACGCCATCTGTGGAGGACGAGGCTGGCGTCGGGCTTAGGTCGGCAGCCTCGCTGACGCTGGATGTCTCATCCTCCGGCTCGGCTCCGGTAGGCAAGAAGTCTCCCTGGAAACCAAACGTCGGCCCAAAGAAGGGAAAACAGCTTCCGAATCCAAAGAAAGGATCGCAAAGCAGCGGCGATCCGAAACTGAAGCCAAAGCCGAAACTAACAGCGAAGAATGACGAACAAAAGGCGTGGCCGAAACAGGAGTTGAGGAATGGAGGTCGCCGCAGGAAAAGTGGCCCAGACGGACGTATGCCGATAATCGGGCGACGAGGCGGATCGCCTCTCCCTACCCGCAACGTTGGACCGAAAGCGAATTGCGAATTGAAAGAGTTTTGGGGCCGCACGAGACCGTCTGCGGCCGGGCGGAGAGAATCTGTAGAGGGAGCGGTGGGCTTGGGCGACCTCCAAAATCTCGGTAGCGGAACGATGTGGCGCAGCCCTGAAACGAACCGGGAAGACGAATGAGCACTACCGCCCCGACCTGAAGAATGCCCGGAAGAAAAAGTACCTCGGCCGGAGAACCCGCCGCCCAGGTGACCGCCGCCGTGTTGGGCATAGCTCAAGGGAGCAAGAAAGAGCGAAATTCCCACAACAGCGATTAAGCGTGCGGCGCGCATGGCGGCCACCTGATCTGCCGGCGATTATATCGCCGAAACTCGCCGGTGGCATTGGATTTTCACCCGGAAAATGGAACTGACCGGCTGGAAGAACGATCCCTGCGGCCTTCGCCCAAAGCCTATGACGTAAAAACATCTTCACGGCTATTCCCAATAGACTTCGATAGCATAACCGTCGGAATCCATGCATCGGAAGGTCACATAGTCACTATGTTCTTCAATGTCGTGAACTTTTACCCCCTCAGAGTTCATGCGACTATGTAGTTTCCGCACGGCGCGCGCACTGCCTAGGCGAAATCCAAAATGAAACCATTCCGGAAACGAAAAGAGCGTTGGATTAGGAGCGAGCGCCAGATCGAAGCCACTTGTATTCCTCAAAAACAAAATATCCCCATGACGTACACGTTCCCGGAAGCGAAAGTAGGACTCGTAGAAACGCTGTGCGCGATCCAGATTCCTCACGTGCAGGTGAAGGTGGTTGAGATCCATTCTCCCAGCAGGCTTTCGGCCATTTGTCATTTATTGCCTCCCTTAGAGTGTCTCGATGATTGGAAACGATTACGTTTCGAAACGCCAGTTCCGATAGGCGCTTATCGCCAGATATATGCCGGAGCACGATCCAGCATAGCTGGCGGCGCCCTCTTTCTAGGATCGCCAGTTTTCTTCCTTTACAGTGATACAGCTTCGGCAGTAGCCTTCGGGCAGTCTCGAACCGTCAGCGAAAGCTTCTACGGCGAACATCGAAAAGCGGCATCCTACCCAATTAGGCCACCTGTGAGTTGCCGCCACGTGCGGCGACACCGCAAGCAGGAGGAATTATGAATATATGGGAAGTGCTGTTGCTAGTGGCGCTGGTGATTGGAGGAATCTATTATTTTAGGAAAAGGGAATAGTGTGATCCTGAGGGGTACATGACTATTAGTACCACTTCCCGATAAGCCGTGCCGACTCAACCGGTCGATGCAACACCACTGGTATAAATCTTTCCTCTAAAGGTGGTGTTCATGTCGCACGTGAGACGATGGAAGCTTTCTGCCGCCCAGCGGGCCGATCTGTGGAACCGTTGGAAAGCTGGGCAGTCATTACATGCGATTGGTCGAGCGCTGGGCAAGGACCATGTGGTCATTCAGCTTCTGTTGG
>Ga0209802_1002013_pt1 | contig 14490 bp, 11 predicted proteins | sample GraSoiAngelo_129_FD_185886 | JGI IMG/M metagenome (GOLD analysis project Ga0209802, IMG submission 185886) | Grasslands soil microbial communities from the Angelo Coastal Reserve, California, USA - 14_0927_12_40cm (SPAdes) (version 2) | ecosystem: Environmental > Terrestrial > Soil > Grasslands ... | reverse complement strand
CCCGCCGGACCCATGCGTGCCGCGTGTACCGTCCCGGCGGGAACGTCACAGCGCTGTCCGGGGCCATACATCGTGCTTCGGCCATCCACCGTCAGCGTCATCTCTCCTTCGAGAATGATGTGCGCGGTTTCGGCGGGGTGGGTGTGGTCGGAATAGCGGCGATCCGGCCCGTCCTCCCAAACGTAGGTGTTACGAAAGCCCTCGCTATGCAATTGCTTTTCGAGTTCGGGAATTTTCACGCCCACAAGTGTCTCCCACTCAAATTCCGAAGCTATTTTAACTGAGCCTTATTGCGGCGGCATAAACATCCGAGCGGCCACGCGCGTTACCAGCCGGCGCGGGGCGAGCCGCTGCCCTTCGACACTTAGCCAGTTGCGAGTTCCCGAAATGACGCGAGACTTGCCTGCAGCGAGTGCCTCGAGGCCTACGCGCGCGACCTTCTCGTTCGGCTCCTGAGCCCGGAGCAAGTGTGCGGGCTGCCCCGCAACTTCATTGAACTCGCTCACCGTGGAACCCGGACATAAGGCGCAAACCCGCACGCCATATCGCCGCACTTCTTCGGCTAGGCCTTCGGCAAACAAGAGGTCGAACCCCTTGGTAGCGGCATAGGTACTAATATACGGAACGGGTTGGAAGGCGGCTGTCGAGGCCACAATCAAAATGTATCCCGAGCGTCGCTCCACCATAGGTGGGAGAAACAGGTGGGTCAGATGCACGACCGAGGCGACGTTCACCTGCACCATATCCAACAAACGCTGCGCCTCGATCTTGCGGAATTCGCCGTACGCGCCAAACCCAGCATTATTGATCAGCAGTTCGATGGGCAGGCCCTTCTGGTTCGTAAACCGAAAGATCTCGCCGGGCGCTTGGGGCCGCGCCAAATCCGCAGCAAAGATTTGCGTTTGAACTTTATAGCGAGTGGTGACGTCGTCAGCCAGCCGCGCCAGCCGGTCGGCACGCCGGGCGGTCAAAACCAGATTTGTGCCTTGAGCTGCCAACTGCTCGGCAAGCGCCCAGCCGATACCTGAACTTGCACCGGTAACCAAAGCCCATTTGCCTCTCCATCGCTCCATAGGGCCTCCTGCAAATGAGCATACTTCAGCGGATGTGGAAAGTGGCCGAGCCGATTAGGCCTTTGAGTTCCAGGGTGGCATTACAGTCTGGCGCAGGCGCTCTCCTTCTGACTTTAAGCGATTGAGCAGCCGCCGCGCCCAGACAAATTCCGCCGCGAGCATGGCTAGGCCTCCGATGATGGCCGGCCAGCCCGGACCGGGAGTAACCAGCATCACTACACCAACAAATAGGAGCGTAAAACCCGCAAAGATCTTGGAAAACCTCTTAACCTGCTGAACCGTCTCGAGCGACACCGCAACCCTCCCCTACTCCCCAACCCCGATACTGCATCCACCAATTAAGTTAGATTGCAACAATGGCCTGGTGGTTTCACTCCAACGCTTAGTTGGAGCAATTTTATTTCCGCATCGCTCATTTGGCGGACAATCGCCGAACTTCCGATCATGGCCAGGCTAGCCCGGCGTGATTTGGGTTGATTTTGGGGGTGGGGCGGAGTACCCTAGCCTTCGCAATGGAGGAACTCATTACCACCCTACGCTGCCAGGCCCTGTGTTGTCCTTGTTGTCCGTTTCGGTGCTCTGGCGTCGCGAGGGAGACGATCTAGCGTCAAAAGATAGAGCGTCCTGACCAAACCCACCGCCAGAGACTGACCTGGCAGGTGGGTTTTGTGTTTTTTGGGCCAAACCTGTTCTGGCCGCTCGGTAAGTCGAGTGCGTAAAAGGCAAAGGGCATGCCGACCACAGTCGAAAAGGCTATCTATGGCTCCGCTGCGCATCCTGGGCTGAACCACCTGAAAAGCCTGGAAGCGGAAAGCATTTACATTATTCGGGAAGCTGCCGCCGAATTTGCGCACCCGGTGATGCTCTACTCCATCGGAAAAGACTCCTCCGTGATGTTGCGCCTGGCGCAAAAGGCCTTTTTCCCCGGCAAGATCCCCTTCCCATTGCTGCATATCGATACGAGCTACAAGTTCCCCGAGATGATCGAGTTCCGTGACTCCTATACCGCGCAGATCGGCGCCAAACTGATCGTCCATCAGAACCGCGAAGCCCTGAACCAGGGTGCCAATCCCTTTGCCTTGGGCACCCAAAAATGCTGCGGATTGCTCAAGACCAGGGCGCTGCTCGATGCTCTGGCTGAGAACGGATTCGATGCGGCCTTCGGCGGGGCGCGGCGAGACGAGGAAAAATCCAGGGCCAAGGAGCGCATCTATTCGTTCCGCGACCGCCAAGGGCAATGGGATCCCAAAAATCAGCGTCCGGAATTGTGGAACATCTTCAACTCCCGCATCAACAACGGCGAAAGCATCCGTGTTTTTCCCCTGTCGAATTGGACCGAACTCGACGTTTGGCTCTACATCCACATGGAAAACATCCCCATCGTGCCCCTTTATTTTGCTCGCAAGCGGCGCGTCGTGATTCGTGGCGGATCGATCGTGCTGATCCATGGCGATCACGAACTGCAGACTGGGGAACAGCCGCAATTTTTGGAGTGCCGGATGAGATCACTCGGCTGTGTGCCTTGCACCGGCGCGATCCGCTCACAAGCCGACACCGTTCCCAAGATCATCGAGGAGATGTTCTCGTTCCGCCATTCGGAACGGGAAAATCGGGCCATCGATCACGATGAAGAAGGATCGATGGAGTTGAAGAAGCGGGAGGGTTACTTCTAGTGACCTCCGCAACGCAGACGAGAGGCTCGGATGGGCTAAGTTCCTCGCTCGAGCGCCTGGTGGCTCATCATTTGCAGAAAGACATGCTGCGGTTCACCACTGCCGGAAGCGTGGATGACGGCAAGTCCACCCTCATCGGCCGGCTCCTGCATGATTCCAAGGCCATATACGAAGACCAATTGGCGTCGGTGCGGAGCAGCCGCTTCAATCGTTCCGGGGGTCCCATAGATTTCGCGTTGCTTACCGACGGGCTGCGGGCCGAACGCGAGCAAGGCATCACCATCGACGTCGCCTATCGCTACTTCGAGACGCCACTACGAAAGTTCATCATTGCCGATACGCCGGGCCATGAACAGTACACGCGCAATATGGTCACAGGCGCCTCAACGGCGGATTTGGCGGTGATTCTGGTGGATGCTACGCGAGGATTGCAGGCACAAACTCACCGGCATGCCTATATCGCCTCGCTGCTAGGCATCGCCAATGTTGTTGCGGCGATCAACAAAATGGATCTGGTTGACTACAGCGAAGAGGTTTTCTATCGGCTGCAGGAGGAATTCCTCGCGGTTAGCCGCCAATTGGGAATCGAGCGCGTGGTGAGCATTCCGATCAGCGCCCTGGCCGGCGATAACGTCGTTAACCGCACCGAGCGTATGCCTTGGTACGAAGGGCCGACGCTGCTTCGGCATCTCGAAACTGTGGCCGTGCGTAGCGATGCAGGGCACCAGGCGGTGAGATTCCCGGTGCAATACGTGCTGCGGCCGGATGCGACCTTCCGCGGCTTTGCAGGGCAATTAGCGAGCGGAACCATTCGGGCGGGTGATGTGCTGCTGGCGCTGCCATCCAACCAGAGGACGCGCGTGCGGGCCCTAGTCGGCTACGAAAGTGAGTGCGGGCAAGCGTTTGCTCCCATGCCCGCTACTCTGACACTCGAAGAGGAGATCGACCTCAGCCGCGGAGACATGCTGGTTTCGCCGGATTCGCCTCCACATGTCTCCAGCCGAATCGAAGCCATGGTCGTCTGGCTTGATGCCAAACCGCTCACGCTGGGACAGAACTATCTGATCAAGCACAACGTTCGGAACTCGCGCGCCAAGGCCACCAAGATCGGTTTTCGAGTGAATATGCAAACGCTCGAGCGCGAGTTCGCGCTCGAATTGCGCATGAATGATATCGCCGCCGTCGAATTCGAGGCCGCCAGCCCATTATTTTTCGATCCCTACACCCACAATCGCGTCACCGGAAGCTTCATCCTGATCGATCCGCTCTCCAATGCGACCGTGGGCGCAGCGATGATACAGGGCGACCTCGCGGCGCGGCCCGGGGAATCCATTGCGTCAGACTCCGCCACGGATGCGGCCTGGAACAGACCGGTAGCAGCCGAAGATCGCTACGAGCGCCTCGGGCACCTGCCCGCGCTGATCTTCGCGGATACGCGCCCCGAGCTGTCCGTATATCTCGAACGCGCCCTCTTCGCCCAAGGCTTCCAGGTCTTGAATCTTTCAGGCGCCGAGGCGACAACTCATGATCCGCAGACTCTGCTGGGCCTGGCGAGCTCGCTGGGATTGGTGGTGATTCTCTCGGCGTCGGTGGACTCTGGTCGCAAGGTGCAGTGGAGGAGAATTGCCGCAGACCAGCGCTTCGGCCTCGTTTTGGATCTCGCGGCGCACAACCTGCCCGCCGATGATCAGGAAGCTTTGGCGGCGGTGCTTACGCTCCTTGCGCCCGTGCGCCTGCAACCGAAGCGGGATCAGATCGACTGAATCAGGACTCGCACACGAAGTGAGGAAGGAATGCTCGCGCTTGAACGGCAAGTGATCGAACTGCAAGATCAGGCCGAAGGCTGGGACCTGAAGGTGCTGCTGCAATGGGGCCTTTCCGAATTCGGCCAATCCCTCGCCATCGCAGCAAGTTTAGGAGCCGAGGACGTGGTGCTCATCGATCAGGCGTCCAGGCTCCGATCCGAATTCCGCGTGTTCACACTGGACACCGATTTCCTCTTCCCCGACACCTATGCGCTGATCGATCGGATCGAAAAACGTTACGGAATCCAGGTGGAGCGCACCCACTCCGACCTGACCCCAGCCCAGCAGGCGGCGCGCTATGGAGACGCCTTGTGGGCTTCGCAGCCGGATCAATGCTGCCAATTGCGAAAAGTAGAGCCGCTCAAGAAAAAGCTTTCTGGCTTGAGCGCCTGGGTTACAGGTGTTCGCCGCGATCAGGCGCCCACGCGTGCGCAGACGCGAAAGCTGGAATGGGACGCGAAATTTGGTCTGGTGAAGCTCAATCCGATCGCGGACTGGAATTGGAAGCAGGTCTGGGAATACATCCGCGCCTATAACGTGCCCTACAATCCGCTGCACGACCAAAATTATCCGAGCATCGGCTGCACGCATTGCACCCGGCCGGTGCAGCCCGGTGAGGACCCGCGGGCGGGCCGCTGGTCCGGATTCAACAAGATCGAATGCGGCCTGCACGTGAAGAATCCAGCTTAATTTCAGGTAGCGGCAGGAGTTGCCTCGCCTGACGAACGCGATTGCTGTCCGGTTCGCGCCCCGGTTGCCTTCAGAACCTCAACACGGGGGAAGGCCCCATTTGCCGGCTCCCCTCAGACCGCCTCCACGATCGGCGGTGGGGCTTCGGCTTTCGCTGCCGCCGCGACCGCACCCACAATGAGCAACGCCGGCGCAGGCGGCGCGGGCACGCTTGTCAGAGATGCCAGATCAGTTCGATAAATTGATTCCTGCGGCGCAGAGGCTTGCGAGACGATCAGGCAAGCGGTCTCTCCGGAGATACCCGCGTCCCGCAGGGCGCGCGCCAGGCGCTCGTAGTTGCTTCCCGGCATATAAATCACCAGCGTGGCGCCGGTGCGCGGCACGGACTTCAAATCGCGTTCCAATTCGCCTTCTCGGCGGTGAGCACTGAGGAAGATGATCTGGGAAGCGGCTCGCCGATCGGTCAGCGCGATTTGTGCGCTGGCTGCCGCGGCGGAAGCTGCCGTCACGCCCGGGATGACTTCGAAATCCACTCCCGCTTCCCGCACGGCGGAAATCTCCTCACCGGCACGGCCGAAAATCAATGGATCGCCTCCCTGCAGCCGGACCACTCTCTTCGCCGCAGAGGCATACCCGATGAGGAGCGCGTGAATTTCTTCTTGCGTGATCGATTTCGCGCCGCAACGTTTTCCCACGTTGCACAAGATTGCGCCGGCCGGCGCGATGCTCAAAATCCGCGGAGGGACCAGCGCGTCGTGCAGAACCACGTCCGCCGAACGCAAGACCGTCCACGCCTTTCGCGTCAGCAAGTCGGGATCGCCGGGCCCCGCACCTACGAAATAGACTCTGCCCGGCGCACTCTCGCTGGCGGGATTTTCGCGTGCTTGGAATTCTGCAAAGGCGCGCTCGCTTGAAAGCTCCTTCAGAATCGCGCGCCGGCTTTCGGGAGAAATGTCGGCCTGGAATAGCTCCCGGCGCTGCTGGCCGATCTCCTCGAGCCAAGGCCCGTACTCGGGCCCAAACCGCTCTTCGAGCTCGTGGCGCAACCGCTGCGCCAGAAAGGGAGAATGTCCCGCAGTGGAGATGGCCAGCTGCAAAGCTCCCCGTCGCACGATCGCGGGATAATAAAAGTCGCAGCGCTCCGGCTCGTCGACAGCATTGCATAAGATGCCTGCCTGCTGGCAACGGCGGAAAATCTCTTCGTGCAATTCGGCGGAATTCGTCGCGGCAACCACCAAAAAGACCCCAGCGAGATCCGCAGGCAAAAACGGGCGCTCGTCCCACACAATCCGGCCCGCGATGGCAGCCTCGCGGATTCCCGGGGTGGCTTCCGACGCAACCACACGAACTTCGGCGCCGCAGCGCAGGAGGCCTTGCATCTTGGCTTCGGCCACAACACCGCCGCCGACGATCAAGCATGGCCGTCCCGCGAGCTTCAGGAATAAGGGAAATAACTCATCCATTATGGTTGCTCGTCAACGCCACCGCGCGTTTGCCCTTGCAGCTGCAACAGAATGTGCTCCATGCGCTATGCGCCAAAACAAAAAACCCACCGGCCAGTCATCCTGGCGGTGGGCTTCGCTCGCTTAGATTGCAGGTATGCTAAACGAGCAACCTCCCACCGCAAGAAGGCACACAACAACAGGCGCCACAGACCGCCCTGCAAGCCTTCTGCCAGCAAATCAACATACATGCATTCTAGTTTCGGTGGATGCGCGAAGTCAACGCGTTCGAGCTCCGCCGCGCAGGGCCACTGATTTCAGGACACATCCTTTGGCGCGCGCCGCTGTATCCCTAAGCTTCGCTGCTGCCGGCCCTCGAATCATGGCATAGTGCCGTTTGCCTGAGTAAGATACTTCTCCGAAGCTGTCTCAGCGGGCCCCGCGCGCCGGGCGGAGATAACATCGATGCACACCATGATCGGAATTCTCGGCTTTGTACTCCTGGTGGCGATTCTCTGGGACGCCTTCGAGAGCGTAATTCTGCCTCGCCATGTGCGGCGCTCCTTCCGTATCGCTCGGTTTTTCTTCCGAACCGCGTGGACGATCTGGTCCGTTACAGCGGCCTACATTCGCACTCCCAAGCGGCGAGAAGGATACCTGAGCTACTTTGGCCCGCTTTCGCTGCTTCTGCTCATTGGCTTTTGGGCGCTGGCGCTGGTTCTGGCGTTTGCCATGCTGCAGTGGGCCGCCGGATCAGCGCTGGCTTCACCTGGAAACCCGAGTACATTTCGCACCGACCTCTATTTCAGCGGCACAACTTTCTTCACGCTGGGACTGGGCGACATCACGCCTCAGAGTTCGGGAGCGCGAATCCTGTCCGTCTTCGAGGCAGGGACAGGCTTCGGCTTTCTCGCGCTCATCATTGCCTATTTGCCCACTCTATACGGCGCCTTTTCGCAACGCGAAGTGAGCATCTCTCTGCTCGATGCGCGCGCCGGTTCGCCTCCCACAGCCTCCGAACTGCTCCGCCGCCACGGCCCGGAACGAATCCAGAACGGCCTCGCTCACTACCTCCGCGACTGGGAAACATGGTCGGCGCAATTGATGGAAACACACCTGACCTATCCCTTTTTGTGTTTCTTCCGGTCGCAGCATGACAATCAATCCTGGGTCGCCGCGTTCACGGCCATCTTAGACACCTGCGCGCTTCTAATCGCCTATGGCGAGGGCGAGACGAAATGGCAAGCGCAGCTCACTTTTGCCATTTGCCGCCATGCCGTAGCCGATCTGGCACAGATCTTCTATATCGATTCCCGCATGCCCGACACGAACCGCCTGCCGGCTGAGGATTTGCCCCAGGTGCGCAGCCTGTTGATTCAGTGCGGAGTACCAGGCTGTACCGAAGCGGGCGACGCCAAGCTCAAAGAATTGCGCCGGCTTTACGAACCGTACCTCAATGGGCTCTCGCAACTGCTGTTGATGCCGCTTCCGTCATGGGGAGTGGAAACGCCGGCGGGCCAGGAGAATACGGTGTGGGGCCGAATTACCTCGAGAGCCACCCGTCCAGCAAGACCGGAAGAGGTGGAGACCGATCATTTCTAGCGGCTTGCCAACCCATTCGGCGAAATCGCGGAGGGAAACCTCAGATCCCCGGAAGAGGCATCGGGCGGCCTGAGCTACAAAACCGGGTTGTTACTTTTCGAGATCCGTTAAACAGTTCGCCACGCATTTCGAGGCGGCCACTTCGACTTCCGCCTTCTTGTTACCGGGCACCTTGCTCGCCGCTTCGGGCACTGCGACGAAAGACTGCGGCCCATCGGCAAGATTAAACGTGCACTCGAAGGCGGCGGACCGCACAGATCTCTGCATGCACGATCGGCCATCCAACGCAGAGTCGAGGCTGTCCGGTTTTCCGAGCAGTTCTTCGGCCACTCGCGATGGCACGATAGCCACAGTCATCGGAACGGGAGAATTGACCTTGACGCTAAAAGGCTCGCCATCCCGTTCTGCCCTGATCCCATCGTAAGATTTCGGCGCTGACGTCAGCTCGTATGTCTCTTTGAGTTCGCTGATCCACTGGTATCGCGGCGGGTTGCAGTTCTCCACGCAAGCCCAGCGGTAATACTGAATGTGAATGTCGTTAGGGGAGATGAACTCGCGCACGGTACCATGCTCGCTAAGCGGCGCCCCAAAACCTGTCACCGCGGTTCGCTCGCTACTGCGCTCGTCACGGAGGACGAGGGTCATGGGGCGCCCCGGAGCAACGTCGCATAGGTAAGTTGTCTTGGTGACGTGTTCGCGAACGCAGCGAAAGCTGACGCGGGGCAGGAGCTCGGGATGCCGGACCGTCTCACTCCATTCTTCGGCTGGTGCCATCTCGACGGTTACCGGTTCCTGGGCGTCGATATCAATGTGGACATTCCCGGCCTGATCGCCCGGCTTGAAAACCCGTCCCGTGTGGTAATCGGCCGGGTCCAGCCGGGCGCTTTCAGCGCTTGCCGCCAGCCAGTCGAAGGTGGACTCCTGGGCACCCCAGGCCCGAGCCGCACCGAAACTCAACCCAAAGACGAGTGCACACGCGAGCAAGCTCTGCTTTTCGAGTGTTTTGGAATTCATGGCTCGGACACTCCAGCTATGTTGGATTCCTGCCTCTCCCCAGAAGAGCAGCGAGACAGATAGCTCTTTCGCCATTGTACTAGTACCTAGCTGGTGAAGGGGATTCCGAAGGACAGGTGTGCGGTTAGTATCAACCAGCTACTCAGGGGAAAGCATGGCGGCTTGGGAAGGCTGGAAAGCAACCGGAATTAGGCCGAAATGGCCGCGCCAAGGCCGCAGGTTGGCGCTGCCTTCGGAGGGGTATATCTTTGTGGATTGTTAGCGCGCGTGGGCTCTCAGGCACGCACGGATGGCACCGGGCCACCGCGCCTCATTGGGTCGGCTTACCTGCCGCCCTGCGGGGCAGCGCCGCCACGCCCACCGCCACCGGGCCCGCCACTCTGGCCGAGTTGGTCTGGCCAGGTATTGCCCTGTGCGTGCAAAGTCCCTGGTACGAAAGTAATGGCACGAGAGAATTCCGCCCTAGAACAATCGGTCCATTGCCGTTGCGCGATAAGTGCTTGAGAATAGACTCACATCACAACTCGAGGATGGCATGAGTGAAGAGAACCGCATCCAAAGCTTGGGGACGGTAAGCGTTACCGAATGGGTCGAAGACCGCCGCCGCACAGAGCGCGTGCCAGTTTCGTTACCCCTTCACGTGTGCTCTTCTAACGGGGAGATCGATAAGGTTGAAGAAGTTTCTACGACCTTAAACGCCTGCCGCGACGGCCTGTACTTTGCGACCAAAGTTCCATCTTACAAAGTTGGCATGTCCCTCGTAGTTACTTTCCCCTATTCGCGTGCCACCGAACGTAACGTGCATTTCTTTGGCAAGGTCGTGCGGATCGATGCGTTATCGGATGGCAGCTTCGGCATTGCCGTCGAGCTGGTGATGACCCTCCTCAACAAACAAAAGCGACGTCCTGTCTCGGTGGAATTCTGACCGCGCGGTGATCCCTGGCATGAGAAGTCACGGCTGTTATGACCGAGTCTGCCGATAGCCTACATTTAAGGTCAAAATAATCTATCGCAAGGAGGCCTTGAATGCGCAATGTCCCGCCAGCTCCGCTCGATGAGCGTACCTCTTTCGAGCACGACCCGGGCAAAGAACGTAGGACGCGAGAACGCTTCAAAGTCTGCCTTCCCGTACACATCCGGCCAAGCTCCCCCTCGCACCAGCAGATCAAAGATATTACAACTACGCTGGACTTAAACCGCCACGGACTCTGCTTCACCACATCGCGGGATCACTACCACGTGGGGATGCCCCTATCTCTTACATTTCCCTATTCGTCTTCGACATCGGTGTGCAAGGAATTCCTGGGTGAAGTGGTGCGTGTGGACGATTTACCGAATGCCAATCGCGCTGTGGCAGTGCGATTAGTTTCCCCTCCGGCCGCAGTTCCAGAAATCGCCGACGCGGCTTTCTGCCGGCCGTCTTGAGCCTACCGCCTCCGGTTACCAGCGGGCAAAGATCGCGGGAACCGAGCGCTTCACAATGTGGCTCTCTGATTCCAGTATCGAATATGCCGCTTGCCTTCCCTCCGCCGCCGGACGTAGAATCCGGTCCTCCATGGGAATAGCCTTGAGCATCGCCGACGTTCTTGTCCTTTTGGCCATCGTGATTAGTGCTTCGCGTTGGGTCTGGAGACAACAATCACAGGGTTTTGGCCCCCTACTCTTATCGGTTTGCATCACGCTGGCATTGCTAGTTTTTGCGCTGGTCTCCTTCACCGCGGCGTATGGAGTCGCCGAGAGTTCCTCGTTAGGCCGGGGAGTTTTAATTCTGTTCCTTGTGGTAACTGCAATCGTCGCCCGCTTCTCGTGGGCGAAGAGGCCCGTCCAGTAGTCTTTCCCGCCTGGGATTATCTCGGAGTGTCGCCCGTACCGGCCGGCTCGCCAGCCAGTTCTCCAGAAAGGGGAAAGGTAATGACCGTGGCTCTATTCTCAATCGACACCTTGGTCTTGTCGCCCGCAGCGAAGGCGGCTTTGACCACACCGTAGGGAAGGATCCAGAGCTGAAGAAGACGATCCTTGACCCCAGCCATCGCTGGAGTCGCAGTCCCCTCGCTCCCAGCATCCGGCAGTGACGCTGTTGTACCAAATTCGTAGCAATGCGGCTAGAATCCTGACAGCGCATTTTGCTGGCCGAGACTTTGTCATGCAGCCACGAACAATATATCGCGCGGCGGGTTTCTGCGTTCTGTTTGGCGCAGTCCTCCTTTTTGCGGACTCTAATCATTCGGATTACCAGACGTCGGTCGCCAAGTGGCGTCAGAGCTACGAAGCAAGCCTCGAGGCAGACGACGGGTGGCTGACGGTCGCGGGTCTTTTCTGGTTGCATGAGGGGGAAAATCGCTTCGGTGCGGACCCTCTGAATGACATTGTTTTGGCTCCAGACGCCGCCCCAGCCGAGGCCGGGTCGTTCCTTTTTAACAATCGCAAAATCATCGTACAAGTGCGGCCCGGTGTGCCCATCACGCTCAACGGCAAACGCGTGCAATCCGCGGAACTGCATCCCGATTCACCGTCCGACCAGTTACGGCTCGGCGACTTGACGCTATACGTTCATGCCAGCGGAGAGCGGTTTGCTATTCGGCTTCGAGACAAGAACAGCAAGCTGCGCAAGGAGTTTACTGGCTTGCATTGGTTCCCCATAGACGAGTCCTACCGGGTGAAAGCGCGTTATGTGCCTTACACCCCGCCGAAGCAGGTGGAAATTCAAAACGTCCTCGGTGATTTCGATAAAGCGGCAATCTTAGGCTATGCGGCTTTCTCTCTGCGCGGGCAGGAGTATCGTCTGGAGGCCACCGAAGACGAGCCCGGGAAGTTGTTTTTTGTATTCCGGGACTTGACCAGCGGCAAGGAAACCTATCCTGCGGCGCGGTTCCTGGATACGGATCTCCCGCAAAATGGCAGCGTGGTGCTGGATTTCAACGAGGCTTACAACCCGCCTTGCGCCTACAATCCATACACGACGTGCCCGCTGCCAACACCTCAAAACCGGCTGCGAGTGGAGATCCGCGCGGGCGAAAAAATATACGCGCGTGAGCACGTCCAATAGCAAGTACCCTCTAACGGCGCGTTCGGTTCCAGCGACAAAGCATGTGAAGATTTGCCGAGCTTGCGCTGCTGCTTCAGGTGCCGTCTTCTCACCGGCTTATTCGGCTTGAATCTGCTTCGGCTCGCCAGCTTGGCAGCTAGGGAGCCGCGTGCTCTTGCCCGGCTCCCTGCCTCCAATATCGGCTACCAAATCATCTTCAGCGCAAACTGAATCTCACGCATATCTACCTGGGTCTTAGTGAGCGTGCCGAAATTCGAAGCCGCAGCTCCGTTCCCGGTCAGCGACTCCAGGTTATTAGCAATAGGGGGTGCGTAGTTAACGCGATTCATTATGTTGAAGAACTCGGCCCGGAACTGGATATTGAACGCCTCCCCCAGTGCGCGGATGTGATTGTCCTTAACCATGGAAAAATCAGTGTTGAGCAACCCTGGCCCAATCACCGTATTGCGCCCCAGGTTGCCCATAAGGTTGAAACAGCTGAGAGAAGACACGCCAAACGCTGCCCCCCCTCCCGTTGCCGGACGCGCGGAAGGCGCGATAAGCGAGGCAAGCGGAACCGGTTTCCCTTTCGCCCCGAACGGAGGATTTTGGTCGCAGTTCGCCGTCGCGAAGGCTTGACTAGGCGCTTGGGCCACAACGTAGCAACTCGGGTTGATATATTGGAGGCCCCCTGAGCGTCCTGACGATGGATTGGTCAGAGCGCAACCAGAAACGTAACTTGGAATATCATAGGGTCCACCGTTGAGCATTCCCAGCGCGTCAATGTCGAGGCCGCTCAAGGGCCACAGAGGAATGCCGTCGCTGGCCTCGAACACTGCCCCCAGCCCCCAGCCCCTAACTATCCATCCCGCGGGACCGGAGAACGACGCCGGTGTTGGAACCTGCCAGAGGCCATTGATGACCAGGTTGCGTGTCACATTGAAGTCCGACGGCCCTTTGATGACGCTCGAGTCCCACCACGGGATGATCGCGCTGGGATTGTTCGAGTAGTTGTCGCCCGCGAAGCTGCTCGAGGATTCATCGATCGCCTTACCCCAAGTAAAATTACCGCCCACCTGGAAACCATGACTCATACGCTTCGCAACCGCGACTTGCAAGGCGTTATACCAGGATGAGGCTGTAAATATCGTCGACTGAATCTGGGCGACGTTCGAGTTAATCAACAGCCCGGGTACGATAGCGGCCGGGTTGTTGCTAATTTTACCGCCAGAATTAAATGTGGCGGGAAGGCCTAGAGCCGCGAGAGTCGCACTGCAGTCCGGCGGCGCAGGGAGGCATCCGCTGCCAACCGGGTTTGGAAATAGCCACCCAGCCGAAGAGTGAACCGGAAACACCGTATTGAGGTCGTCGGTCTGGAACGGATTGTGGAATCCCCTCGATCCAGCATAGGCGAGCGTCACCGATGTGCTCGGTGTTATTTCCCTTTGGATGTTAAAGTTCCACTGCATGACGTAATTGCGCTTCGGGAATGGGTCGGCATACGTCCACCTTGCGGCCGCACCCGAATTCGACACCAGAGCAGGATTAGTAGTGTCCGCGGCAAGCTGCGTGGGGAAGTGCCCTTGGCCTGCGATGCCTGAAAACTTTAGGTCAATTTCGGCGCCGTTGGGAGCGGTTTGCAAGGAATTGAGCGCAAACATGTAGGAAAGGGGCAGGACATCAAATATGCCGAAGCCCCCGCGCACGGAGGTCTTGCCGTCGTGGAATGGTTGCCAGGCAAAACCGATGCGCGGCTCAAAGTTCTTTAGAGTCGGATTGTGCTGGAAAGTTTGATGGTAGAAACCAGGACAGGTACCGATACCAAACGTATTGGCCACACAAGCGCCAGTGGGAAGATTTTGAAAGAGCGTCTCCAGGTTGTTAATCTTGTCGTCGACTTCGGACGGAATCGTTGACGCTTCGTAGCGCAAGCCCACGTTCACCATCAGGTTGGAAAGCATCTTCCAATCGTCCTGGACATATCCTCCGAAAATCTTGGAGCGATAGTGATGCACCGAACCTGCAGGAGTGAAGGGCGGACGTACGGTCATCCGGACCGACTTGGGTATATTCTGCAGGAAGTTCGCTACATTGGCATAGGCTGGGCCACTGCCGCCTTGTCCCGCTGGTCCATTCAACCAGTTCTGGTGGTCGCCTATGTACATA
>Ga0209802_1002011_pt1 | contig 14494 bp, 9 predicted proteins | sample GraSoiAngelo_129_FD_185886 | JGI IMG/M metagenome (GOLD analysis project Ga0209802, IMG submission 185886) | Grasslands soil microbial communities from the Angelo Coastal Reserve, California, USA - 14_0927_12_40cm (SPAdes) (version 2) | ecosystem: Environmental > Terrestrial > Soil > Grasslands ... | reverse complement strand
GAGCCGCCTGTGGCATTGCCATTGGGGTTCAAGCCGGAAACGCTTCCGGAAGAAGAGGCGTTGCGCAGAATCGTGGGCGGTTGGCTCGATGTTTTAGGCCCGACGACGGTCAACGCCTTGTCGAAAAAGCTCGGCCTCGCGCCGAATAAAATCGAGACTGCGCTCATCGGGCTTGAGGCAAGCGGCGCCGTGCTGCGCGGCGAGTTCACCGCGCGAGCGATCGGCGCTGAAATAGAATGGTGTGAGCGCGGTCTGCTGGCGCGCATCCATCGGCTGACACTCGGGCGCAGGCGTAAAGAGATCGAGCCGGTTTCGCCGGCGGACTTCATGAGGTTCCTGTTTGCCTGGCAACATGTATCGCCCGACAGCCGGATGCGGGGCCGTGACGGCGTTCTCGCAGTGATCCGGCAATTGCAGGGATTAGAGCTGCCGGCGCCGGCGTGGGAACAACACGTTTTGCCTGCGCGAGTTAAGGATTACGATCCGTCGGATCTCGAGCATCTCTGCCTTGGGGGGGTGATCGCCTGGGGCCGGTTACGCTTGAATGCCGAGCTGCCGGAAACGGATGACGAAAACGTAAAGTCCAAACGACGGCGGCGGGTGCTTGCGCCGACGCGAACCGCGCCGATTGCCTTCCTGCTTCGCCATGAGCTGGAGTTTTTTCTTGAAGGCGGGCTTCCTTCATGGGAAGAGGCGGAGAATTTGTCCGAGATGGCGCGAGAAGTCGGTCGTTATTTGGATCAGCGCGGAGCTTCTTTTCTCGCGGATATCGCCCGCGGCACCGGTCTACTCAAGGTCAAGGCGGAAGAGGCTTTGTGGCAACTGGTGGCGCACGGCTTTGCCACGGGCGATGGCATTGCGGGGCTGCGCGTGCTGCTGACCCCTGAAACAAAAAGGGGCGGACGGCGGCGCGGCCTTCGAGTCATCAGCGGCGGCCGAGCGGCGGAGCGATTGATGCCCGTCGGAAGGTGGTCTCTGTGGCGGGAGAAAGTCGAAACGCCGCCGGCAAGCGAAAAGGTGGCTGAGCACCGGGCGTGGCAACTCTTGCGGCGCTACGGCGTTGTATTCCGGGACGTGCTCGCCCGTGAATCCTGCGCGCCATCGTGGAGAAATTTGCTGGCCATTTACCGCCGGCTGGAAGCCAGAGGCGAGATTCGCGGCGGCCGCTTCATCAATGGCTTTGTCGGGGAGCAGTTTGCGTTAGCGGAAGCGGTGGACCTGCTACGAGCGGTGCGCCGAAGCCAAGATAGACAAGAGCCCATTTTGGTTGCCAGTGGAGATCCGCTTAACCTGGTGGGTATCTTGACTCCGGGCCCTCGCCTATCTCCCTACTCGAACCAGGTGGTGGCGTTTAATAATGGGATGCCCGTGGATAGCGGTCTGTTGGGCGCGGTCTTGAGCCGGACCCAGCAACTGCAAAAATGGAGTGATGGAGTGGTGGAGTGATGGGATCGGAGTGTTGGCACTCGTAGTACTACAGTACTCCAATATCCTGTTTTTGGAGGGAACTTTGACGATGGAAATTTGTTTTCTCGGCACCGGCGCACCGTGGCCGGATCCGTTGCGCGGCAGTTCAGCTATCCTCGTCGATGTCGGCTCTGCGCGAATATTGTTGGATTGCGGCCGCGCATGCGTGCAGCAGATGGCCCGGCTCCAGATTGAGCCCGCCACCATCACTCACTGCTTTCTTACGCACGGTCATTACGACCATGTGGCTGACTACGCCTTGTTGGTTCTCACATCGTGGCGCTTCGGCCGGCACCACTGTTTACAAGTGTATGGCCCGCCGGGCACCAAAGCGATGTCCGACGCTTTATTTCAGGAGGCTTATAAGATCGATATCGCGGCGCGCAAGAGTTTGAAAAAGTCGGACGCCGAGGCGGACATCAATATCAACGTGACTGAAATGCGCGGCGGCGCCGTCGCCGAGGGCGAGGGTTGGCGTCTTCGCGCCGTGGAAGTGGCGCACTGGCCGATCCCATTGTCTCTCGGCTTTCTCATCGAAGGGGATGGCAAGCGGCTGTTTTTTACCGGCGATACTTCACCCTGTGATGCCGTGCGAGAAAGCGCCGCAGGCGTGGATCTCTTAATTCATGAAGCGATGTATTTTCCGGCGGACTCCGGGCATTACCGGAGCCATAGCCACCCGGAACAGGTGGGCGAGGTCGCGCATCAGACGGGAGCGCTCCAATTGGTTTTGACTCACCTCCAGCCCGAGACCCGGAAGGAAAGGTTGTTAAACGACGCGAGCAAGAAATTTACCCGACGGATCGTGATGGCTACAGATCAGATGCGTCTTGTGCTATAAAAGGTCCGCGACCGTGGTCGGTGATCTTTTCGTCGAGCTGTTTTGTTGATAGAGGCGGGTTGCACCTTCCATTTGGCTTTCAACGTCGTCCAAAGCTGTCCTCCTTCACCTTTTCTCTTGCCGTAGGTGACATGTTTAGTGTAACTACCCGAGCCATGGTTGAGATAAGAAAACACGCAGAGTATGCGCGCTTTTTTGGAGCGTGAATAATTTCAAATACTTCTAACTTAAATTTTCATCCGTTGCTTGCGCGCAGATGAAATATTAGAGGTGAGCTCATGGCGGAAAACCGAGTCTTAGGCGTTCCAAGTCCCCGAGTCGAAGGTGAACAAAAGGTCGGTGGTAAAGCCGTCTATGCCGTGGATGTGCTTTTGCCTGATATGCTTTGGGTCAAGGTCCTGCGCAGTGCCATCCCGCACGGCAGGATAAAACGGATCGACGTGACCAAGGCGCTTTCCGTTTCCGGCGTAAAAGTAGTGATGACCGGACAGGATGTTGCCGGCGCAAGGATCGGCAAGAGGATCATCGATATGCCGCTTTTGGCGGATGGCGTGGTGCGCTACATCGGTGAAAAAGTTGCCGCTGTGGCGGCGGAGACGGAAGCAGCAGCCGAACGAGCGGTTGACCAGATCGAAGTGGAATATGAGGAACTGGCCGCGGTGACGGATTCGCTGGCGGGGCTGGAACCGGACGCGCCGTTGCTCCATCCCAACGTGGCGGAGTACAAAGGGCTGCTGCACAGGATCGAGACTCCGAGCAATGTATTCGTTCACTTGACCTGGAACAAAGGAGACGTGGAGGAGGGATTTCGACAGTCCGACGTCGTGGTTGAAAATACTTTTCATGTGCCGGCGGTTCATCAGGCTTATATCGAGCCACATTCCTGCCTGGTGCAAGTAAAACCCGATGGCGGAGCGGAGGTCTGGGCTTCGACCAAAAGCCCGTTCGCCATGCGCGAGCAAGTGGGAAGCGCGCTGCAGGTTTCACCCGCCGACCTGGTCATTCACCCATGCTACGTTGGCGGCGATTTCGGAGGCAAGGGAGACGCGAACGAAGTCGCGCTTTGTTATGCCCTGTCCAAGAAGAGCGGCGGCCGGCCGGTGAAGTTTCTCGTCGACTATACCGAGGAATTGATCGCTGGGAATCCGCGCCACGCCGCCACGATCAAGGTCAAAACCGGCGTAAAAAAAAACGGCGTACTGATCGCTCATCAGATGGAATATATTTTTGACAGCGGTGCTTACGGCGCTTACCGCCCGCAGGGTTTTCTCGTCGGCGCTCACGAAGCTTCGGGGCCGTACCGGATTCCCAACACCCACATCGAAGAAAAATACGTCTACACCAATAAATTCCCCTGCGGCTACATGCGCGCGCCGGGTCACCCTCAAGGTTCGTTTGCGAGCGAAAGCCAAGCGGACATCGTAGCCAAAAAATTGGGTATCGACCCGGCGGAATACCGGCGCATGAACTTTATGCAAGACGGCGATCATTTCCCTGTCGGAGAAAGCATTGCCCACGTCAAAGCGGCGGAAACGTTGAAGAAGGCATTGGAAGAGTCCGGCTATCGTGTCACGAAACCGAAGAACGTGGGACGCGGCTGCGGCGTGGGCAATTGGGTTTCGAAGGGCGGCGAATCCTACGCCTTCGTGAAAATTGACGACGCGGGCGAGGTGACGCTCTCCACTGCGGTCACGGATACCGGCCCGGGCGCGTATACGATCATGCGCCAGATCGTCGGCGAAGAACTAAAAGTCTCGCTGGATTCGATCAAAGTCGAGATCCTCGATACGACTAAAGTGCTCAAGGACACGGGGGTGCGCGGCAGCAGCAGTACCCGAGTCCACGGGGGATCGGCCTATGAAGCGGTGAAGAAGGCGCGCGAAGAGATTTTGCGCGTCGCCGCGCAAGCGATGAATGCTTTGCCGGATGAGTTGATATTGTATGACGGGGGCGTGACTCATGGCCGCGCCGAAAGGCGGATGAGTTTCGCTGAAATCGCGCGAGCGAACGGCGGGCCAATCATCGGGGAAGGTCATTACCTCAACATGAAAGAAGGACCCGAGACCTCCACGGTAGCCCAAGTTGCTGAAGTAGAAGTGGACAGGGAAACAGGGAAGGTAACCGTCAGACGGCTGACCACGGCTCATAACACTGGAACCATATTGAATCCTCTGACGCACCAGGGGCAGATCGACGGAGCTGTGATGATGGGGATGGGCTACGGAACGATCGAAGAGCTTGCAACGGATGACGGCGGCAAAGTGATGACCGCCAATCTGGGCGACTACAAAATTCCGAATATTAAAGATATCCCAAACTTGAAAACCGCGATCGTTCAATCCAAGACCGGCAGTGGCCCATACAATAGTATGAGCATCGGTGAGACGGCTATCATTCCCACGGCCGCCGCGATCGCCAATGCCGTCGAGGATGCCGTGGGCGTGCGGATCAAGTCGTTGCCGATTACGGCCGAGAAAGTGCTGATCGCGCTTAAAGACCGCTAACTGTTCCGTGAAAAATTCACAAACTTTGACAGGGAGGCGAACGGCATTATGAGCTCCGAACGCGTCGCAGTTCCAGCACGTATCGTGCGAGCATTAGGCATCTCCATCAACGGGCTGCGCACTGCGGTTCGCTTAGAAGAGGCATTTCGACTGGAGCTTCTGGTGCTGATTTTCGTCATACCTGCAGCTTGGATATTGACGAGCGTCGGCATCCAGCGCGCTTTGCTGATCGGCAGCTGGCTGCTTGTGATGATTGTGGAAATTATCAATTCAGCAATTGAAACGGTGGTAGATCTGATCGGCACGGAACGGCACGAGCTTTCCGGTCGCGCCAAAGATCTCGGTTCGGCCGCGGTGTTTTGCTCGATCTTATTGGCGGCAACCGTGTGGCTGGTCATTTTTTTCTCCGCGTAGTTGGTTATCTGTAGAAGAGGATGGGCATATGAAACGCGTTCGATATTTCAGAACCGCATCTTGTCTTTTCGTAGCACTCTGTCTCAGCTTTGCCGTATATGCGAAGGCCGGCGACCCCCTTGATGTGGTGAAAACAGCGATCGACAAGGCCATTCAGATCCTCAAAGATCCCAAGCTGCAAACCAAGGATAAGAAGCAGGAACGGATTGATCGCCTGAAAGAGGCGATCAATCCGATTTTTGATTACGAAGAGATGGCAAAACGGTCGCTCGGTTCCCACTGGCGGCGGCGCTCGCCGGCTGAGCAGGAAGAATTTGTCAAGCTGTTTCGTGATTTCCTGGAAAAGGTTTATTCGGATAAGGTGGATCTTTACAACGGCGAAAAGGTCATTTTCGGCCGGGAGATAGTCGATCAAGACTTTGCCCAGATAGAATCCAGCGTCGTTAATGCCAAAGGTGAAGAAACCGCTGTGGTTTACCGGCTGCGACGCGTGGACGGAAAATGGAAAGTCTATGACGCGGTTGTTGAAAACATCAGCATCGTCAACAACTACCGGTCCCAGTTTGATCGAGTGATTTCCAAGTCGTCCTACGATGAACTGAAGAGGATGCTAAAAGAGAAGGCCGGATGAACTCTCGTTGCTCCCCAGCCCACCTTGAAACGCCAGAGATCTCGCGGCTGGCGTTAGAATATAGCGCGGATCAGACCGCCGACGGCGCGGAACGGTAGCGAGATAACCTCGCCGATTACATTTACGGTTCCGCTCAGGACCCCGGTGTCTTCGGTAGAGCTGCTCGTCGTGGTGGTTGTTTCTCTTTCCACTCGTACAGGTTCGCCGGTGCGCTGATCGTATTGCACATCACGTGTAACCGTTCTTTGTGTTGAGCACGCCGCCAAGTTCGCTGCCAAGAATACACACAGAAACAAATTTGAAGTCCCACGCATGACTTTTCTCCTTTCGTTGAAAGGCTCCAAAGGAAGTAAGATAGCCAAACTCGTGCCACGGCTGTAGCCGCGATGTGCCAGGTACTGCGAGTCCCACAAGTGAGACATGATCTGACCGGTTATTTGTTAAAAACCGGCGGATAATTCGACAGTTATATTATTTTGATTCGAAAACGAGACACTACGGCATTTTGGTTTCGCGGCCGTATCCGTCTGGATTTCCAATGGTAAAATAGTAGTTGTTCCAGTAGGTTTTTCCTATCACCGTGGTTAGTTTTACTATCCTCGCATTAATATCCGATTTGATCTTGTATTACGAAACTCGTCGATGAAGTTCGGAATTTTACCAAACAGAAACGGTCGTTCGGTTGAGTTGGAAACGATCAGGGAAATAGCGTTACTCGGCCGCGAACGCGAACAGCGTCACGGTAACCGCTAAGAGCGCCATGGCGCTGATCGCCAACGACCAGTGTATCCCAATCAGCCCGCCCACTACGCCTACCGTCACTCCGCTGAAGGCGGGCAGCCCGAAGGCCGACATCGTAAAGAGACCAATAAGCCGTCCGCGGAGGTGACTAGGGGCGAGAATTTGCACGATGGCTTGGGCCGTCGAATAGAACGAGAGATTCAAAATCCCCGCGAAAAACAGGAGCGCCAATGACAGTAGGTAGTTGTTCGAGAAAGCAAACGCCGCAATCGCCATGCACCAAAGGATGGCGCAGGTAATCGCAGTCCGGGCATCCGCCTTCAGCCAGCCTTTTCCTTCAAGGACGAACCCGCCAAAAACGGCGCCTGCCGCACTGGCGGTGAGCAATGAGCCATAGGCGAAATCGGCATTCGCGCCGAGGTCATGAGCGAATTCAGGCATCTGAGTGTGCACCGCGTTGCCGATGAGCAGCGACGCGCTGCCGCCTAAAAGCACCATCGTAATGATCGCCCGGTTGTGAGCGACCTCTCGGATAACATCTAGAGCATCGTTCCAGCCGATGGCTCGTTTCGGCGGCATCCCCTCCCGGAGATGTCCCGTGTAAGGAACGAAGAGCAACCAAAGGGTTAACGGCAGGTAGATGAGAACGTTGGCGAGCAGTCCCAGTGACGGGCCCAGTAACATCATCAATCCAGCGCCGACCGCCGGGCCGAAAAGTATTCCTAATTGACGGCTGGTGGCGTTGAGCCGTACGGCGCTCTGAATTTGCTCGATGCCGACAATATCGTGGATAAAGAGCTGTTCCGCGGGCGCCCATAAAACACCGGCAACGCCGTGAATGATCAGCAAAACCGACGCCTGCCACACTTGAATCGTATTGGTATAGAAGAGCACCGCCCAAGCGGCCGACACGCCCATGTACATCACTTGCGCCACTTGAATGACCTTCCGGCAGTCGTAGCGATCAGCGATGCCACCAAAATAAACGGACAAGAGCAGAAACGGAGTCCAATGACTGATATCGGCAAACCCGGCCAATACCGGCGAGTGAAACTTCTGAAACAGCAGCCAATAACTGATGACGTGCTCGATATTGTCCGCCATCATGGCGAGCATGGTGGTGACGAAGAAGAAGCGGAAATCGCGGTCATGCAGAGCCGCGAAGGCAGGCTTTTTTGTCGAACTCGCGGAGCTGTTACTTTGAAGGGCCGGAGTGTTGGAAGCCAATGCTGTGGTCCCCAGGGAAGAAGTCTCGTATTAGACCGCGAAAGTAACGGATCTTGAGAGGCTATGCAAATAGATGATGAAAGAAGGCGAAGATATACACGCCTCGTCGAGTAAAGAAAAGACTGCCGAACCGCAATCAGCCTCTTGAGAAAAGTTTAAGGCTGCTTTCCCAGAACTTTTCCAGGACGGCCGCGGCCTTGTTTGCTCGCGGGATCTAAGTCGAGATGAATTTTCCTGATCCAACGGGCCGTTCCTACTCGGCGACGCCGCGTCAGTTCTGGTCAATCCTTACCGCTGCGTCTTGCCGTACGAAACCGGGCGGCCGGCCGTGCTTAGAACGAATTTCCAACCAGCCGCCGCGGGAGTCGACGACGTTGATTTTCATTCCCGGCGCGACGCTGGCGATCAGCGCTGAGTTTTCGCTTGGGCTACTGTAAATTTGGGTTGGACGAGTAATCCTAAATGTACCCTGGCGCTGTGGGGGAGGTTTTGCCTCCGCCGTTTGTTTGGAAAATTCTTTAGGGGCTTTTGCGGCGGTCTCCGTCGGAGTCGACGGTTCGCCGAAGTCGGTTTCGGACCCGACGGCAGGTTCTTTCGACCCGGACATTTTATCGGCGCTCTTGCCTAAGAATCCGACGGCGAGGGCGCCTGCGATGGCAAGGACGATGATGGCTGGAATGATTGCGACGCGCGACCTTCGCTTGGCTGAAGTCGTGACGGCCGGTTTAGTTTCTTGATCGGTTGCTGCAGCGGTTGCCACCGGGTTGTTCGAAGTTAGATCCGTATGATTGCCTGTGTTTTCGCCTGAACCGTTGCCCGGAAAATTTGCTTCGGAAGGTACGATGCCGAACGGAATCCGCTCAACCCGATGCTTGATTACAGACTCAGCCGATTGTGGACGTGCTTCGGCGGCAGTATTTGTCGGGCTTTGAAGGGCGTGTGAGATATCCGAATTGGGCGTCCCCGGCGACGATCCGTCGATGAGATCACCGGCGGCAGCGGTTTCCGTTTGAAATTGGTGGTTTCTATCAAGGGGGGGTGGTTGCGTCGTTGGTAATTCATGGGCCTGCTGTAGCAGTGCGCTGAAGTGCTTTTGAGTCGCCTCACTATCTGCAAGGCGTTGCTGCCATCGCGCAATTTCTCCTTCGAGTTGATGTTTTTCCTCGCGCAGCTCCTGACAGACGCGCTCCGTTTCCGCTAAGCGTTTGTCGGTCGTGGCCAGTTCTTGAACTCTTTCCTTTTCCGCCGAGTGCTCTCGTTGTAATTCGACCATTTGCGCTTCCAGCTTCTGTTGCCGGTCTCTAAAGATCATCTCGCGAGATTCAGCGTTGGCTAGTTGTTGTTGTACGGCCTCTAATTCTCGAACCTTCGGCTGGCTTGCTTCCAGTTGCCGGTTGAGATCAGTGACTTCCATTTGCAGTCGCGCATAACGGTCGGCGGCCTCTTGGTTCTGCCTGGCCGATTCGCTGAGCCGGGCTTCGCTCGCGTGAAGTTGTCTTGGTTTTCGGATTGAGCGTTCTCGAAGCGACGTAGTTCGGTATGAAGCTCCTCTATGGTTTCATGGCTCGCTTGCAGTTCCTGTTTCAACTGGGCGACTTCGGTTTGCAGCTTCGAATCGCGCTCGGCGGCGTCCTGATTCTGTCTCGTCGATTCGCTGAGTTTGGCTCCGTTCCATTGAAGCTCATGGCGCAGATTGGCGATCTCCTGTTGCAATTCCTGATTTTCGGCACGGAGCTGCTGATTCTCGGATTCTTTATCACTCAGGCGACGTTGTATTATCTGAAGCTCCCCTAAGGTGTTATGGTTTGCCGCCACCTTGTTTGAAAGCGAGGCGGTTTCCTCGAGCAGCTCTTTGTTCTTGATCGTCACCGTATTTACTTGCTGTGTGGATTCGGCGAGATCGGATTTTAGTTGCGCATGGCGATCCGCGACCTCTTTTTGCTGACTGGCGGATGTAGCGAGCAGCGCCTGGCTCTTTTGCAGCTGGTTTTGGAGATTCTCGAGCTGCTGCTGTAGATGCCGGTTTTCAGCGTGCAGCTTTTGGTTTTCGGATTGAGCATCCAGCAAACGCCGCTGCCCCGTCTGCAGCTCGTCGATTGTTGTGTGAGTTGCTTCCAGTTGCTGTTTCAGTTCGCCGACTTGGCTGTGCAATTTTGCATTAAGATCGTTCGCTTCCTGATTCTGGCCGGCAGATTCGCTGAGCTGAGCTTCTTGGCTGACCAATCGACCTTGCTCGGTCTGCAGCTCGGCTATCGTTCTTTGACTTTCTTCCAGTTGACTTGAAAGGGAGGAGATCTTTTCCGCGAGCTCCTTGTTTCTGGCTAGCAGATCCGCCGATGAATGCGTTTCGGAGTGCTGCGCCTCGGCAGATCGATCGATGGTCTTGTCGGTTTGATTGCGTCTGACGCCTTCGAACTCGCGTTGTTTGTTCCTAAGCTCCCGCTCTGAGGCGAGAAGAAACGTCGCCAAGAGGCCGATGGTTCCACCGGCGAAAAGAAACAACCACACATGCAGATTTTCCATAATATTCTCCTATGACAATTGCAGCAACACGTTTTTAATACTCCCTGGGCCGTTCCTTGAGCAGATGAGTTTCTGTCTCCGTCGTTCGAAGGGCCGGCTTTCACCGAGTGCAGCGTTCTGGGTAAATTTATAGATGTCGACGCCAAAGCTATGCCAACGGGCCTAAGTAGGCCTTGGATGACCTGAGTCATTAGCTAATAAGGAAGTTTTTGTGGCGAGGAAGAATTTATGGCAAGCGTTTGGCACAAGGAATTTTGCACAAAACCGTGAATCTTGGCAAAAATTGTAAGCCTTCGATTAATCGTAATTTTGTTGAGTTTTGCGGCGCCGATGGGCGGACCGTGGCGATTGGCGAAAAAGTCAGACTTTTCTTTCGTGGGCACACGAGCGGCTTTGCTAATGGCATGCTGGGTTGCTGACCTTCGGCGTTACCTGAAGGCGGCGTCGAGGAAAACGAAGAGAAAACTTGATCACGACGTGCCATTGGATATAGGTTAAATGGAGCAGAGACAAAGTCATGGATGCGGCTACGAAGAAAAAGGTCTCTATCAGGATCAATGGCGTCGAGCACTCCCACGAGGTGGAGCCGCGGCTGCTGCTGGTTCATTTTCTTCGGGACGTCATAGGGCTAACGGGCACTCACATCGGCTGCGAGACCAGTATCTGCGGGGCATGCACTATCATGCTCGACAACGCTGCGGTGAAATCCTGCACGGTGCTTGCGGTTCAGGCTGACGGCGCCGATCTTTTGACGATCGAGGGACTGGCTCAGGGGGAGAAACTCCATCCGCTCCAGGAGGCCTTTTGGGAATGTCACGGGCTTCAGTGCGGTTACTGCACTCCAGGGATGATTCTTTGCGCCCACCAGCTCCTGCTACGGAATCCGCAGCCGGCAGATTCGTCACGCGCTTGACGGAAACCTCTGCCGCTGCACCGGCTATCAGCACATCGTGGACGCAGTCCAGCAGGCGGCAAAGAGAATGGGACAGAAGACGAAAAAATAAGTCTGGAGTTTCGACCGAGTTGAAAGCCCAAGACCCGAAAAACCCGAAAATGGAGAACCCCCCATGCCGGTAAGTAAGCTCGTTGGCGCTAAGGTGAAGCGGCGTGAAGATCCGAGATTGATTCGTGGGCTTGGCCAGTACGTGGACGATATCAATCTTCCGAATACGCTCCATGTCGCGATTCTGAGAAGTCCCCACGCGCACGCGAGGATTAAAAGCATCGAGACGGACGCTGCCCGCCGACATCCGGGTGTCGTCGCCGTCGTCACGGGAGCGGAGATCAAAGATCAGATCGGCACCCTGCCGACCAGCGGCGGCAATGAGACGCTCAGGGTTCCCAAACACTACGTGCTCGCAGCCGATAAAGTCTGTCACGTCGGCGAGGGAATCGCAGCCGTAGTCGCCGAGGAGCGCTATACGGCTCCGGACGCGCTCGATCTGATTCGCGTGGAATATGAGCTTCTGCCGGTAGTCTCGGATCCGGAGAAGGCGCTGGCCCCAGGCTCTCCGGTGATTCATTCCGAGTGGCCCGACAACGTCGCCTTTCGCTCGGACCTCAAACATGGAAATTTAGCCAAGGCCTTTAAAGAAGCGGACAAAATCATCACGCAACGCCTCGTCCATCAGCGCCTGGCGCCCATCGCCATCGAACCGCGCGGGGTTTTGGCCCACTATCTCTCCTCTGACAAGGAGCTTACGGTATGGTCGTCGACCCAGATCCCACACATGCTCAAGAGCCATCTTTCTCAGATGCTCAAGCTGTCGGAGAAGCAGGTGCGAGTGATCGCGCCGGAAGTGGGCGGAGGATTCGGCAGCAAGCTCAACGTCTACGCCGAGGAAGGGCTGCTCGGTTACCTCGCTCTCAAGCTCAACTGTCCGGTAAAATGGACCGAGGGACGTAGAGAAAACATCCAAGCGACTATTCATGGCAGGGGCCAAGTGGGTGACGTCGAGGCGGCGGTGAAAAAGGATGGGACGATCTTAGGATTGCGATACAAGGTCATCGCCGATATCGGCGCCTATCATCAGCTTTTCACGCCAGCCATTCCGCCCTTCACCGGCCTGATGCTTTCCGGCTGCTACAAGATCCCCGCGATCAGCATCGACTTGACGGCGGCTTTCACCAACAAGATGTCCACGGACGCTTATCGGGGCGCGGGCAGGCCCGAGGCCACCTATGTGATCGAGCGAATGGTGGATCGCATTGCTCAAGAGCTGAGGATCGATCCCGTGAAGGTGCGAAAGAAAAACTTTCCAAAACCTGCGGAGTTTCCGTTCAAGACCGCAACCGGCGTAGCTTATGACAGCGGCAATTATCAGCTCGCGCTGAATAAGGCGCTTAAAATTGTCGGCTATGAAAAGTTGCGCCGCGATCAGAAGAGACTCCGAAGTCAGCGCAGATACTTGGGCATCGGCCTATCGACCTATGTCGAGATCTGCGCCATGGGACCCAAGGGAATGTGGGAGTACGGCAAGGTTGAGGTGGAACCCACCGGGAAAGTGAGGGTCTTGTCGGGCGCGTCGCCGCACGGGCAAGGACAGGAGACCTCCTTTGCGCAAATCGTCGCCGATCAACTGGGCGTCGAGATGGACGATATCACGGTCATTCATGGAGACACCGCTGCGGTAGCCAAAGGTATCGGCACTTTCGGCAGCCGGGCCACCGCGGTGGGCGGCATCGCCATCTATCAAGCGGCGGAGAAGGTTAAAGAGAAGGCGCGAGAGTTGGCCTCTCATTTCTTGGAAGTGGATGCGGACGATTTGGTATTTTCCGACGGGAGATTCAGCGTTAAGGGCGTGCCCAAAAAGGGGCTCACGGTTCAGCAAATCGCGCAGGAGGCGCACCGGGCTAAAAACTTACCCAAAAAGATGGAGCCCCGGCTTTCAGCGGAATCCACGTTTGAGCCGTCCAACTTCACCTTTCCCTTCGGCACCCACATCTGTGTGGTGGAAGTCGAGCCGCAAACTGGGAAAATCGGAATTAAAAAATACGTCGCGGTGGATGACTGCGGCAAAGTCATCAATCCACTGCTCGTCGATGGACAGATCCAAGGAGGAATCGTCCAGGGCCTGGGACAGGCGCTTTACGAGGAAGTAGTTTACGACGAGAACGGCCAGCTCCTCACCGGCAGCTTGATGAATTATGCTTTGCCCAGAGCCGCGGATCTGCCGCGTTTGAATCTGACCCGCACGGAAACGCCGACCCCGGTCAATCCGCTGGGGATCAAAGGAATCGGCGAGGCGGGAACCATCGGCTCGACACCGGCCGTTGTGAACGCGGTGGTGGATGCGCTAGCTCCCTTTGGCGTCACGCATATCGACATGCCGCTCACGCCTCAAAAGATCTGGAGCTTGTGTCAAGAAACGAAGGCAGCGGGTTCAGGAGGGCGACGATGATCCCGGCTTCTTTTGATTACATCGCGCCGCAGAGTTTAGAGGAGGCCGTGCGCGCCTTGGCCGATCATGGAGAAGAGGCGAAGCTTCTGGCCGGCGGCCACAGCCTGTTGCCTCTAATGAAGCTCAGGCTCGCCAATCCAAAGTTGCTTATCGATCTCAGTAGAATTCCCGGGCTTCGCGGGATCAGGCATGAGGACGATAAAATCATCGTCGGCGCGCTCACCACACATTATCAGATAGAAAGCTCGGAGCTGGTGAAGGAAAAGTGTCCCCTGCTGTCGCAGACAGCCGGCGCGATCGGCGATGTCCAGGTGCGCAATCGCGGAACCATCGGCGGCAGCCTGACCCACGCCGATCCCTCTGCCGATTGGCCGGCGGCGATCCTCGCGCTCGGAGGAGAGCTAAAACTCAGCGGGCCGAAAGGAGAGCGCCGGTCTGCGCCCGAGGATTTTTTTCTCGCTCCCATGACCACTGCGATCGAACCAACCGAGATCTTGACGGAGATCCGCGTGCCGGTGTTGTCCCAGCGGTGCGGAAGCGCATACCTCAAGATGGCTCAGCAGGCCTCCGGTTTCGCCCTGGTGGCCATCGCCGTGTGGCTGAGACTCGGCCGGAGCCGGCTCGTTGAGGAGATTGGCATCGGCGTGACCGGGTTAGGTGAGAAGCCTTTTCGCGCTCAGGCAGTCGAGCAATTCGTGCGAGGAAATAAGTTGACTCCCAAATTGGTTGAGGCGAGCGCTTCTCA
>Ga0209802_1002004_pt1 | contig 14522 bp, 18 predicted proteins | sample GraSoiAngelo_129_FD_185886 | JGI IMG/M metagenome (GOLD analysis project Ga0209802, IMG submission 185886) | Grasslands soil microbial communities from the Angelo Coastal Reserve, California, USA - 14_0927_12_40cm (SPAdes) (version 2) | ecosystem: Environmental > Terrestrial > Soil > Grasslands ... | reverse complement strand
TGGCCGTCCGCAGGTGTCTCGCCCTCGACCGCGCCGCCGTCTCCTCCAGCGCTCGGCGCCGCCTCGGACTCGGCGCCGCGGTGGACCGATACGAGAAGGCTCTCTTGCTCACCGCGCGATGACGCTGACGGCGGTGGTGACGGGCGGATCGGGGGGCATCGGGCGCGAGGTGGTCCGCGAGCTCCAGGCCCAGAGCTGGGAGGTCACATCTTTGAGCAGGCGCGAAGGCACGGACGTGTCCGACGAGAAGGACGTTGTCAAAGCATTTCGGCAGTTGAAGTCGCTCGACGCCCTGATCCACTGCGCGCAGGTCCTGATCAAGCGCCCATTCGCCCGCATGACCGCTGACGTTTGGGACCGCCAGATCGACTCCGGGCTGCGCGGCGCTTTCCTGTGCAGCCGTGAGGCCTTCAAGCTGATGCGCCGCCGTGGCGGTTCCATCGTCCTCGTCTCGAGCCTGTCGGGCGTCTTTGGAGCCGAGAAGTTTCCCGGTATGTCCGCGTACGTGGCGGCCAAGTCGGGCCTCGCGGGCCTGACCGAAGCCCTGGCGGTCGAAGGACGGGAGCGAGGCATCCGGGTCAACGCCATCAGCCCGGGCTCAGTCGACACGCCGATGCTCCGCACGGCGGGCGTCGAAGGCCCGGCGCTGCAGCCCGCGGAGGTGGCGCGGATCATCGTCTGGCTCGCCTCGACCGAGTCGTCGCCGCTCTCGGGTGCTAATTTGCGGATGGATCCATGACCGCCAACGTGCGCATCACCCGCCGCGCCACCTTCGCGGCCGGACACATCCTGTGCCGCGAGGACTGGACCGACGAGAAGAATCGCGAGGTCTTCGGCGCCTGCTCGACCGACCACGGCCACAACTATGTGATCGAGGTCACAGTTGGCGGCGTGGTCGATCAGGAGACGGGCATGGTGGTGAACTTGAAGCATGTCGACAACGTGCTGCGGCGGGAGTTCGTCGACGCAGTCGATCACCATCACATGAACCGCGACGTCGATTTCATGCGAGGTGTATTGCCGACCGCGGAGAACGTCGCACTGGCGGCGTTTCGTCGCCTGGAGCCACACATGAAACCCGCGCGCCTGCTGAAGGTGCGAGTGGTGGAGACGGAGAACAACTCCGCCGAGGTGAACGCGGACTAATCGGGCCCGCGCGGCAATCCGAAGGTGACCGTCGGAGCGATCGTCACTATCTGACCGTCTTCGGTCTTGATGAGCTGCCAGCCGCCTTCATGCACCATCCGATGGTGCCGGCGACATAGAAGGACGAGGTTGTCCAGATCTGTTGGACCCCCGTTGATCCAGCTCAAGAGGTGATGCCCGTCGCACTTTGAAGCCGGCCGCTCGCAGCCCGGCCACCGGCAGTGGCAGTCACGAGCCTTCAGCGCTCGCTTCAGGGGCGCCGACACGATCCGCGTCGTTCGGCCGACGTCCATTACCAGCGACTCCTGGCTCAGCAGGATGCGCGTCACGCTGCATTCGCAGGCCATCCGCTGCACGGCGAGCGAGGAGATCGGGAGCGAGAACTCCATCTCTCCGGCCGCGGCGCGGGCCAGTCCCTTCAACGTCTCGATCGTGGCCGTGACCTGGATGTTGGCCTGCTTGCCACCCGAGGCCAGCTCGACCAACGCGTCGGCGTAGCGCTGCGGCAGCAGCCGGTGGTCGTGCTCGCCGCTCTTGCGAGCCAGCGGCTCCAGCGCGGCGCGCACCGCCGCCCCGCCAACCGGGTCGAGCACTCCGTTGATGAGGAGGTGGCCGGACTCGGCCGTGCTCAGGGTGAGGTGGTGGTTGGTCGCGTCGTCGGACTGCTCGTCGGCGTACTTTTTGGCGTCGACCGAGTGCCGGTAGTGGAGTGACTTGTAATAGAACTTGCCCGGCGTGAACTCCAGGGCCAGGGGCAAGAGCGCCCGCTCATCAAACTTCTTGCCCACCGCCTCCGCCGTCCGCGCCATCACCGCCAGGTGGCTGTAGCCGATCGAGCCGTCGCGCAGGCAATCCACGCTGAGCGGCATCTTGGCCAGGTGCTCGCCGACGTTGATCCGGTCGGAGGCGACCTTGTCCGTCAGGTGGCAGTTGAAGCGCAGCCAGTCGGTGGGTGAGTTGTAGCCCTCTCGCTCCAGGAAACCGTTCTGGGAGAGCTCGGCGGCGAGCATGGAGGCCTCGACCTGGAGGAGGGCGATCTGGTGCTCGCGAAAGACCAGCTCCTGGGCCAGCTCCTCGAACGAGGCGGTGGGCTGCTCCATGCATCGATCGTACCGAACATAGGTACGAATAGCAAGTTAATTAACATATAGATCAGGTCAACATTGCCATACTTACAAGTCGCCAGGCATTACCCCGCCACCCTCTTCATAGTCCTCTTTTCGTCCTATTTCAGAGGATTGGGCAGCTTGACCTCCACGATCCCGCCCCGCTCCCGCACGACCAGCAGCGGCTGATCAAACGTCGCCGGCCCGCCGACCACCTTCCCATCCCCAAACCGAAACCGCGAGTAGTGCCACGGACACGTCACCACGTCCCCATCGAGCTTTCCCTCTTCAAGCGGACCCCCCGCGTGCGCGCACACGGCGCCGATCGCACGCAGCAGGCCGTCTCGCCTCAAGATCACGACCGGCAGACCCTGCGCCTCGACCCGCCGCATCTCGCCCTCGCGAAAGTCCTCCCGCGTCCCCACCTTCACGTAGTCCATCGGGCCTTCGAAGAATGCGTTGTGATTCACAGCCGTCCCGATCCCGAACGTGAGATGTCCACCCACATATGCCCCGAACACGACGATCAGCCACGCCAACGTCGACAGCCCGATCGCGAACGGGCGCAGTTCCGGCACCCCAAGTCGCACCATCAGCGAGACGATCTCGACCGCCAGCACGAACGTCATCGTCAGCCCGTGCACCATCGCGGTTCGGCGCTGGTGCCCGTCGGTCTCGTGGAAGTCGGTGTACCCGGTCAACGCCGCCACGATGCCGCCCGCCACGCCAATCGCCAGCGCAAGATCGCCTGCCACAGCGGGCACCCGCCCGGTCGCCACGAAAAGCCAGTCCGCGAGGACCCCCACCGTCCATGCCCCGACCGGCACGTCGGTGAGCGCTGGGTGCAGAGGATGGCCGAGCGCGGTGGTCCCGTGCATCACGTTTTTGATCGACGGGCCGGGTGGACCGAGTGCCTCATAGGCAGCCCCGACCGCTTTCTGGATCGACACCGCCACCGGGTCGAGCCAGGCCTGGCTCCGGACCGCGCGGTCCAGCATCCGCTCCCGTGAGCGGCTCCGACGAATCAAACGGCGGATGCGACGGCTGTCGATTTCCACGCTGGATCCTCGGCTAGAGCCTCAATCGGGAAACGCGACCGCGCCGTAGCCTACTTACCACTCCCGTGTGTCGGCAGGAACACCTTGAGGGCGCTGATCTCCGCCGCCACCACCGCCGGCGTGCGCCCGGCCGGCCGGTTGTCCGCGTAAACCCTCACCCTCGGCCGCGTTTTCACGCGGACGCGTTTGAACCGGAAGATCCGTTCCGACCCTTCCTCGGCGTGCTTGCTGAGCAGGGCCGACGCCAGCGCGCGCCCGACGATGTCCGATCGCGAGTGCCCCGCGTCCGCAGACAGCTCGAGGTAGGGGTCGATCGGGTTCGAAACGCTGACCGGCAGGTGGCTGCCGATCGATGAGGTGTTGCTGAAGACAAGCGACATCGCGGTGCCGTCCCCTTTGATGTCGCCTGAGAGCTCGTACTCGAAAGGCTTCGCCTCGATCACGTGCCGGAGCGTTTTGACCACGTCGCCGAAGTGCAGGTCCTTGGCCGAATCGCCCAGCACGATCGCCTCTCCGAACAGTCCGATCGCGCACGCCTCGAGAAACACCTTGTCGTTGACGCGCCCGAGCGTGATCCCGCGCGCGTGACCCTCCTTGACGACCTTGATCGCGCGCTCCAGGTCGACCGGCAGACCGAGGGCGTGGGCGAAGTTGTTGAACGATCCCATGGGCAGGATGCCGAGCGGATGCTTCGAGTCCACCAGCCGGCGCACGACGTACTCGACCGTGCCATCGCCGCCCGCGACCACGACCTGCGCCCGCGGCGTGATCAGCTTCCGGAAGTCGCGCCGCGGGTTGAAGTAGATGACGCGGTGGCCCGCAAACTCACCGCGCAGCCTCGCCTCAATCGACGCGTCCATGCTGCCCGCAAGGCGGTTGATCATCAGCAGCCGGGTCGCCTTTTGATTTGCCCGCTTCATCTGAGTAAGGTTGCAGCATGCCCGAGAAGGAGATGGGGGTCGTCGGGCTCGGCACCATAGGCGGTGGCCTCGCGCGCAATTTCGCGTCTCACGGCGTGCGCGTGGCCGTCTACAACCGCACGCATCGGCGCACCGAACAATTCATTGCCGATCACTCCCAAGAAGGCGACTTCATTCCCGCCGCGACCCTCGAGGAGCTCGCTCGTGTCTTGAAACCGCCGCGCGCGGTGGCCGTGTTGGTGAATGCCGGGCGGCCGGTCGATGACGTGATCGATGAGCTGACCACAGCCCTCGACAAGGGCGACGTGATCATCGACGGCGGCAACTCCTTTTTTCAGGACACGCAGCGTCGCGGCGCTGCGCTCGAGAAGATCGGCTTCGGATTTTTGGGATGCGGCGTTTCCGGCGGGGAAGAGGGCGCGCTGCACGGCCCGAGCCTCATGCCGGGCGGGACGCGTCAGTCCTACGAGCGCGTCGAAGAGATGCTGACCGCGATCGCGGCGAAAGTCGACGGTGTCCCCTGCTGCACTTACATCGGACCGGACGGCGCCGGGCATTTCGTAAAGATGGTCCACAACGGGATCGAGTACGCCGACATCCAGCTGATCGCCGAGACGTACGACCTGCTGCGTAACGCTCTCGGTCTCGCGCCGGACGAGCTCGCCTCCGTGTTTCGCGAATGGAATGAAGGACGCCTGCAGTCGTATCTGATCGAGATCACGTCCTATGTCCTCGCCAAGCACGACGATGGAAGCGGCGCCGCCCTGGTGGATGGCATCGAGGATGAGGCCGAGCAGAAAGGCACCGGCCGGTGGACCAGCCAGTCCGCGCTCGAGCTCGGGGTTCCGCTGACCGGCATCACGGAGGCCGTCTTCGCTCGCATGCTGTCGAGTCAGAAAGCGCAGCGTGTGAAAGCGTCGGGCATCCTGACCGGCCCCGCGACCACGAAGTCGGCAAGTGGTCTGGTCGACGACGTGCAGGAGGCCCTTTACGCATCGAAGATCGTCGCTTACGCGCAGGGTTTCGAACATCTCGCCGCGGGCTCGAAGGAGTTCAGGTGGGACCTGGACCTCGGCGCGCTCGCCACGATCTGGCGTGGCGGCTGCATCATTCGAGCCAAGTTCCTGAGCTCGATCATGGATGCGTACGAACAGGATCCGCACCTCCCCAACCTGATGCTGGCGCCGTTCTTCCAGGATGCGTTGGCCAGGGCCCAGCCGGCCTGGCGTCGCGTGGTCAAAGCCGCCGTCGATCACGGCATCCCGATCCCCGCCTTCGCGTCTTCGCTTGCGTACTACGACGGGTACCGGCGCGCTCGGGGCCCGGCCAACCTGATCCAGGGCTTGCGTGACTATTTCGGTTCGCACACGTATCACCGCGTCGACCGCGCCGGCGCCTACCACACCCGATGGGCGCAGGGCGGAGAGGAAGTCAAGACCGATTAGGGTGGTTCCGGCTGGCGATGGAACACAGCCATCACCAGCGTGTAAAGGCCGACGGCGACCATGGTCCAGACGGCCAATGACGCGGCAAGGCTGAGCACCACGCCCCATCGCGCCACGGTCAAGGAGACCAGCAGCGCAAACAGGATCATCGCGATCGCTCCGAGCGTCGCGCCTTCGGTGTCGATGGCGGCTTCTTGCCTGCCCGCCTTCTTCTCGATCAGCGTGAGCGATGCGGGCAGGATGGCTGGAAAGCCGAGGAACAAGCCGCCGAGCTTCGGTCCAAACACCATCCCCAACAGTCCAGCTACAAGTGAGATGGCAGCGCCAAAGGCAAATCGAACCAGGTACTTGCTCATCGCAAAAAGAGCCAGTAGGCGACAAATGCCGGCATCGCCCACGCCAACCATGCCAGGGCGCTTCCTACGACGGCGCCGAGGTGCTTGACCAGGAGCGCCGCGGTGAGTGCGTAGAACACCAGTGCAACCGCGCCCGCGATCATTCCGGTCGCGTATCTCTCGTCCTTCGAAGGACCCATCGCCAAACCGGTCACGAGCATGCTGGCGGTCGCGACCGAAGGCGCGGCCGAGAAAAGGCCGGCGAACATTTTGGGCTTCAGCATGTCGCTGAACATCGCGAAGGCGACGACGAGAGCGCCGCCTGCGAGGGCACGCACGAACAGCAGGACGACTTCTTTCACGCGGCGTTGCGCCTCGCCTTTCGCCGCACGAGCGAAAGGACGGCCGCTTCATCGCTTTTGAGCCGAGCCGGTATCCGCGAGACGGCTCTGCTGAGCGCGGCCTCCAACCGGCCGCCCAGGTAGGTGTCGATCACCACGGGATGCACATATGAACGGCGGCACACGGCTCGGGTGTGGCCGAGCTTGTGCGCGACCTCATCGATCGCCGCGACGACCTTGCGCTTGGCCTCGCTCTCGGATTCGAACTCCGCCGCATCACGCAGGGCGCCCGCGGCCAGGACCGTGCCGGCCCAGGTACGGAAGTCCTTGGCGGTGAAGTCTTCTCCGGTCACCTCGCGCAGGTATTGATTCACGTCGTCTGAGGTGACCGTGCGGCGCTCTCCGTCGACGTCGACGTACTGAAACAGGTGTTGCCCCGGCAGCTCTTCACAACGCTTGATCACCCGCGCGACCCGCCGGTTGGTGATCCCGACCTGCACCTCGACGCCGCTCTTGCCTCGGAACACAAATCGCACCGTCGCTCCCCTCACGTCGACGTGCCGGTCACGCAGGGTGGTCAACCCGAACGACTTGTTCTCCTTCGCGTACTCCTCGTTGCCCACCCTCGCGAACGTCGTCTCGAGCAAGCGGATGACGGTCGCCACGACCTTCTCCTTCGGCAGCCCGCTCCGGCTCATGTCGCGCGACACGCGGCTCCTGATCCGCGGCAGCACTCTCGCAAAGCCGGCCATCCGGTCGAACTTGTTCCTGTCGCGGACCTCGCGCCACCGCGGGTGGTACAGGTGCTGCTTGCGCCCTCGCGCATCGCGCCCCGTTGCCTGCATGTGACCACGCGGGCGCGCGGTGATCCAGACGTGCTTCCACGCCGGAGGGATGACTAGGGAACGGATGCGGTCGAGGACCGCCGGGTCGCGAATGAGCTTTCCGTCGGGACCCAGATACTCGAAGCGCTTGCCTTTACGCACGCGATGGATCCCCGGTTCGTCGTCGCTCGTGTAAACGAGCCCGGCTTCCTGCGCGGCCTCCGCCGCCGGGTCGGATGGGACGGCTAGGCCGCGGCTGGAGGGGTGACTGGGGGCCCGCCCCATTCCGGCTGCATCGCCGTCAGGACTCTGCGCTTGCGCGCCCAGAGCCTGGCAATGAGTTCCTCCCGCGAGGTCAGCTCGCTGCAGGGAAACCCGAGCTGCCAGAGGTTCATCCGAACCTCCGCCGGCAGCTCGTCGTCGCACCGGTGAGGGCGCGCCACCTTGGACAGGGCGTCCCCCAGCTGGACCAGTAAAAGCTCGTGCTCGCTCATGTATCCGGAAAACGCTTTCCGGGGTTGGGCTACCGGCTCACCTCGTGCCGCGTGTCGACGAACGCCTGGACCGCCCTTTCCAGGTCGTCGCGCGTGTGGGCGGCCGACACCTGAGCCCGGATCCGGGCCTTGCCCTGGGGCACGACCGGGTACGAAAACCCGACCACGTAGACCCCTTTCTGCAGCATCGCCGCCGCCATCCGTCCGGCCAGCGCCGCGTCTCCGATCATCACCGGGACGATGGGGTGGTCGCCTGGCAGGATGTCGAACTCCTCCTCGGCCATACGGCTCCGAAACAGCTTCGTGTTGTCCGCCAGCCGCTGCCGCAGGTCGCCGGCGGTCCGCAGGAGCTCCAGCACCTTCAGGCTCGCGGCCGCGATGGGCGGGGCGACCGAGTTGGAGAAGAGATATGGGCGGGAGCGCTGGCGCAGCATGGCGACCAGTTCGCGGCGGCCCGAGACGTAGCCCCCGCTCGCTCCGCCCAGTGCCTTGCCGAGAGTCCCGGTGATGGCGTCGACCCGCCCCATCACGCCGTGGTGCTCGTGCGTGCCTCGGCCGTTGGGGCCGATGAATCCGACGGCATGCGAGTCATCGACCATGACCATGGCGTCGTGGCGCTCGGCGAGCTCGCAGATCTCCGCCAGCGGCGCCATGTATCCGTCCATCGAGAACACTCCGTCGGTCACGACCAACCGGAATCGCGCGCCGGTGCTTTCTTGCAGCTGGCGCTCGAGGTCGGCCATGTCGCGGTTCGCGTACCGATATCGCCGCGCCTTGCAGAGGCGGATGCCGTCGATGATGCTGGCGTGGTTGAGCGCGTCTGAGATGACGGCGTCGCGCTCGTCGAGGAGGGCTTCGAAGATCCCACCGTTGGCGTCGAAGCACGACGAGTAGAGGATGGTGTCCTCCGTCCCCAGGAAATCGCTGAGCGCCGCCTCGAGCTCTTTGTGGACCTCTTGTGTGCCGCAGATGAACCGCACCGACGCCATGCCGTAGCCCCAGCGATCGAGCGCTTCCTTCGCCGCCGCCAAGACCGCGGGATGGTCGGCCAGGCCCAGGTAGTTGTTGGCGCAGAGGTTGAGCACCTCTTTGTCCATGACGGCGACCGTCGCGCCTTGCGGCGAGCCGATGATGCGTTCCGGCTTCTCCAGCCCGGCGTCGCGCATCTCCTGCAGCTGCTGTGTCAGGTGAGATCGCATTCGTTCGAACATCAGGAGCTCCAGTCCAGAACAACCTTGCCGCACAGGCCTGAGTGGGCGACGGCGAACGCCTCCTTGTACTGCTCGTATGGGAAGCGGTGCGTGATGACGGGTGAGATGTCAAGGCCGCTCTGCACGAAGACCGACATCTGGTACCAGGTCTCGAAGATCTGCCTGCCGTAGACGCCTTTGACGGTGAGCATTTTGAAAACGACCTGCGACCAGTCGATGCCGAACTCGTGATCGGGCAGGCCGAGCACCGCGATCCGGCCGCCATGGGCCATGTTGTCGATCATGTCGCGCATTGCGCTCGGCCGGCCGGACATCTCGAAGCCCACGTCAAAACCCTCCTTCATGCCGAGCTCTTCCTGGACGTCACGAAGGTTGGTCTTGCTGACGTCCACCGCCCTGGTCACACCGATCTTGCGCGCGAGCTCGAGCCGGTAGTCGCTGACGTCGGTGATGACGACGAAGCGTGCACCGTTGTGGCGCGCCACCACCGCGGCCATGATCCCGATCGGTCCGGCGCCGGTGATCAGGACGTCCTCCGCGACGAGGCGGAATTGGGTCGCGGTGTGGACCGCGTTGCCGAAGGGATCGAAGATCGACGCCACGTCGAGATCGATCTTGGTCAGGTGCGGCCACAGGTTGCCCGCCGGCATGACGATGAGCTCGGCGAAGGCGCCGTCGCGCTGGACGCCGATGCCCACGGTGTTCGCGCACAGCGCCCGGCGGCCGGCCATGCAGTTGCGGCAGCGGCCGCAGACGATGTGACCTTCCGCGCCGACTGTTTCACCGGGGTACACGGACGCGACGCCTTCGCCCAGCTCGACGACCTCGCCCACGAACTCGTGGCCGACCACGAGCGGGGGTTTGATCGTGTGCTGGGCCCACTCGTTCCACGCGTCGATGTGGAGGTCGGTGCCGCAGATCCCGGTCCGGAGGACGCGAAGCAGTACCTCACCTGGCCCTGGCCTGGGCTCGGGCACGTCCTGCAGCCAGAGGCCCGGTTCCCTCTTCGCTTTGACCAGGGCCTTCACTGGTCGCCACTTTACAGATGCGCCGAGAGGCGGTTACTTCTCCTCCACCACGAGGTTCGGCAGGTCGCTCCAACCGACGACGAACATCACACGCACAATCGCGTCCGGAAGGCCACGAAGGACGAGTCGACCACTCGCAGCGTTGCGAGCCACGTCGACGATGGCCCTGATCGCGCTCACATCGGAAAACTCGAGACGGCTGACGTCAACCCGCAGGTCCCCGTCACGGCGCATCTCGCCGCGTGGCGATTGGCCGTCGCGACCGAGCTCCCTGGCAAGTGACCGTGCCACCGGGCCGGCGTTGCGATGATCCATCAATCCCGAGAGGACGACTGTGCCAAACGGCTCGGTCCGCAACACGACCAGACGGTTGTCAGCGTAGAGTCGGTCCCCTTCCTTCCTCTCGATTACGGCCCTCCCTTCTGCCGGCCACCCCTCCCATATTCCGATCGAAGCGCGCGATCCAGCGATCAATCGCCTCGAGCCAGAGCTCGATCAATCCCCTCGCGGGCCGGGCATGGAGCTCCTCATCCAGCGGGCGCTCAATGCCATCGCTCATTCCCCAATCCCTCCGCAAGTTGACCGAATCTCCCCTCCAGACACTCTATAACTTTCTCGATACTTGTGCAACAGCTAGCTCAAGGAGCCTACTTGGGCTAGATATTGCGCGATATATGCTGAACAGTTAGACTAAACCGGAGGTTTTGTGGCCAACGAGAAATCCGATCGCGCCGTGTACAGCATCGGAGCCGTCGCGCGGATGCTGGACGTACCCGCCTCGACCCTTCGGGCGTGGGAGGAGCGCTACTCCGTCGTCACGCCGAGCCGCAGCGGTGGCGCCCAGCGGCTCTATTCGAGAACCCAGGTCGAGCAGCTTCGCTTCGTCAAGGCGCAGATGGATTCAGGCGCCAGCGCCGCCGACGCACACCGGCTTCTCGCTCAGGAGCTGGCTGCGTCCCGAATTCCCGCGGCGCCCCCTGAGCGGCGATCAGAAGCCAAGCCGCTGATCCTCATCGTCGACAGGGACCCATACGCCGCGGACCTGACGGAGTACTTCCTCCGCACCGAGGGCTACGACGTGGCGATCGCCCAGGACCCCGTTCAGGCCCGGCTGCACTTCGAGGAACGGTCGCCGGACGTGGTCGTGATCGACCTTTTGATCTCGGGGGGAGCGGGCTTCCGGTTGTGCTCGGAGTTTGCGGGCAAAGGAACGGGTTCCGTCCTCGCCGTGGCGGCCATCGACAGCGCGGAGGAGGCGCTCCACCTGGGGGCGGCCGGCTTCCTGCGCAAGCCCATCGAGCCGCTTGCGCTCGTCTCGTCGGTTAGAGACCTGCTCGGCACCAGCGCCCTCACGCGTCCATCACGCCGTTCGTCAATCACACGTTGATCGAGCGACTCCCGAGCGGCAACCCCCGACTCGACCAGATCCTGAACGGCGGCCTGCTCAAGAACTCGATCAACCTGATCGTCGGCGTGCCCGGCAGCGGCAAGACGATCCTCAGCCAGCAGTTCGCGTTTCACAACGCGACCGCGGAAAGTCCGGCGCTTTATCTCTCCACGCTGTCAGAGCCTCTGGACAAGATCCTTCGATTCGGCGAAACGCTCAAGGTCTTCGATCCTGAAGCCGTCCGGGCAGGCCGCGTCGTCTATGAGGACCTCGGCCAGGTCCTCGGTGGAAACGGGCTGGACCACATCGCGGAGACCGTCGAGCGCTACCTGAAAGAGCTTCGGCCGGGCGTCGTGGTGATCGACAGCTTTCGAGCCTTTCAAGCCGTCTCCGGCGATTCCACCTCGTTTCGTCGCTTTCTTTACGGGCTCACGCGATTGTTCAGCGCCAGCGCGACGACCGTTGTATGGAACGCGCCTTACACACGCGGACAAGCGCTGGACGCTGCGGAGTTCGCGGTGGCTGACGGGATCATTGCACTCGACGTGAAGCAGATCGGGGCTCGCGAGCTGCGCGTGATGCAGGTCTTGAAGCTGCGCGGAAGCGCATACCGCTCAGGCGAGCACGCCTACCGGATCACCGACGCGGGGTTCGACGTTTTTCCCCGGCTTGCCGATGCCATCAACGAGACCCGGTACGAGTTGCCGGACGAGCGCTCATCGACGGGGATCGAGCCCCTCGACCAGATGCTCGGCGAGGGTGGCTACTGGTCGGGGGCAGCGACGCTGGTAGCGGGGCCGTCAGGCATCGGCAAGACCCTCATGGGGCTGCACTTCCTTTTCCATGGCGTGGAAGCCGGCGAGCCGGGCATCCTCGCGACGTTCCAGGAAAACACCACGCAGCTGGACCGGATCGCCCGGGGCTTCGGTTGGTCATTCAAGAAGGGCGGAGTCAGCGTCCTCAGCAGGAGCGTCGTCGACGTCTACATCGACGAATGGGTCTACCAGCTCCTCGACCTGATCGACGAGACCGGCGCCAAGCGCGTCGTCATCGACAGCCTGCCTGATGTCATGACCGCGGCGGCAGATCCGACACGCTTCCGCGAGTGGATGTTCTCGCTGACTCAGCGCCTCGAGCGTGCGGGGGTCAGCCTGATGATGATCGTCGAGGTTCCGGAGCTATTTGAACTCAGACGAATCTCAGAGCAGGGGCTTTCGCACCTGGCCGACAACGTCGTGCTGCTGCAGTACGTGCAGGAGGGGCCCGAGCTGGCCCGCGCCATCACCATCCTGAAGACGCGCGCACTGCACCACCGGCCGACGGTCCATCGCTACGAGATTACGGAAAAGGGATTCGTCCTGGGCGATGTAATGACTCTGCCGCGTTGAGGCCGGAAATGGGATTCAACGCGGTCCCGACGGCATAAAATTCCGCGTGCGGTTCCGCGGAACCGCCGCAGATCGGAAGGTGTGCCGGGAAGGCTGGTCGGCAGGAGGTCGACCACGTCCAGGTGAGCACCGCGCAGAGCTTTCTCTTCTTTCTCATCTTGCTCGGGGTAGCGGCCACGGCGCTGCGCCTGCTGTCCCGGACCACGCCGACCGTTCCCTATCCGGTGCTGCTCGCAGTGGGTGGCATCCTGATCGGTCTCGTTCCAGGATTGCGCCTGCCGCCCATCGGCCCGGACCTCATCCTGCTCGCCTTCGTGCCCGGGCTCGTCTTCGAAGCCTCGCTCGCGGTCGACCTGGACGAGATGTGGAGGCGGGTGGTGCCGATCAGCCTTTTGGCCACGCTCGGCGTGTTCCTGACGGTGGTGTTGATCGGCGCCCTGGCCCATTACGGGCTCGGCCTGGACTGGGCGGGTGGATTTCTTCTCGGCGCGATCGTCGCCGCGACAGACCCGATCGCCGTGGTCCAGCTGCTCCGGCAGGTCGGCGCCCCGCGCGGTCTGGAAGCGATCCTCGACGGCGAGAGCCTGTTCAACGACGGGACAGGCGTCGCCGTTTTCTCGGCTGTGCTCGGCACGATCCTCTCGGGTCATCCGTCGCTGCCCGACGCCGGTTTGCGCTTCCTCTTTGTGACGGTCGTCGGAGTCGCGATCGGCGCAGCCGCCGGCTCAGCCGCGGTGGCGTTTCTTCGCATGGTGCGTGAGGCCGAGCTCGAGATCCTGATCACGCTCGTCCTCGCGTACGGCGCGTACCTTGCCGCCGACGCTGTGCACGCTTCGGGGGTTGTTTCCGTCGTTGCCGCGGGAATCGTTGTCGCTCGCTTCGGCAGCAGGACCGGGCGCCTAAAGGGCACGCAGCTGCACGGTTTCTGGAGCCTGCTCGCCTTCGTCCTCAACGCGATCCTGTTCCTGCTGGTCGGCGTCGCCCTACCGGCGCAGCGCCTGGCCGCGGTCGCGGGTCTCGCGCTGGGCGCATACGCGATCATGCTCGTGGCCCGCGCCGTCCCGGTCTACGGCCTCCTGGGGCTGGCCGGTCTCAAGGGCTCGTCGATCCCGCGGAGCTGGAAGCACATGACGATGTGGGGGGGACTGCGCGGCGCGCTCTCGGTCGCGCTCGCGCTCTCTGTTGCGACTTATCCGCAGGTGAATCCAAACGTTGCGGTGCTGGCCTACGGAATGGTCGTGCTCTCGCTGGTGGTGCAGGGCGGCCTGCTACTGCCTATCGCGCGCTTGCTTGGGCTGAGCAGTCCGGACACACGCCGGTGAAAAGCAGCTGGTGGCTCGTCACGAGGAAGCCGGTGCTCGACTTGACGGAGCGTTCGGCGTCCTCGAGCACGCACCCGGGCACCTCGACCACCCGTCCGCACGAATCGCAGCGGATGTGCTCGTGGTGCTCCTCCGACAGCTCGTAGTGGACCTTGCCGTCGCCCAGGTCGATCCGCTTGATCGCGCCGTCCTTCTCCATCCCGCTGACCGCGCGAAAGACGGTCGAGTAATCGGCGGCGCCCAGCGACTGCACAACCGCTTCATGCAGCTCGTCGATCGACCAGAGGTGCTTTTGTTCTGCCCCGAAAAGGGACCGGACCTGGTCGCTGACGGGACTCGGTCGCGCCACTGCCGCCCAGTCTACGCGCACTTGACTTGCGCAATCAACTTGTGCAATGCTCTTGCGCGATGGGGAGGTGGGCCGTGCTTCTGGTCGGCTTGTTGCTCTGCTCGGCATGCGGGGGCGCGGCCTCCGTGCAGTCCGGCACGGCGATCACCGTTGTGGCCGGAGAGAACT
>Ga0209802_1002002_pt1 | contig 14528 bp, 17 predicted proteins | sample GraSoiAngelo_129_FD_185886 | JGI IMG/M metagenome (GOLD analysis project Ga0209802, IMG submission 185886) | Grasslands soil microbial communities from the Angelo Coastal Reserve, California, USA - 14_0927_12_40cm (SPAdes) (version 2) | ecosystem: Environmental > Terrestrial > Soil > Grasslands ... | reverse complement strand
CGCTCGGTCTGACGAACTACGCGCTCGAGCGCTTCGCGCTCGCCGGCAACGCGAGCGATTGGGTCAAGCGCATCGAGCTGATCGCCGAGGCGGGCGCCCGCAAGATCTGGGTGAGCCTGCGGGCGACAGACATGGACACCCAGCACCACTACATGAAGATCCTCGGCGGCCAGATCATGTCCCGCTTCGTCTAATCGACATGGGCGCCCCGAGCTGACGCCACCGGTCTGATCCCACACCTCGGCGTCGCTTCCGCCCGCGATCAACCGGGAGCGCTCAATGCAGAGCCCGAACAGCGACTCCCGCCGGCTCGGGTCCAGGGCGCGACTGGGCTGAATGCAGGTGCGGCCCACCATGCGACGTGCGCTGTTCGGCGTCGTTCTCGCCGCGCTGGCTCGTCGGCGTCTGGATGGTTGGCCTCCGGCTCGTCGGTCGGTGAACGCGCGGAGGGCGGCGCGGGCGCGGTGGGCGAAGCCGAGAATGGGTATTGGCTCACTGACTCGCTCCGTTCACGCGCTCGACTGCGACAGTTCTCCCCGATTCGATTTGGAGGAATTTCTCCATTACGTAGCCACCGCCGCCGGGCGTCCAGCGCGATTCGGGTGACGGTGCGACCTCGACCTTCCTGAGCGCCGCCACGCCGACACGTGGGTGTGGCCGTCGCCGCTGAGGTGGTAAGAAGCAGGCGGCGTATCGTCTCGCGCACTCTTTCTTTCCGTCCACAAATCCGCCCGGACCTGCTTGACGTTCTTATGGGTGTGATGCTCGGCTCCTGTTCGGTGAGAACTCGAATGCCCGGCGTGGGACGGCTGGCATCTGCCGAGTGGACAACCAGGCCAGCCAGATGAACAACGAGGCCACCCTGCGCGAGAAAGCCCGGGAAGCCATCCAGAGTGGAAAGCTGCCAGCGATGAAGCCTAGTCGCACATGGGGCGGACCGGGGAGCGGGACGGAGTGCTCCGTGTGCGGCGAGCCGGTGAAGCCGGATCAGATGGAGCTGGAAATCGAGTACCGCCCCAACGAGGGGACCCCCGGCCTCGACAATTACCACCTCCACGTCCGGTGCTTCGCCGCGTGGGAGTGCGAAAGCCCAAACCATCTTGCCCCGGGCACGATCTTCTCGAACCATCCATGTGACCCGGCATCACCGCCGCCACGACTGGCGGCCGCAACGTGGGAGACCGATTGAGCACCAGGGTGAGCCGCCGCAACTTGACCGGAACGTGCACTGACCGCATCATCGCCGGCGATGGACGTGACACCTCCAAACCAGGACCGGCATGACCGAGAGACCACGCTGGGTGATGTGCTCTATGCCAATAAGACGAAGCCACCCGTCTCCGAGAAGGTCTGGATGGAACTCGTCCAGTCTATCGCCCGCGGCGATCAACTTGCACTCCATGCGCTCTATAGCCAGACGCATCGAATTGTTTTCACATTGATCATGCGGATTACCAGCAATCAGGAAACCGCTGAAGAACTGACGATCGACGTGTTCCACGATGTGTGGCGAAGAGCGCCGGCCTATGACCCTGCGGGCGGTTCCGTGGTCGGCTGGATCATGAATCAGGCGCGCTCCAGGGCGATTGACCGATTGCGGTTCGAGCAGCGGAAGAAACGCGTCAACGCTCCTGCGGACAGCTCGGCTACGGTGACGGCGGAGCGCGGCCCACAAGAGACCTTCGCCGTTAGGGAGCAGGGCCGTCTCCTGCGACATGCCTTAGAGGCCCTGACGCCGCAAGAGCGACAGGTTATCGAAACCGCATTCTTCTCCGAATTGACATATAGCGAAGTGGCGACAAGATTGAATCAGCCGCTCGGAACCGTGAAGACACGAATCCGCTCCGGATTGGGGAAGCTCCGACAGGTCCTCGCCGGAGCATTGAAGGATCTATGAGTTCAGGAACGGGCAACCACGATCGAGACTACCTGGAACTGGTGTTCCTGCACGCTCTGCGGGCGCTGCCCGCGAGCGAAATCCCTGTCCTTGAGGCTCATCTCTCAATGTGTCCGGATTGCCGACAGGAAATGGAGACGCTTCGTCCGATCATCGGCGCCTTCGTCTCCTGGCCAACCGACGTGCTGCGGCCAACGGAGTCTGTGTGGGACCGCCTTGCGCGGCGAATCGCAGCTGAGACTGGCCAAGCGCCGGTGCTGCTACCGCCACTACCTCCGTCTGAACCGGACTGGGAGGAAGCCGCGCCCGGCCTCACCTACAAAATGCTGGCGGCGGATACCGAGAAAGACCGTGTCAGCCTGCTGGTACGACTCGCCCCGGGAGCCCACTATCCGCCTCACCGCCATGCTGGAGTCGAGGAGTTGTACCTACTCCACGGCGAGTTGTGGATCGACGACAAGAAACTCTATCCCGGGGGTTACAACCGGGCGGAGGCCGGCACTGGCGATCAGCGTGTCTGGAGCGAGACTGGCTGCACGTGTGTTCTGCTCACCTCCGCGCGAGACGTGCTTCGCTAGACATGGACAAGAAAAGAGTCCGTCTCCTCATCCGAAAGATGCTCCAGAGTGGCCATTTACCATATGACGGCGCGTCGAACGTGTCGGGAGGCCCTGCAGCGGGAGAGGTGTGCGCTGCGTGCGGAGCGGTCATTGCTAACGAACAGCTCGTGGTAGAAGGCATGACCAAGAACGCTCACGGAGCAGGCCTTATCCAATTACATGTTCTCTGCTTCGAGCTGTGGAACGACGAGCGGCGCAAGCCACGCGAGCTGACTGCCTAGTACATTTACTCCTCGTGGTCTGCCCGTTTTGAGCGCAGCAGGACCAGCGCGCTGAGCGCGAGCAGCGCGGCCAATCCGACGTACATCACGTCCTCGACGTACGCGAAGACACGCGCGATCCGCTCGCGCAGCCGCGCAACAACCGGCGCTTCCTCCGCCTTCGCCCCCTTCGCCGCCACCATCGACCCCGAACCCCGTCCTATGCCTGTCTTGGGCCCTACGCTTCAGCAGAGCCGGAGGTGGTGGGGGGACCGGAGGGCGGTAGGGGCGAGCGGACCCGTTCCCGTCAAGCATGAGGCGGAAGTCGTGCGCCGGGATGGGCCCAGCCGCCGCGGGGCAGCGGACGCGTGCCACGTGGTCCGTCCGCCCCCTACCGCACCCCCGGTCCCCCCGCCACCGAGCCGTGGGTCACTCCCTCTATCGGTTGATCCTTCGGCGCGCCGGCCTCGCGCGGGCGCTCGCCGAGCGGTCGGCTCGCCTGCGCGTCGATGGCCGCCGTCCAGATCGAAGCGTCTTCTTCGCTCATGCTGCCGTGAGGCGCCAGTCGCGCGTCCTCGTACCCCCAGAGCTCGAGGTCGGCCAGGTACTGGGCACGCGAGGTCAGCGTCCCCCGACAGATCCGTCGAGAGGGCGCGTGGCGCATCTCGTAGTCCAGGAGGCGCAGGCACTCGCGCATCAACGCCTCCGGAATGCGGCGGCGCTCCGAGGGATAGATGAAGCCGAAGAGAGTGAGATGCGCGAACAGGATGCGCCAGTGCTTGCCGAAGCGATGGCTCAGCCGATCCCAGTCGAGCGACTCCGCGCAGGCGTGGAGCAGGTGCGCCACGTCGGCGCCGTCGTAACGCTCGCGCTCCATCACGAACGCCTTCGACCAGATCATCTCCTCGACCGGACAGAGAAGAATCGGCACGTCGAGGACGCGTGACGGGACCGCGTAGTTGAACCAGTCGTCGTCCACCACGCAGACGCCGTTGCCGGCGTTGAAGATGAAATCGACGTGGTCGCCGCGCCGGCGCACCTTGCCGAGCCAGTGCGGGAACGTGAGCTCGGTGTGGCAGCCCAGACGCTGCCCAAGATGGTCGAGCGCCTTCTGGACGTCGGACGGACGCAGGAACAGGTCGAGGTCCTTCACCAGGCGGCCGATGCCCAGGTAGCGCTCGAGCGCATAGCCGCCGCCGACGAGGAAGTCGATGCCGGCCGCAGTCAGCTCCCGAAGCACGCGACGGTAGAACCGAAGCGTCTTCGCCGTGGCGGCGGTCTCGCGCAACGAGTGTGGCGCGCGATTTTCGGGAAGCATCGCCTGGCTCATTGTGTCCGCTCGCGGCTGACTGTGACCGGCGGCGGCGCCGGCTCGGCGGGCGTGGCGGGGATCTCGACGACCCGGAATGGAGACCGATCCGGGTAAAGGCGCTGCAGCAAGGGCAGCGCGACGTTGTACACCGGAATGCCGCCCGCGGTCTTCCCCTCGGGCTGTCCGCGATGCGCGTGGCCGTGGAAGACCACGCTGGCCGCATAGCGATTGACCGGCTCCTCGAGCCGGCTCGACCCGAGGAACGGATAGATCTCGCGCGGCTCGCCGTCGACGGTGTCGATGACGGGCGAGTAGTGCAGGAGCACGACGCGGCACGGTGTCCGGAGCCGCGCCAGCGCCGATTCGAGCTTGAGGGTCTCGTCGACCGCTTCGCGCACGAAGATCTTCGTCGCGCCTTCGCCCCACGCCTGGAGCGCGCGGTCGCCGAAGCCGCCGGCGAAGCCCTTTGCTCCGGCGAAGCCGATGCCGGAGATCTCCACGGCCGTACCGTCCAGCACCGTGACGTGCGCCTCCGCGAGAATGCTGATGACCTCCCCCGCCGCGTCCGATTCGTAATCGTGGTTGCCGAGCACCGCGACCTTCGGAATTTTCACGGCCTGGAGCTCCTTGGCCAGAATCCGGGCTTCGTCGGCCAGGCCGCGATCGGTGAGGTCGCCGCACAGCGCGAGTACGTCCGCGCTTTCGGCGATCCGAGAGAACAGCGTCTGGAAGGAGCCGGGAGAGCTCCCCTTGCAATGGAGGTCGCCGACGGCGGCGACCCTCACGGAGCCGTTCATGGTCTCAGCCCCGTGCCGGGCGTTCTACTGTATCCAGCAGTTGAGCGAGATGGGCCGTGTCCAGCGGCTTGACGAGGTGATGGTCGAAGCCCGCGGCTCGAGATTTCGCGCGATCGGTCTCGTCGCTCCAGCCCGTGACGGCGATCAGGCATATCCGCTGACCCCAGGGCTCCCGTCGGATCTGCTGGGCGACCTCGTGACCGTCCATCTTGGGCAGGCCGATGTCGAGCAGGACCGCGTCGGGACGGAACTCGCTCGCCAGCTGCAGAGCCTCAGGGCCGTCATAGGCGGTCCGGGTCTCGTTGCCGGTGATCCGTAGCAGCATCGCCAGGCTGTCCGCGGCATCCCGGTTGTCGTCGACGATCAGCACTCGGAGTGAGGACGTTCCCATTGTTGGAGAACCTTCGGCATGAGGCTGCTTAGCGCCCGACTCGACGATCGGGAGACGGACCACGAACGTGCTCCCCATGTCTTGCCCACCGCTATCGGCGGAGACCGTTCCGCCGTGCATCTCGACCAGGCGTTTCACCATCATGAGACCGACGCCGAGCCCGCCCAGCGTGCGCGCCCGGGATTGCTCGCCCTGGGTGAACATCTCGAAGATGTGCGACAGGAGGGCCGGGGACATGCCGACGCCGGTGTCCCCCACCGTGATCACGGCTTCGCCGCCGCGCCGCTCCGCGATCAACCAGATGCGGCCGCCGGGCGCGGTGAACTTGGCGGCGTTGCTCAAGAGATTCGACACCGCCTGCGCCAGCCGGATCGGATCGGCGTCGAGGTAGATCGGCTCATCGGGCAGCACAACACTGAACTCCTGGCCGCCGGCCTTCACGAGCGTGCCGCTCGTCTCGACCGCCGAGCGAAACACGGCCGCGAGGTCCACACGCTCTGTGCGCAGGTCGAGGCGATTGCTGGTGATCCGGGCCACATCGACCAGATCGTCGATGAGCCGGGCCATCTGCCGCACCTGGCGCTCGATCGCGGAAAGCGCCCACTGCGATTCCGGCGCGAGCGAGTCCTCGCGGTTCAGGATCTGGACGGCGTTACGTATGGGCGCCAGAGGGTTGCGCAGCTCGTGCGCCAGTATCGCCAGGAACTCGTTCTTCGAGCGGTCGATTGTCTCCAAGGCATCCTTCAAGGCATCCTCGGCCTGCTTGCGGTCCGTGATATCGAAGACCACGTTTACCGCGCCGAGGATCCTTCCGGACCCGTCGCGGATCGGGTTGGCGTGGGCCAATACAGTGCGACGCCGGCCGTCTGGACGCTCGACGACGATCTCGTAGCCGCGGTACTCGCGTCCTTCCTTGAGCGTCCGAGCCATCCAGCACTGGTCGTGAGGAATGGCCGTTCCGTCCGTCGCGAAGAGTCTGAGCGAGCCGCAGAATCGATCGATGGGATCGTTCAGCTTTGGCGCCCGACCCCAGAGATCGAGCGCTTGCTCGTTGAAGTATGTGATCAGCCCGTCTACATCACACGTGTAGGCGCCGGCGGGTAGGGCCTCCAGCAGGTTGTGAAATTCCGTCTCGCCCCTCACGAGCGGACCCTCATTGGCGCTCGACTGTCGCTCAACGTCTGGCTCCCCTCACATATCTAGCAACGGCCGTGCCATCAGGGATAGCACGAGGGCGCCAGCCGTGGCGAACAGCTCCCGTTCGAGGCTCTCTACTACTCTCGGTGCGCCGGGTCTCCGACTGGCTCGATCTCGTCGAGAAAGGTCTCGGGATCGGCGTCGAAGATCCGCTTGCACTCATCGCAACAGAAGTAGAACGTCTCGCCCTCATACACGAGCTGGGCTTCGGCGGAGTCGGGCGTGATCTCCATCATGCAGACCGGATCCAGTGCCATGTGGTAGCCTCCTCGTCCCGCTGGACGGGCGACTCCAGCGCAAGGCCCGTGCCAGCCCGAAACGCATAGAAATTGAGAGTTTTCAACAGGCCGAGGGGCCGACGCCAGGTAAATTCTCCATGACGACCGTGTAAGATCCACCGACCGTGTAAGTTCGGCGGACACCCGAGGTCGGGGCGTTCGGCTCAGCGTAAGGCGAGAAAGGCGTTCAGCTGGCTGGGGTCGACGGGCTTGGTCAGGTGTGTGTCGGCTTTACCAGGCCGTCGTCGCGCCTGGCTTCAGGATCCATACATTATCGGAGTCGAGGTGGAGTCGCCCGACTTCCTCGGCGATTCTCCGCGGCGGCTCGTCGTACGGTTCCCGCGCCAGCTCGAAGGTCCCCCAATGGATGCCGAGAAACTTCGCCGCCCTGAGGTCGCCCCAGGCCTGGAGCGCCTCCTCCGGCGACATGTGCACGGGTTTGGCGAGCGCCCGGGGCGTGTAGGAGCCGATGGGCAGCGCGGCCAGATCGAACGGCCCGAGCGCTTCCCCGATCTCCTTGAAGTGCCGGTAGTAGCCAGTGTCGCCCGCGAAATAGAACCGCTTGGAGCCGAGCACCGCCCAGGACGCCCACAACCGCCGCCCTTGATCCACGAGGGTTCGCCCGGAGCCGTGCTGCGCAGGCGTGCACACGACGGTCAGGCCTTTGATGTTCACCGATTCGCCCCAGTTGAGCTCGACCGCGTTCGTGATGCCGCGATCCGCGAGCCACTTCTTGATGCCGAGCGGCACGACGAAGCGCGGGTTGAACCTGCTGGCGAGATGTCTGACCGTCGGCTCGTCGAGATGATCGTAGTGATCGTGCGAGATCAGTACGAAATCGATCCGCGGCAGATCGTCGAACGCGATGGCGGGCGGCGTGTAGCGTCTGACCCCCACGAAGCCGGCGAACGGGCCACTGCGGCCTGCCCAGGTCGGGTCGGTCAGGAAATTGACGCCGTCGAGCTGAACGAGCACGGTCGAGTGACCGATCCACGTCACGGTGGGCCGGCCCGAATTGTGGTGGAGCGCCGGGACGTCAGGCGCGACGGTGGGGAGCGCGGCGACGCGGCGCTCGCCGACGAGCCAGGTTCCACCGATGATCAACGAGCGGGCGCGGACCCAGAGTGACGCCCGGTGGTACTCCGGGTCGAGGTTCCGGAACTTGTTGCCGACCCGCTGCGCCGGGGGAAGCCCCGCGACGACGCTGGGTGTCGGTGTCGGAAGGGCAGCGGTAACCGACTGTGGTGGAGAGGCTTCGGTCGCGCCGACCACGACAGCCAGGACGAGCAACAGCACACTGTGACGCACCGTCCGCGCGACCACTACATTCGAGCTTACACGATCGTGTGAGGCCCTTCCAGCGCTCGCCGGACTACATCTGCTCCTTGAGCGGCAGCGCCAGGAACTCGAGGAACCGGCTCGCGAGCCCTCGATTGTTCCAGTCCTTGTACCTCACGCGACGCGAGTTGGAGAGGTCCTGCTCGAAGACCCGCTCGAGCCGCTGGGCGGTGTCGACGTCGTAGATCGCGACGTTCAGCTCCTCGTTCAGCGCGAACGAGCGATGGTCCAGGTTGGTGCTCCCCACGGTCGACCAGAGGCCGTCGACCACCATGGTCTTCGCGTGCAACAGCGCCGGACGGTACTCGTAGATCTGGATGTCGCTCTTCAGCAGCTTGCCGAACCCCGAGCGGCTCGCCTGGCGGACCAGGTTGTGGTCGATGGCGCCCGGGATGATGAGCACGACCTGCACGCCACGGTTCGCGGCGCCGATCAAGGTGCTGATCATCTTGTCGTCGGGCACGAAGTAGGGGTTGGTGATGTGGATGCTGTGCCGCGCCGAGGCCAGGGCGAGCAGGAACATCGTGTACATCGAGGTGCTGCCGCCGGCGGGCGAGCTGCGCACCACCTGCGCGTCGACCGAGCCTTTGAAGTCCAGGCGCCGGCGCGGGAAGTATTCGGGCCCACCGATCGCCACGCCGGTCGCCTCGAGCCAGTTTTCGGCGAACGCGCCCTGGAGCTGCTCGACCACCGGCCCCTCCAGGAGCACGTCGGTGTCGCGCCAGTGGCCTTCCTGACGTCCGTTCCCGCTCCACTTCCCGCTGATGCCCGATCCGCCGGTCACGCCCACCAGGCCGTCCACGACGAGGATCCGACGATGGTTGCGATAGTTCGCGCGATCGATCGCGAACGGGCTCAGCGGCCGGTAGTTCTCGACGCGGCAGCCGGCGCTGGTCATCTCCTCCCGGAGCTGGCCGGGCATCGCGAGCGCGCCGACGGAGTCGAGGAGCACGTTGACCTTGACGCCGGCGCGACAGCGCTCCGCGAGCGCCGCGGCGATCTCGTTGGCCGGCGCGCCGTCTTCGAAGACGTACTGGGCGTAGTTGATCGTCCGGCGCGCCTTGCGAATCGCCGCGAGCTTGGCTGGGAAAATCTCCTCGCCGTTCAACAAGATCTCCACTCGGTTACCGCCGACGACGGTCGTCCCCGTGTAGGCGCCGAGGGTCGCCGCGAACGCCGGCTGCTTGATGTCGAGCGTCGGCAGCTCGAGATGTGGCGGGACTCCCGCACATCCCGTGATCACGGTGAGAAGCAAGGCGAGACCGACCCGTGCTGAGCCCAAGCGCGTCGTCATCACGTTCTCCCGTTCAACGTCTTCGAATTTCAATCTCTGGTATCGACTCTGTGAGGAGCAAGCGAGATACCAAAATCGAAGCGACGACGCGCCAGCGGCCGAGCGAGTAGGATCTACCGAGTCGCCGAGTAACATCTACCGTCCACCACCCCTTGAGCTTCAGCACCGCCGCGGAGTCGTCATCGCCCGCGAAATCGCAGGCAGAACCACGCATTCGCACGCCCGAATAGAACCTCACGACAGCGCTGGCAAGGTCATTGCTGGTACGGGAGCAGGGCGGACGAATCGGATACCCCTGTGAGCCGGGGATCCATAAAACGAACCGGAGGAAAACCAACGATGCGTAGCCAATTCAAGACCGGAGTAGCGCTTCTGACCGCCGTGTTCTTCGCGGTCCCGCTCGCGGCGGGTGCCGCTGACAAGACGGATAAGGCCTCGTCCACGATGGACAAGGCCACGGACAAGGTCAAAGAGACCACGAGCGAGGTGAAGGGTACCGTCAGCGACAGCTGGCTGACTTCCAAGACCAAGATCGCCCTCTTCGCGGACGATCGGGTCAAGGGCCGCGACGTGCGGATCGAGACCGTCAACGGTGAGGTCTTCCTGCGCGGTAAGATCGACTCGGAAGAGGCGAAGGCCGCCGCGGCGGACATCGCCAAGGGCGTTGAAGGCGTCAAGAAGGTGAAGAATGACCTCCAGGTCGTGGCCCCGGCGGCCCGCAAGACCGTCGAGACCAATGACAAGCAGATCACGAAGGCCGTCGAGACGCACTTCGGCAAGGACGCGCAGCTGAAGAAGATCGACGTCCGCACCGACGCGGGCGTGGTGGTGCTGAGCGGCGAGGTGCCGAACATTTCGGTGAGCGCCAAGGCGTCCGAGATGGCGCACCGGGTGGACGGCGTGAAGTCGGTGAAGAACGAGCTCCGCGTGGCGCAGGCGAAGTCCAACTAGCCAGGAGCCGAGGTCGAGGTAAAACGAGAGCGGGCGGTCCGATGACCGCCCGCTCTCGCTGCTTCTAGTACGGCCTAGCGACGGGCCGGGTCGCGCATTTCCTCGTCGTACCGGTCGAAGCGCTTCTTCATCTCGCGTTCGACCTGATCGCGCTCCCAGCCGTATCTCTCTTGCAGCGCGCCGGCAAGCTTGTCCATCGCGCCGTCGATCCGGTCAAGATCGTCGTCGGTGAGCTTGCCCCACCACTGCTTGACCTGACCGCGCATCTGCTTCCACTTGCCGGTGAGGATGTCCTGATTCATGAGGTATCGCCTCCTTTCGGTTTGATCGAACCACATCAAAGCCAAGCAAGACGTATACCGCTGTCATTCACGTCGCCGACGAGCGGTCGGAGGTAAGAGTTACTCGGTAAATCTTTCCGAACAGCGCTCGCTCGGGGCCGCACGATTCGCGCCGTTGTTGTATTCGTGACCTTGGCATCGCTGGTGCACCACCGTGCCTCAGAGACGAATGAGTGGGGGGATGAAAATGCTCTCGACGGTTCTGATCGTCATTCTTGTGCTGGCTCTCATCGGGGCTCTACCGACGTGGCCATACAGCTCGGGATGGGGCTACTATCCGAGCGGTGGGCTCGGCATCGTCGTGCTCGTCGTGCTCGTTCTACTCCTCACCGGACGGTTGTAGAAGGAGGCGCTCGTGTCCAAGGACAAGTCACTGGTCATCAAGTCGGGGTCGTTCGTGAGCGACGTCAAAGAGCTCCGCCGTCGGGCGCGCGCCCACATGGAACAGGGCGCCGTGACCGAGGGCTACAAGGCGAACCTCGAGACCGTGGTGCGCATCCTGAACGAGGCGCTCGCCACCGAGATCGTGTGCGTGCTCCGCTACAAGCGGCACTACTACATGGCGGCCGGCATCCACGCCGGCGCGGTGGCCGACGAGTTCCTCGAGCATGCCACCGCCGAGCAGAGACACGTGGACCAGATCGCCGAGCGCATCACCCAGCTCGGAGGCGAGCCGGATCTGAACCCGGAGAGTCTGGCGAGCCGCAGCCATTCGGAGTACGTTGAGGGCAAGGGGCTACTCGATATGATCCGGGAAGACCTGGTCGCCGAGCGGATCGTCATCGAGTCGTATTCCGAGATGGTGCGGTTTCTCGGCACCGACGATCCCACGACGCGCCGCATGCTGGAGGAGATCCTGTCGGAAGAAGAGGACCACGCCAACGATCTACGCACCCTCCTCGAGTCGCTGGGCAAGGATGAGCGCTGAGGGCGAGGGCGAACGTCTCGCGACCGTCGACCGGCCACCGTGGAGCCCGTGGGGTCTCGAGTACGTCAACACGCCCGACCGTTTCATCTGGGGCACCCGACCGTCAGCCTTGGCCCGCGAAGCCGCCGAGCTCACGGGCCACCGGGCGCGCGTGGTCGATCTCGGCTGCGGCGAGGGGCGCGATACCGTGTTTCTGGCCGAGCAGGGACATGACGTCATCGGGGTCGATCTCTCGATCGAGGGGCTCCAGAAGGCACAGCACCTCGCCGAGCGCCGGGGCGTCCACGTGCCGTGGGTGTGCGCGGCCTTACCGGATTTGCCCGTCCGCGGCCCGTTCGACCTCGTCTATTCGTGCGGCTCGATCCACTACGTGGACCGGAACGAGCGTGGCGCGCTGTTCGAGCGCCTGCGCGGCCTCACACGCCCGGGCGGACACCACGCGCACGTCGTCTTCACGGAGCGGCGGATCTACCGCGAAAAGAACGAGGTCGTGCACTACTTCACGCCGGACGAGCTGCGCGAGGCCTACCGTGGCTGGATCATCCTGCGCCACGAGGAAGGGCTGATCCCCTGCGCTCAGGACGGTGTTCGGCACGTGCACAGCGTGGAGACGATTCTCGCCCAGCGGCCGTGATCCCGGTGGCCATGCTACGCTCCGAGGGCGATGACGCGCTCAGTCTTCGCCACGCTCGCGTGTGCGTTGCCACTCGTGCTGGCCGCGCCGGCCTGGGCGGCCACCCCGCCGCCGAGCGGCGCCGTGCTCGAGGCGTGGAAGGACGTCACCAGCTTCCACGAGGACCCCGCGCGGATCGATCGAGCTCGCGACCTGCTCGAGAACGAGGTCGCGCGCGCGCCGAGCCTGGACGCGCTGCTTCTCTTGTCGTGGGCCCATCTGATCTGGGCCGACTACCGGGCGCCCAGCATCGACGCCAAGCTGGCGAGCTACGAGCGCGGCCGCGACACCGCTAAGCGCGCCATCGACATGGCTCCGCGCAGCCCGGAGGCCCACCTCTGGTATGCCGCGAATCTCGGCCGCTGGGCGATCACGAAGGGGAAGCTGCACGCCGCTTTCCTTCTGTCGACCCTGCGGCAGGAGATCCAGACGATCCTCGAGCTCGACCCGAACCACGTTCCGGGTCTGTCGCTCGCTGGATCGTTTTACCTCGAGACTCCCGGCATGTTCGGCGGTGACGTGCCGCGCGCCGAGGGCTACTTGAGGAAGGCGCTGTCATTGGACCCCCACTTCACGCGCGCCCGGGTGGAGCTGGCCCGCTGCCTCATCGAGGGGGGCAAGTATGACGAGGCGCGAGAGCAGCTGAAGGGCGTCATCGACGAGCGGCAACCGAGCTACATCGCCGACTGGGTCATGCGTCACCGACCCACCGCGGAGCGCCTGCTGGCCGAGATCCGCTCGAAGTGACGACGGCGTCCCACACCCCGGCCCACCGTTCGTAGTACAGTCGGTCGGACCATGAAGGGCAAGACAAGTCTTCGTGAACCGGCGCGCGCCCGCTCGAACGACGAGTCATACGACTCGGCCGTCGCCACGCGGCTCTGGAAAGTGAGCGAGGAGCTGACCGCGGCCTCGGCCGTGCCGTAGGGCGCGAGCGCATGGCCACCGACGATCGGACCGACGTGCTCGTGATTGGAGCCGGGGCCTCCGGCGCTGCCGTCGCCTGGCGGCTTGCCGGTGCCGGCATCGGTGTCGTGTGTCTCGAGCAGGGCGACTGGGTCGACGCGCGCGCCTACCCGCACTGGCAGGCCGACTGGGAGCTTCACCGGCACACGGACTGGAGCGCCGAGCCCAACGTGCGCCGGCTGCCCCAGGACTATCCGGTCAACGACCGGGCCTCGGTGATCTCGCCACTGATGTACAACGCGGTGGGCGGGAGCACGATTCACTGGAGCGCGCACTTCCCGCGGTTCCGACCCTCGGATTTCCGTGTGCGGAGCCTCGACGGCGTGGCGGACGACTGGCCGATCGACTACGCGACGCTCGAGCCCTACTTCGACCTGAACGATCGCATGATGGGCGTGGCCGGCATCACCGGCGATCCCGGCTATCCTCCGAAGTCGCCCCGGCAGACGCCGCCGATCCCGCTCGACACGCTCGGCGCCACGATCGCCGGAGGCTTCGAGCGGCTGGGCTGGCACTGGTGGCCGTCGGACAGCGCCATCCTGACGCGTGACTACGACGGGCGCCGGGCGTGCGTGAACTGCGGTCCCTGCGATCTGGGGTGTCCGATCGGCGCCAAGGCGAGCACGGACGTCACGTACTGGCCCAAGGCGCTCGCGGCCGGCGCGCGGCTCCTCACACGCGCGCGCGTGCGCGAGATCACGCTCGGCCCGGACGGCCTGGCTGATGGCGCGATCTACTACGATCGGGAGGGGCGGGAGCGCACCCAGAAGGCGCGCGCGGTCGTGCTGGCCGCCAACGGCATCGGCACGCCACGCCTCCTCCTGAACTCGCGGTCGGCCCGGTTTCCCGACGGGCTCGCCAATCGCAGCGGCCTCGTCGGCCGCAACCTGATGTTCCATCCGTACGCGATGGTGCGCGGCAGCTTCGACCGCCCGCTCGGCGGCCACCGCGGCCCGATCGGTTGCAGCATCATCAGCCAGGAGTTCTACGAGACCGACCTCTCGCGCGGCTTCGTGCGCGGCTATTCGTTTCAGGTGGCCCGAGGGCTCTCGCCGATCGCCTCCGCCAACGGCGGATCGGTCGGCGATCGCGTGCCGTGGGGCCGCGAGCATCGGCGGGCCTACACCGAGCGCTTCGACCGCACCATCACCGTCGCGATCATCGGCGAGGACCTGCCGGAGCCGGACAACCGCGTCGACCTCGATCCCGCGCTCACCGATGCCCACGGCATTCCTGCCCCGCGCGTGTCTTACGCGCTCAGTGAGAACAGCCGGCGCATGCTCGACCATGGCCTCGCCCGGGGCGGTGAAGCCCTGAAGGCGGCGGGAGCCCTCGAGGTTTCGTT
>Ga0209802_1001998_pt1 | contig 14552 bp, 10 predicted proteins | sample GraSoiAngelo_129_FD_185886 | JGI IMG/M metagenome (GOLD analysis project Ga0209802, IMG submission 185886) | Grasslands soil microbial communities from the Angelo Coastal Reserve, California, USA - 14_0927_12_40cm (SPAdes) (version 2) | ecosystem: Environmental > Terrestrial > Soil > Grasslands ... | reverse complement strand
GGTGAAGGCAAGCTACCTCGGCTCGCCGCCGCTCGTGGTCGCTTACGCGTTGGCCGGCACCGTCAACATCGACCTGACCAAGGACCCGGTCGGCAACTCGCGCGACGGCAAGCCCGTGATGCTGTCTGAGCTGTGGCCGTCGCAAGCCGAGGTCAACGACGTCGTCCAGAAGTGCGTGCAGCAGGACATGTTCAAGCGGGAGTACTCGCGCATCTTCGACGGCGACGAGCACTGGAAGCAGATGACGGCACCCACCGGTCCGATCTTCGAGTGGGACCCGAACTCCACCTACGTCAAAGAGCCGCCGTATTTCGAAGATTTCGCGCCGAAGCCGAAGCCGCTTACCGACGTCGAGGGCGCCCGGGTGATCGCGGTGCTCGGCGACTCGGTGACGACAGATCACATCTCGCCGGCCGGCGCCATTCCGGCCGACAGCCCGGCGGGCAAGTACCTCATCGAGCACGGCGTGCAGAAGCCGGACTTCAACAGCTACGGCTCGCGGCGCGGCAACCACGAGGTGATGGTGCGCGGCACCTTCGGCAACATCCGGCTGCGCAACAAGCTCGTCGAGCGTGAGAGTTACTGGACGCGCCACTTCCCGGGTGGCGATGAGGTCACGATCTACGACGCGTCGGAGCGATACCGCGCGGAGGGCGTGCCGCTGATCGTCCTCGCGGGCAAGGAGTACGGCTCAGGCTCTTCGCGTGACTGGGCCGCGAAGGGTCCGCTGCTGCTGGGTGTGCACGCAGTGATCGCCGAGAGCTTCGAGCGCATCCATCGCTCGAACCTGGTCGGCATGGGCATCCTGCCGCTCGAGTTCGCGCCGGGCGAGAACCCGCAGTCGCTGGGCCTGACGGGCCGTGAGCGGTTCACCATCAAGGGCATTGATGCGATCAAGCCCGGCCAGGCGATCGACGTCGTAGCCACATCAGAGGACGGCGAGACGACGACCTTCAGGACGCACGCCCGCGTCGACAACGACACGGAGGTTGGCTACCTGCACCAGGGTGGCATCCTGCCGCTGGTGCTTCGCGAGCTGATGGCCTAGCAGAGATGGCATTGAGCCGCGCGAGGGTTGCGAGCGCGCTCGCCGCGATGGCGATAGGCGCGCTGGCGTTCGGTGCTCTGGCAGTCGGTGCTATTGCCGTGGGTCGCCTTGTGATCGGCAGGGCACGCGTGCGCCACGTGGAGATCGACGAGCTGGTCGTGCATCGACTGGTGCTGCCCGACCGCGAACGAGAGACGACCTAAGACCTAGGCCGCGCTCTCCTCGATTCGGATCGGTAACCGGCGCTCGTGCCCGCACTCGGGGCATTCATACAGACCGATCAGCGTTTCGGGACGCGACGAGTCCGAGTGCAGCGTTCGAAGCTGCATCGGCACGGACGACTCGTGCCGCTCGCATGCGGGAGCGTCTTCGTGAGTCACCACTCCAGATTAGCCCCTGCCTCGAAAGGATCCTAGTGCGCCCTCCACAACGGCTGAGGCATAGCCGTTGTCCCCGGCGCACACACATAATTGAAGGCGATGGCGACAAAGAAGGCCGCGGACGAGATCACCGAACCCCGACCAACGGTGCGCGAGGCCATGCGTTTTGGCGCATTCGCCAATGCGAAGCTCGTCGCAGGCGCCGAAGGGCTCGACCGCCCAATCGAGTGGGTCCGCATGATGGAGACGCCCGAGGTCAGGCCGCGCGCCGGCGACCTCATGCTCACGACCGGGTTTCCGATCAAGGACGACCCCGACGCGCAGGTGCGCCTGGTCGCGCGCATCGCCGAGAGCGACGGCGCCGGCCTGGTCGTCCGGCCCCATCCCTACTTGCGGAAGCTCTCCGCCGAGATGCTCTCGGAGGCGGACCGGTTGAATGTGCCCGTCTTCACGATCAGCGCTGACGTCCAGATGATCGACCTGATGACACCGCTCCTTGAGCGGATCATCAATGCAGAGCACTGGCGCCTCAAGCGGTCCCTCGACATCCACCGGCGATTCACCGAGCTGGTTCTCGACGGCAAGGGCGTCAACGAGATCTGCCGCACGCTGGCGGAGCTGCTTGAGAGCGCGGTCGTGATCGAGGACGCCAGCTTCCATCTCCTCGCACACGCCGGCGGCGCCGGCGACCCCCATCGCAAGGAGACGATCCAGCGCCAGGGCACCCCGCAGCGCGTCCTGTTCGATCCCCAGATCCAGCGCATGCTGCGCGAGGTCGAACAGAAGCGTGGGCCGGTCAAAGTGCCCGCCTTCCCGCACGTCGGGATGTCGCGCGAGCGATTGATCGCGCCGATCTTTGCAGCCAACCAGGTGCTCGGATACATCTCCGTGCTGGATCACCCGCCACATCACGAGGAGCTGGCCTACCTTGCCATCGAGCAGGCGGCCCTGGTCCTCGCCCTCGCCATCGCTAAGGAGCGCGAGCTCGCCGAGGTCGAGGGCCGCGTTCGCGGCGAGTTCCTGGAGGATCTGCTCAACGGCACGTACGGCGACGAGGCCGCCGCCCAGCGCCGGGCACGCCATCTCGGCTACCCCCTGAACGGAAGCCACATCGTGATGCTGGTCGACATCGACGACTTCCGCGGCTTCAACAAAGCCCGACAGGTCTCCGAGGACGCGATCCAGGGACTCAAGCGCGAGTTCCTGCGCCGCGTCACCGGCACGGTGCGCGCCAGCTATCCGCGCGCGCTGGTGCAAGGCCGGTCGGACAGCGTCGTCTCACTGCTGCCGCTCGGCACCGAACCCGGCGATCACCAGGCGCGCGGTCACGCGCTTGGCATCCAGGTCCGCCAGGCGATCGCGGACTGGAAGCCGGGCTTCACGGTGTCGGTCGGCTTCAGCGGGCCGACCGATGCGCCTGGCGGCATCGCGGCGGCGCAGCGCGAGGTGGTCTCGGTCATGGATTCCCTCGCCCGCTTCAAGCGCTGGGGCCAGGTTGTCTCGGTGCCGGAGCTCGGGCTCACCGGCCTGCTCGCCGCCGTGACCGATGAACGCCTCGTCGACTACAGTCGCCGTCACCTCGGGCCTCTCATGGAGCACGACCGGACGAAGAAGGGCAGCCTGGTGTCGACGCTGCGGGCGTATCTGGAGACGGGCGAGCAGCAGCAGGCGGCGACGCGTCTTCGGGTCCACCCGAACACGCTCCGTTACCGGCTCGATCGCATCCGCGAGATCAGCGGCGTCGACCTCGAAGATCCCGAAACACGCCTCAACCTGGCCGTCGCTTTGCGGGTCCAGGCTCTTCTGGGTATGTGAGGACCACATAACGCTTCGCCAGTTCGTTTGTCAGTAATGCACTAGCCCGGCCCGGCGATTCTCGGTAGCCTGCAGTGGAGTGCCCCCCAGCCTTGTTTCCACACGCCGCGCCTGGCCTGGGCATGTGCCCAACAGCCGGGCCGCCTGCGGCATGGGCTTCGTCGCCACCCCCGGTCTCGGCCATGAAGCGGTGGCTCTCGGAGTTCAAGCGCTGGCGCGGCTGTCCCACCGGGGCGGCCTCGACGCGGACGGCAAGAGCGGCGACGGCGCTGGTCTGCTGATCCAGGTTCCACACCGCCTCCTCGGCGGCGAGTTCGCGGTGGCCGTGCTGTTCGATTGGGACGAGCGGGCGCGCGGGATCGTTGCGGAAGGCGTCGAAACCGCCGGCCTCACGCTCGTCGACTGGCGGCCGGTGCCCGTCGACGCGGACAGCCTTGGGGAGCGTGCCCGCGAGACGATGCCAAACGTCTGGCATGGGCTGGTCGCCAGGCCGGACATCGATGGGAACGAGTGGGAGCATCGCCTGTATCTGGCGCGCCGCCGGATCGAACGGCGGGCAGCCGAAGATGCCGTGCGCATGTACCTCCCGTCGCTGTCGAGCCGGACCGTCGTCTACAAGGGCTTGATGGCGGGCACCCGCCTCGCCGATTTCTATCTCGACCTCCGCGACGACTCCTGTGAGAGCCGCCTCGCGGTCTTTCATCAGCGGTACTCGACCAACACCATGCCGGACTGGCGTCTCGCGCAGCCGTTCCGCCTGCTCGCGCACAACGGAGAGATCAACACAGTTACCGGCAACCGCTCCTGGATGCGGGCGCGCGAGGCTGAGCTCGAGCCCGAGCTTCGCGGCGTCATCTGGCCCGAAGGTTCGGACTCGGCTTCGCTGGACAACGCACTCGAGCTCCTCGTTCGCCGCGGCTGGGAGGTTTCGGAGGCGTTGATGAGCCTCGTCCCCGACGCCTGGGAAGGACGCGGCGATCTCGCCGCGGCCGTGCGCGACTTCTACCGCTACCAATCGATCCGCTTCGAACCCTGGGACGGCCCCGCGGCTCTCGCCTTCAGCGACGGAGTTGTGGTCGGCGCTTCGCTCGACCGCAACGGCCTGCGTCCGCTGCGCTGGCAGCGCAGTCGCGACGGGCTGGTTGCCGCGGCGTCGGAGGCGGGCGTCGTGACGATGGAGCCGGCAACGGTCGTCGAGCGGGGCCGGTTGGGCCCCGGCCAGATGCTGCTCGTCGACACTCGCGACGGATCGGTGCTGAAGGACGCCGAAGCGAAAGAGCGCGCGGCTGCGCGCCACGACTACGGCTTGCTGGCCGACCGCGTCCTGGTCCCGGTCGAGCGCCGCCATCTCGACATCGAGGCGCCCGAGGACATCGCGGGCCAGCAGAAATTGCACGGCTGGGGTTCCGAGGACGTGAAGATCGTGGTCGCCGCGATGGCCGAGACCGGGGCCGAGGCGGTGTTCTCGATGGGCGACGACATTCCCATCGCCGCGCTCGGCCGCACGCCACGCCGCATGTACGGCTACCTGCGACAGCGTTTCGCGCAGGTCACGAACCCGGCGATCGACTCCTTACGCGAGAAGGCCGTGATGTCGCTTCGCGTGCTGATCGGAGCCCGCCGCGGCACGCTGGAGCCCGAGGGCGGCGCCGATCGCGAGCTGCGGCGCAGCCACCACCCGGCGATCCCCGGCACGCAGTCTCAGGGGCCCCCACGAACTCACGGCGAAGCCTCTGAGTTCGTGGGGTTTACATTGCTCGAGCTCGAGTCACCGGTGCTGGGAGCGGCCGAGCTCACCAGGGTGCTCGAGGGCGCGACCGTGATCGACGCAACGTATGCGCGTGGCGAATCCCTGCGCGACGCGCTCCTGCGCATCTGCGCCGAGGCATCAAGGGCCGAGGGCATCGTCGCCATCAGCGACCGCTGCGCGAGCATCGAGCGTGCTGCCATCCCGATGGCGCTTGCGGTTGGTGCGGTCCACGAATCGCTCTTGAAGTCCGGCCGGCGCATGGCGAACGACCTGGTCGCGATCGCGGGCGACGTCGTCGACGTTCACGACGTCGCGTGCCTCATCACCATCGGCGCGAGCGCGGTCCACCCATACCTCGCGCTCGCGACCGCCGCCGCGTCGTCCGATGGCGGCGAGACCCGGTATCGCAAAGCGCTGGATGCGGGCCTGCTCAAGGTCATGGCCAAGATGGGAATCTCGTGCGTCGACAGCTACCGCGGCGCGCAGGTCCTCGAAGCGCTCGGACTCGGCGCGGAGGTCATGGAGCTTTGCTTTCCGACCGTGCCCTCCAACATCGGCGGCGTGGACCTGTCCGATATCCAGAAGATGGCGCCCCAGTCCGACGAGGTTCCGACGCTCGCAGACCACGGACGAGTTCGATTCCGCAAAGCTGGCGAGCATCATGCTTACAACCCACTCGCGGTCCGCGCGGCGCAGAAGGCCGCGCGTGAAAACGATGCGGATGCGTATCACGAGTGGCGGCGGCTGTCGAGCATGGGCGAGCCGCAATCGCTACGCGAGCTGCTCCACATCAAAGATGCACAGCATCCTCTGCCGATCGAGGACGTCGAGCCTGCCACCGAGATCGTCACGCGATTCGTGAGCACCGCGATGTCTCTGGGCGCGCTGTCGCCTGAGGCGCATGAGGCGCTGGCGATCGCGATGAATCAGATCGGCGCGCGGTCCAACTCCGGCGAAGGCGGCGAGGATCCTGCGACCTATGACGACAGCGACGGCGGCCGGCGCGACAATCGCGTCAAGCAGGTCGCGTCAGCGCGATTTGGCGTCACCCCGCGCTACCTCAAGCGCGCGGACGAGCTCGAGATCAAAATCGCGCAGGGCTCTAAGCCGGGAGAGGGCGGCCAGCTGCCCGGGCTCAAGGTGACGAGCCTCATCGCGCGCTTGCGGCACGCGCAGCCCGGGATGCAGCTCATCTCGCCGCCGCCGCACCACGACATTTACTCGATCGAGGATCTCGCCCAGCTCATCCACGACCTGAAGACGGTCAACCCGCACGCCCGCATCGGCGTCAAGCTCGTCTCCGAGGCCGGCGTCGGCACCATCGCGGCCGGGGTCGCAAAGGCGCGGGCTGATTACATCCTGGTCTCGGGCCACGACGGCGGCACCGGCGCCTCTCCGCTGTCGTCGATCAAGAACGCGGGCGTCCCGTGGGAGCTTGGTCTCGCCGAGACGCAGCAGGTCCTGGTGGCGAACCGGCTGCGCGAGCGCGTCAGCCTGCGCACGGACGGCGGGCTGCGAAGCGGGCGCGACATCGTGATCGCCGCGCTGCTCGGCGCCGAAGAGTTCGGCTTCGGGACCGGGGTGCTGGTCGCGCTCGGCTGCGACATGGCGCGGCAGTGTCACCTCAACACGTGCCCGACGGGCATCGCGACCCAGCGCGACGATCTGCGCGCCAAGTTCGAAGGCCGGCCCGAGCACGTGATCAACCACCTGTTCCACATCGCCGGTGAGACGCGCGAGCACCTCGCGGCGCTTGGACTCGCGACGCTGGACGAAGCCGTGGGCAGGGTCGACCTGCTCGAGCCGGTCGCCACCGCGGCCCTCGACCTCTCATTCATCTTGCAAGCCCCCGCCGAAGATGCGTCGCTGCCCCGGCGCCGGTTGTGGGCGCGAAACGGCGAGGCGCCCCCGGCACCGCCGCCGAGCGGGATCATCGACAACTCGAAGCGCACAGTTGGCGCGGCCTTCGCTCCCGGTGAGTCGCGCCACTACCGCGGCAGCGCGGGACAGAGCTTCGGCGCGTTCATCGACGATGGCATTGAGCTGACCCTCGAAGGCGAGGCCCAGGACTACGTGGGCAAGGGCATGGGCGGCGGCGTGATCGTGATCCGGCCGTTCGCGGATGACGCGTCAGCCGACCCGGTGCTTGCCGGCAACACCATCTGCTACGGCGCCACCGGCGGCCGGCTCTTCGTGGCCGGTCGGGTCGGCGAGCGGTTCTGCGTGCGCAACTCAGGCGCGATGGCGGTGGTCGAAGGCGCGGGCGATCATTTCTGCGAGTACATGACCGGCGGCGTCGCCGTCGCGCTGGGTCCGGTGGGATGGAACGCGGGCGCAGGTATGACCGGCGGCGTCGCCTACCTCACCGAGTGGAGCCAGCTCAACGCCGACAGCGTGGTCGCGCGAGAGGTCCCCGCCGAGGACGAGGCCGAGCTGCGCACGCTGGTCGAGGAGCACGCTCGCAGAACCGGCAGCCCGCGTGCCGCGGCGCTGTTGGCGGATTGGCCGTCCGCCATCGCTAAATTCCGTCAGGTGCTTCCGGTGGCAACGCTGCAAGCGCAGGCTGAACAGACGGCCGCCGCGTCGCAAGAGAGCGCTCCCAAAACAGCCGCCTGAGCACTAACCTTCCGCCCATGACGGATGTGCGCGGCATCCTCGTATCTGAGCGCAAAGTTGAGCGTGACTTCGTTGCGGGTGAACGCCCGAATCCCAAGGGGTGGTCGGTGGCGCTGACGATGTTCCACTTTGTCAAGTGGCGAGAGCGCCAATACGCTGCGCTCTCTGCCCTTCGCGATGGACGCCCGTATACACCGCCCCCGAAGGATGTTGACGAGTTCAACGATGGCGAGCTTGCGAGTGGAGCGCAGGTTCCGCTCGCCGACTCTGTCGACAGAGCGGATTCACTCCTTGTGTCCCTTGTCGATGTTTATTCAGGCGTGGGCGATAGGCCTTTCGCGTGGTATCGATGGAACACAACGACCGAAGCGATACTCGCCAGCTCCTACATCCATCCGCATACGCACATCGTTGAATACCTCAAAGAGAACGATGACCTGCCCGGGGCGGTTCGACTCCTTGACACCACGGTCTCAGTGCTGCGGGACGCGTCAGCACCTTTGGGGATTCTGGGAGTTGAGGTCTACAACCTGGGATGCTTGCGCGTTGCGGAAGGACGCCACGACGACGCATTGAGCTTGATCGAAGAGTCAGTGGGCATGCGGCCAAACCTGAAGGACTTCGCTCCTACGGATCCCGACTTGACCGCCCTATACGACGACGAACGTTTCCGCGCGATCCTGCGCTAGGCCGACAGCTCTCCGGCCGGCGCCATTCCTCCGCCGATTCCCTGTCGCGCTTCCACGTCCCTCGCGGTCAGCTGGGCGCCGCACGTCTCGCAAATGCGGTGGTCGCTGACAGCGCCACCACACTTCTTGTGCACGAGGAGGACCGGCGCCCTCCCCGGGTAGACATGGCGGTCTCCCCACTGGAGCAGCGAAACGATCACCGGCCACAGGTCGATGCCTTTCTCTGTCAGGCGGTACTCGTAGCGAGCGGGGTGCTCCTGGTAGGCGACCTTGCGGAAGATGCCTTCCTCCACCAGCAGGTTGAGGCGGTTCGCCAGCACGTTGCGGGCAGCGCCGGTCCTGCGCTGGAAGTGCTCGAAACGCCGGGCGCCCATGAACGCATCGCGGACGATGAGCAGCGTCCAGCGTTCGCCGATGACCTCCAGCGAGCCGGCCACCGAACAGATCTGTGAGTCGTAGGTTCGACCGAGCACCAAAGCGAGCATACGGCATTGAGTTGCATCACGCAACTGTTTCTGCTAGGGTGCGTAGCGTCAAGCAACGGGCTCTAGGAGGCCACCGCCGATGCCGCACCGCTACCGGGTCCTGGTCGTCGTCTCAGTGGCCACGTTCGTGGCGAGCATGGACCTGTTCATCGTCAACATCGCCTTCCCGAGCATCGAGCGAGACTTCGCAGGCACAAGCGATGCCACCCTCTCGTGGGTCCTGAGCGCATACGCGATCGTGACCGCCGCGCTCCTCATTCCGGCCGGCCGCCTGGCCGACCTGCTCGGTCGCAAGCGCCTTTTCATGGGCGGGCTGGTCACATTCGTCGTTGCCTCTGCCCTTTGCGCAGCTGCGCCCGGCGCGGGATGGCTGATAGGCGCGCGTGTGGTCCAGGCCGCCGGCGGGGCCGTGCTCATGCCGACGTCGCTCGCGCTGCTCCTGGCCGAGTTTTCGGGCCGCCAGCGTGCGGTCGCGGTGGCCATCTGGTCCGCGACCGGCGCTGTCGCCGCCGGGGCCGGACCGCCAATCGGCGGACTTCTCGTCCAGGCCAGCTGGCGTTGGGTCTTCCTGGTCAACCTGCCGATCGGGCTGATCACGGCAGTCATTGCGGCCCGCATCTTGAGCGAGTCTCGCGATCCGGAAGGCAAGCGGTTCCCCGACCTCGCGGGCGCGGTGATGCTGGTGTTGGCGTCGAGTGCGCTGATGCTCGCGATCGTCCAGGGCCAGTCGTGGGGTTGGACGAGTCCTCGCATCACGACCCTGTTCGCGGGTTCGGTGGTGCTGGCAGCCGGATTCCTCTACTGGTCGTCGCGTCATCCCGCGCCCGTGCTCGAGCTTGGCTTGTTTCGTGCCCGCGCATTCAGCGCGGCCAACATCTCGGGGACGCTGTTCTTCGCCGCATTCGGCGCCATGCTGCTCGCCAGCGTGCTGTTCCTCACGCGCGTGTGGCATGAGGACATCCTCACGGCCGGACTGCAGATAGCACCGGGACCAATTGCGGCGGCAGCGTTCGCGGTCCCAGGAAGCTTGCTGTCGCGGCGTTTCGGCGAGCGCACCATCGCCGCCATCGGCTCGGTCCTGTTTGCGGTCGCCGGCCTGTGGTGGCTGAGGACGGTTGGATTGCAGCCGCACTACGCATCGGAGTTTCTTCCCGGCTGGCTCATTGGCGGAGCCGGGGTCGGGTTCGTGATCCCGACGCTGGCCAGCGCTGCTGCGGCCGCACTGCCCGCGGCGCGTTTTGCGACCGGCAGCGCCGTCTACGGCATGACGCGGCAGTTCGGGATCGCCCTCGGCATCGCGATTCTCATCGCGGTCCTGGGCACGCCTCGCGGGGCTCAGGTCCTCCCGGCGTTTCGCACCGGCTGGGAGGTCACCGTGGGACTCGCCTTCGCCAGCGCGATCGCGGCCCTTGCGATCGGGCGAATCCGAATTGCACCTGCGCAGGCCGAAGTCGTTCCCGAGCTGAAGCAGGCTGTGTGATTCGATGATGGAGATGAACACGAAAGCACGGACTCGAACGATCACATGGGACGACCCGATGACAGCCCCGACGCAGGGTGCTGGCCTGAGCGGCCTCGAGTTCATCAGGGCGATCTTCGACGGCAAGCTCCCCAGCCCGCCCATCACGGCGACGATGGGATTCACGGGGGGCACGGTCGAGGAGGGCAAAGTGACCTTCGTGGGCGAACCCGGCGAGCACCTCTACAACCCGATCGGCGTGGTGCACGGAGGCTTCGCGATGACGCTGCTCGACTCCGCCATGGGCTGCGCGGTGCATACGACGCTGGGCGTGGGCGAGGCGTACACGACGCTGGAGGCGAAGGTCAACTTCGTGCGCCCGATCACGCTGGAGACGGGACCGGTTCGCTGCGAAGGCACGGTCATCCATCGCGGCGGCACGATCGCGACCGCCGAAGGCCGAGTCATCGCCGAGCGGACAGACAAGCTCCTCGCGCACGGGACGACGACGTGCCTGGTGCTGAAGAGATGACGACAACAAGGGTCGGCGGCCGGCGGGTGTGGCTTCGGCTCCTCCAGCCAGGCGACGCCGATCTCATCAGCCGCTTCTTCTGGAGGTTGTCCAAGGAGACCGTCTATCGCCGCTTCTTTTCGCCGATCACGCTGCCAAACGAACCGCTGCTCAAAAAGTTGGTCGACGTGGATCACTGCGACCGCGAGGCGCTGATCGCGCTGGACGACCAGGGGATCGTGGGAGTGGCGAGGTACGGGACCGGCATTGGCGGGAGCCATGACGTCGCGGTTGTCGTGGCGGATGATTGGCAGGGCCAGGGTCTCGGCGGCATGTTGATCAGGCGCCTCGGGCAGATCGCGCGAATGCGGGGCATCGCGAGCTTCCACGCCACGATGCTTGGCGACAATGCTCGCGCGCAGTCGTTGGTGCGCGGGCTCTCGCCGCGCGCGACGATGCGCTTCGAATCGGGCTACGTCGAGGCCGACATCCCGCTTCGACCCACCGCCTGAGCAGCCTCACGGATGCGGTCGAGGACGCTCATATTCGCGATCGAGTCGCTGACCGGAACGCTTGCCGGCCGGCCCTCGATGATGCTGCCGGCGAACGATTCGACCATGAGCTGGTAAGGGTCTTCGGGATCTCGCCACGCGGAGAACGGAAGGTCCAGGCGCTGCGTCCCGGACTGCTGCACGACCAGCAGCCCCTGTTCCTCCGGCGACTCGAAGCTCGCCCATAGGGATGCTGTCGCTCCCTCATGGAAATGAAGAAGCGCTGACACCGTCATGTCGACCGCCCTCGAGGTGTCGTTGCTGAAGCTCGCGAAGACCTCGTCCGGCTCGCCCAGGATCCAGCGCGACACGTTGACCGTGTAGCAGCCGACGTCGAAAAGAGCGCCGCCCCCGAGCGATGCCTTCAGCCGGTAGTCGCCCGGTTTGTCGAGTCGAAACCCGAAGCGTGAATGAACGAAGAGCGGATCGCGCACGCCCTCGACGAAGGCGCGTGCACGCGGATGGAAGCGATACATGAAGGCCTCCATCAGAAGTAGCTGTGCGCTCTCGGCGGCGGCGGCCATCTCCGCCGCCTCCGTCGCGTTCATGGCCAGCGGCTTCTCACACAGCACGTGCTTGCCCGCGGTAAGTGCGCGCAGCGTCCATTCGCGATGGAGCGAGTTGATCAGCGGGATGTAGACGGCGTCCACGTCGCCGTCTTCGAGCACGGCTTCATACGAGGCCGCGACTCGGGTGAAGGAGTGGCGAGCGGCAAGCTCATGCGCACGTACGGGGTCGCGGCTTGCGATCGAAACCAGCCGGCCGTTGTTCGACGCTTCGATGGCGGGAATGACGGCGCGAGCGGCGATCCCCGCCGCGCCGAGGATCCCCCACCCGATGCGCTCGGCTATATGTCAGCCTCGAGCTGAGCGCCGCCGCGCGCGATGGAGCGAACCGCCGCCTCCATGACCGCCACCGTCCGCCTTGCCTCGGCTGGAGTCACCGCCAGCGCCTCATCCCAGGCCATGTGGTCGGCGAGGTTGCGGTAGAACCCGTTCGCGTCTCGAGCCGGAAGGGCGATGAGCTCCTCGTGCGAGCCACCGCTTTCGGCAGGCCGGAGCACTTTCACCCGAGCCGGGAAGTCCGCGGCTACCGGCTCGTCGCGCCACTCGCCGACGACCGCTCCACGCGTGCCGAGCACGTACCACTTCGGTTTCACCGCGCTGGCGATGTCCGACTGCAGAAAGCTCGCCTCGGCTCCGTTGGCGAACGTGAGGTCCACGCGCACCTGGTCGGAGTTGGTGACGTCGTGCCACACCCGCTTGTGTGCATGCGCCGAAACCGTCTTTACCGCATCAGGGAAGAGCTGAAGGATCCAGTCGAAGTAATGCGAGCCCCAGTCATAGATCGTGCCCCCGGAGACGGGCTCGTGGCTGTGCCAGAAACCGCACGGGTGCGAGTAGCCGCCGATGAAAGACTCCATGTAGAACGGCTCGCCGATTCCGCCCGAGCGGACCACGTCGCGCAGCGCAACGAAATCGGGATCCCACCGCCGGCTCTGGTACACGGTCAGCAGACGGCCGCGGGCGGCCGCCTCGTCGGTCATGCGGTCGACCTCGTCGACGCGCAGCGCAAAGGGCTTCTCACAAACGACGTGCTTGCCGGCAGCCAGAGCAGCGAGCACTGACTCCGCATGTGCAACTGGTGGGGTGCCGACCACGACCATGCCGACGTCAGGGTCGTCGAACATGTCAGCGGCCGCCGCGTGCACCGGGACGCTCCATTCGCGTGCGGCAAGGTCCCGGCGTGCCGGCGAGATGTCGCATACCCCGGCCAGCTGGAGGCCGGCAACCTCGGCGATCGATGCCGCGTGGTCGCGGGCGATAGCACCGTATCCAATCAACCCGACGCCGACCGGCGCAGGCGGCCTATGCCCAGCCGCATACATGAGCGCTCGATGCACGAGCCTCTGAAACGCGATGTCTCCATAAGTGGCGGCCGCGCTCCCGAGCCCGATGTTGATGAAGGTGCCTTCCCCGAACTCCCTCTCATAGGCGACGACCTGCTCGGTGAAATGCCAGCTGGTGCGGATCAGGACTGACGAGTCGGCAGGCGGTCCCTCGGACAGGTAGAGCCGGTCGGTGAGCCTCAGCTCGGGCCCAAGCCTCGCGGTGATGGCGTGCGCAGGCTCGGCATCGAGCACGAGCTCGGTCAGCGGACCAGGACCGCTTGGCGTCCAGCGCGCCATCGCAGCAAGCGCCCCCATCTCGTTCCACGCGGCCAGCGTTCCGCCCAGCAGCACCAGGCCGCCGCCCCGTTTGACGAAGGCCATGAGCTCGTCGGCCTGGCCCTGGGCAAGGCCTCGGTCGCTGGCGGCGAGGATCACGGTCGCCCGATCGAACGAAAGCGCCGCCGGGTCCGTGATGACCCCGACGTCGAAGTGATGCGTCAGCTCGAGCGCGCGGAGAAGAGGGCGCGCCAGGTGGAGATAGTCGACTTCGCGGCCGGCAAGCAGGGCCTGAACGGCTACCCGATCCCGAGGCATCGAGTGATCGTACGTCAGAGGGCTGAGCCGATCCGGCGCAGGACCTCCACGGTCTCGGCCGCGGCGCGTTCCCAAGTGAAGGCCGCGGCGCGCTGCTTGCCCGCCTCGCCGAGCTTTTTTCGCAATGCGCCGTCCGACAGCAGCCTCTCGAGCGCGCCGGCGATGGCATCGACATCCTCCGGGTCGACTTCGACCGCCGTGCCGCCGGCCAGCTCGGGGAGGGCGCCGGATCTACCTATCACCGCCGGCACGCCGCGTGCCATCGCCTCCAGCAAGGGCAGCCCGAACCCTTCGTAAAGACTCGGGAGCGCGAGCACCGACGCGTTTTCGTACAGGGCGGCGAGGGTTGGTTCGTCGACGTGGCCGAGGTACTTGACGCCGGGCTCCGCCTGGATCCTGTCCAGCGTGTCGCCGTACGCCCAGCCCGGGCGGCCGGCGATCACCAGCTGGGGTACCCCGGCGCGGCGCCCGATGACGATCGGGACGGCGCCGGGATGGCTTCGCAGCTTGCGATATGCGGCCAGCAATCTCGGGTAGTTCTTGCGCGGCTCGATGGTGCCGACGGCCAGGATGAAGCCCGGCTCGATCCCCTGCGGGAGCGCTCCAGCCGCCGCGGGCGCTCTGAAGCCGTAAGAGATAACACTCACCCGCTCCTCCAGCCCCGGCACGGGATACGCGCCGAGCAGGTCGCGCCTTGTGGTCTCGGTCGGAACCAGCACGGCCGCTGCCTGCCGAAGTGCCGGCCCAAGGACGGTGCCGAAAT
>Ga0209802_1001996_pt1 | contig 14557 bp, 12 predicted proteins | sample GraSoiAngelo_129_FD_185886 | JGI IMG/M metagenome (GOLD analysis project Ga0209802, IMG submission 185886) | Grasslands soil microbial communities from the Angelo Coastal Reserve, California, USA - 14_0927_12_40cm (SPAdes) (version 2) | ecosystem: Environmental > Terrestrial > Soil > Grasslands ... | reverse complement strand
CGATGTTCCAGCGGTTGATGCGATCGAAGTCCGTGCCGCGCCGGGCTCGCCTGATTCCCTGGGCCGGGTTCCTTTACGCGGTATCCCCGGTCACGATCATTCCGGACTTCGTGCCGGTGATCGGCAAGGTCGATAACGTCCTGGCACTCATCCTGGCGCTCCGTTGGTCGTCGAGGATGATCCCGACAGGGGTGCTGCTGGAGGCATGGCCCGGCAAAGCCTCGCAGCTGAAGCTGCTGGTGGGCAATCGGGTGAGTGGGGCCACGACGCCGGCACGAGACTAACGGGCGGTCGGTCCGGTTTCGGCGAGCTTCGGGATGTCTTCGAGCAGGCGGATGGTGTACTCGGCGCGCGGGTGTTCCAGCACGTCTTCGACCGAGCCCTGCTCGACGACCGAGCCTTCCGACAGCACGACCACGGATTGAGCGATGCTGCGCACCAGCGCGAGGTTGTGGGTGATGAAAAGCATGGCGAGGTTTCGCTCGCGCTGGAGACGCCGCAGCAGCTCGACGATGATGGCCTGCACCGAAACGTCCAGGGCCGAGGTCACCTCGTCGCAGACGAGCAGATCCGGCTCGACGACCAGCGCGCGAGCGAGCGCTACGCGTTGACGTTCTCCGCCCGATAGCTGATCGGGGTATCGGTTGAGAAAGTCGCGGTTGAGCGACACGTCGTCGAGCACGGCCACAACGCGGTCCTCTCGCTCCTTGGGCGACAGATTCTCGAAGTGCTCGAGCGGCTGCTCGACGATCTGGCCGACGGTCTTGCGCGGGTTGAGCGATGTGTGTGGATTCTGGAAGACGTATTGGATCTTCTGCAGCGAGTCCTTGGTCCGGCGCCGCAAGCCCTTGGTGAGGGGCTCGCCGCAAAAGTTCAGGTTCCCCGTCCAGTTGTCATGAAGCCCGACCACGCAGCGGGCCAGCGTCGTCTTCCCTGAGCCGGACTCCCCGACGATGGCCACGCACTCCTCGGGTCCGACATTGACGTCGACTCCGAAGAGGACCTGTTTGGTCCCGTAGCGGGCCGACAGCTCATGGACCTCGAGCTCTCCCGCGGTGGCGACCGACGTGTGGCTCACATGCACCAGCCGGCTGAGGTCGGCTTTGTCGGCCGTCTCCCCTGCGCGCACACAGCGAACCAGCTGGACGCCCGCGTCGAGGGAGATGACCGGTGGCGGCGCCTCCCGGCAGACAGGGAGGACGTCCGGGCAGCGAGGAGCGAAGAAGCATCCACGGGGGCGCCGTCCGGGGCGGGGCGCCTGGCCCTCGATACCTTCCAGCACCTCCGACCGGTCTTGCGAGGGCACGCATCGCAGCAGGGCGCGCGTATACGGGTGGGCCGGCGCTCCGAAAATCCGCTGGGTAGGCCCGAGCTCTACCAAGCGTCCCGCATACATCACGGCGACGTGGTCGGCGATCTGCCCCACGACCGCGAGGTCGTGACTGACGTACACGGCTGCCACTCCGTACGAGCGGCAAAGGCTCCGGATGGTTTCGAGCACGTGACGCTGGGTGCTGACGTCCAGGCCCGTCGTGGGTTCGTCGAGCACAATCAGGCTCGGCCGGCACGCGAACGCCATCGCGATCGCCACTCTCTGCTGCTGCCCGCCCGACAGCTGATGCGGGTAGCGGCGGAGGAAATCGGCCGAAGAGTCCAGGTGGACCTCGGCAAGGACTTCGTTCAATCGGTCCGAGACACTGTCCTGGCCTTTTTCTGCGTGAGCGCGCAGCGTCTCCCTGAGCTGAAGCCCAACGGTCAATGCCGGATTCAAGGCTGAGGCGGGGTCTTGGGGTACATACGAGACCTTCGCGCCCCGCAACGCGCGGAGGTCGCCATCGGACATGGCGAGCAGGTCCTGGCCCTCCAGGAGCACCTCTCCGCCGGCTACCTGGAGGCCGCGGCGGTGATACCCGAGGAGCGCCAGCGCGACCGTGGTCTTACCCGAACCGGACTCGCCGACCAGCCCGAGCACCTCGCCCGCCCGTACGGTAAAGGACACCTCGTCGACGATGTCGGCCGTCGTCCCCGCCATGACTATTTTCAAACCCGCGAGGACGAGCCGCGAGCGATGGCTGGACATGTCGATGGGAAGGGCGGTCACCGCAGCGCCTCCAGCGCGAATGCGTCCAGGGCCATGATGCCCTCGGCGCGCCGCTCGACTCCAAGCGCAACTCGCGCCACGGCATCGCTGAAGGTGTTCGTACCGACCGTCAGCACGGCGATCAGCGTGGCCGGCACGACCACGGCCCACGGGTTCAGCTGCAGCCCGATCCGGTTCTCGTTGATCATGAGGCCCCAATTAGGCGAGGGCGGGGGCTGGCCGAAGCCGAGGAAGCTGAGGCCGGCGATGATGATGATCGAGTAGGTGAGCCTGAGGCCGGTCTCTACCGTGAGCGGGGTGATCAGGTTGGGCAGGATCTCCCGCGCCATGATCAGCCGCGGCTTGACGCCCTGTAGCTCCACGGCTTTCACGAAGTCGCGTTCGGAGATGTCCAGCGTCGATGCGCGCAGGACCCGCGCGACCTGTGGCGCATGGCTCAGCCCGACGGCGAGCACGATCAGCCACAGCTTCGGACCGAGGATGCTCACCAGCATCAGAGCGAAAACCAGCGAGGGAAACGCAAGCAGCACGTCGACCGAACGCATGATCAGCGTGTCGGCCCGGCCGCGCAGATATGCGGCGCTGATTCCGGCGGCTCCGCCGACCACGACGCCGAAGAAAGTGGCGGCCGCGGCCATCAGCAGCAGCAGCCATCCGCCAGCGAGCACCCGGGCCAGGACGTCCCGACCGAGTGCGTCACCTCCGAGGGGAGCCTCCGGCCCCGGACCGGAAAAAGGTGCGACCACGAAGTCGGTCGGCGACACTCGCGTCAGGAACGGACCTGCGACCGCGACCGCGACGACGAACGCCACCAGCGCGAGACCGACGGTTCCACGCCGGGTGCGAGCCGCCCGCCATAGGACGGAGAGCCACTCGCGCCTCCGGATGTGGGCCCCCGTCGACTGCTCAGACGGGCGCTGCCCCATTCGACCTATCTCGCGATGCGCCGGCGCGGCGTGGCCAGCAGCGCCACGACGTCGGTCACTATGTTCATGAAGACGTAAAACGCCGCCAGCAGGACGACGATCAACTGGATCACGGGGATGTCTCGGTTTGAAACAGCGTTGACCAGAGCCTGCCCGATGCCCGGGAAATCGAAGAGGTATTCCACGACCACGATGCCCCCGGCCAGGTACAGAAGATTGAGCCCGATCACCTGCACAGTCGGCGGGATTGCGTTTGGCAGCGCATGCACCAGCAGCACACGCCAGACCGGCAGGCCCTTGAGCCTGGCCATCTCGACGTAATCGCTCTCCAGCGCCTCGATCATGGCCGCTCGCATCATTCGAAAGATGTACGGGACGATCACGATGACGAGCGTCGCCACGGGAAGCACGAGCAGCTCGGGCTGCTGCCAGGCCCACGTCCCGGGTGGGAGCACCGACACCGCGGGTAGAACCTGAGATGCCACAGTCGCGAACACGATCACGAGCGCGATCCCGACGACAAATTCCGGCAAGGCTGTAACAACGAGGGAGATGACGGAAACGGCGTGATCGAACGCCCGGTCCTTGCGGAGAGCCGCGACCACACCAAGCGCCACGCCGATCACCGATCCGATCACGGCCGACACGAGGACGAGCGCGGCCGAATTGACGAGGCGTGGAGCCACAAGGGCCCACACTGGCTGACCGTTCGAAAAAGAGTTCCCGATGTTGCCGGTCAGCAGGCCGCCAAGCCACCTGGCGTACTGTTCGGGTGCGCTTCTGTCGAGGTGGAGCTGCAGCTCCAGCGCGTGCAGCCTAAGCGGCGTGGCGTTGTGTCCGAGGATCGCGTAGGCGGCGTTCCCCGGCAGCACCTGTGTGGCGGCGAACACCACCGCCGAAACGATCAACAGGGTGATCACGCCGGCCGCCACACGGTTGACCACAAGGCCGGCGATCGGATGCGGCTGCCGCTTGGCGATATGTCTGCCGGATCGCCGTCCGGTCGTTGTCGCGGCAGGGCTCGGGGAAACGGTCACAGGCCGACCGGGGCTTCGGCCCGCACGCTCATAACCTGCCGGGAATCAGGTCCAGGCCGGTCGCGTCCGTGTCGACGCGCCATAAGGTTCCAGTTCGTTCGGATGCCTCGATATCGGCGGTGTGGGTCGCCGTCACATACAAGGTAGACCCGTCGAAGATGCAGTTGGTGGCGTGCTGGCCGAGGTCGATCTCCTCGAGCACCTCGCCAACGGGCGATAGGACCGTGACACCCCCCGAGATGGTCGTGCAGACGAACAGCCTTCCGTCTGCGGCAAAAGCCATGCCGTCGGGTACATGCCCGTCGGAAAGCTGGCTGAACGTCACAGGCTTGCCGCCCTCGAGGCGGCGGACGCGATGGGCCATCGACTCCGTCCAGTAAAGGCGGCGCTGGGCGTCGAATGCGATGCCATTGGGATACACGTTTGGCAGCTCGAACAGCATCTCGCCACGTGCCCGTCGATGACGAACAACCGCCCGGGCGAGCGAACGTCGAAGCGGTAGTCTCCCTCCGAACCGGAGTCGGTGAAGTAGAGCCGGCCGTCCGGCCCGAAGGCGAGGTCGTTCGGGCCGTACAGCTTGTGGCCGGCCACCTCAGAGCGGAGGAGCTCGACCTTCCCGTCGCGCGTGACGCGCTGGATCCCGGATATCGCGCTCGTATCGCCGCTGCCGGGGACGTTGCCGCCCTGGGTGACGTATACGGCGCCGTCGGTGCCCAGTACCGCGCCCCACGGCGACCCGCCCATCCGCGCGAAGGTTCCGACCTTGCCGCTCTCGTAAGCAAGCAGCTCGCCGACGTTGCCGTCGCAAAACACGATCCGGCCGTCCAGCATGACCACGGGTCCTTCCGGAAAGCCAAGGTCGGACGCCAGAAGGTTTGCCTTCATGTGGTGCGGGGCCTGACCTTACGAGATGAAGCCGAAGTGCTCGAAATCGAACAGTGAGAGCGGTTGGCCGACTTTGGCCGCGACGTACCCGGTCAGCTTGGCGCTGTACGCGTCGAGCGCGTCGATAAAGCACGGAATGATGTAGCCACCCTGGTCGAAGTCGATCTGCTGCATCTGATGCTCGATGTCGCGGCGCTTGCCAACATCCAGTGTTTCGTTCGCCTGCTTGTATAGCGATGCGTAGTTCGTGTCGCCCCAATGGGTCTCGTTGAACGGGGAGGTCGGAAGGAGGGATTGAGCGACCTGGGCCAGGTATGGCGAGTAGTTGTAGAAGTCCTGCGAGAAGGTCCACTGCAGGTAGTTGGGGCCGAAAAATGTTGATGGGTCGACCGGTTTCAGGTTGACCGTGACGCCTGCTTGCTTGGCCTGCTGCGCGAAAACGGTCGCCATCTGAACCATGCCCGTGGCGGCGGGAGCGGTGGTGAGATCGACGGAGAGACCTGACTTCCCGGCTGCCTGAAGCAAGCTCTTGGCCTTGGATATGTCCTGATCACGATGGAAGGAGCTGTTGTAGTCCGCGTCGAAGGGAGACGAAACGTCCGCCCCCGCGAACGCGTAACCGTCCAAAGCGGCGTTTATGAGCTCTTTGCGGTTCACCATGAATCGGAAGGCCTGGCGGACGCGCACGTCTTTGAACGGCTCCTGGTCGACCCGCATGGTGAATGGCGTGATCGACCCCGTACGAGAGGCGACCGTCTTGATCGCCGGGTTGGTGGAAAGCACCTTGAGCTGCGCTCCCTCGAGTGCCCCAGCTGCATCGATCTGGTTCGCTACCAGGGCGTTTTGCAGAGCGGCGCTGTCGGCGAAATCGATGATCGTCACCGTGTCCAGATAGGGCAGCCCTGACTTCCAGTAGTTCGGGTTCTTGATGAAGGTGCTCTGCTGGCCGGCGGTGAAGCTCTGGAACTTGAACGGTCCGGTTCCGTTTGGCTTGGCCGGATCGAAGCCGACAGGAACGATATACAGGTAGTACCAGTAGGACAGCTGGTCGATGAAGCTGCCAAATGGGCTGGTCATCGGCACCTGCACCGTGAGGTCGTCCACTTTCTTCAGATTGGGGAGATCCACCGGGCCGAGGGACGTGGCCCCCGTCAGCGGTGACTTGGGGTTGAGGATGCGCTGGAGCGTGAAGATGACATCGTCGGCGGTCAGAGGCCTGCCGTCATGGAATGTCACGCCCTTGCGCAGCCGAATGGTCCATTCGGAAGTAGAGCCGTGTGGGCTTATCTCCTCGGCCAGCACCATCTGCGTCTGTGCGGCGGCGTTCAGCTGGAGGAGCGGCTGGTAGATCTGATTGGCACGCGCGGTGTCGAGGTACGTGAGCCCCTGGTGCGGGTCAAGGGTGTCGGATGACGAGCCACCGGTGAGCCCCGCCCGGAGAGTGCCTCCTGGCTTCGGTGTCGGCGCCGCCGTGCCGGTGGTCGTGTTCGTCCCACAGGCGGCCAGCAAGGCGCCGATCGTCGTCGCGGACAGGCCGAGGACGGCGGCCTTGACCATCAACTCTCGGCGCGTCAGGCGCCCGGCGAGCAACTCTCCTAAAAGGTTGTCTGCATGGTTGTCGATCATCCCGGACGATCCCTCCCTGGCAATACGCGCCTGAATCGGGGCAAATTATCCACGTCGCCAGCGGGAATGTCGCCGCGCGTATTGGGGCGGCGGCCCGTCAGCGCCGGAGGGTCAGCTCCAGGGAAAGGGCGAGTGGCTCACGGGGTGCAACTTGCCGGTGGCGTACCGGCCGAACTGGAATGGCTCCAGCAGGTCCTGCCTTTCCCCCATCATCTCTTTCGCGACCAGGGCTCCAACTCCAATCATCTTGTAGCCATGGTTGGAGTCGGCGATGACGTATGCGTTCCCTCGGAACCTGTCGAAGACAGGAAAGTTGTCAGGAGTGAAGGCTCCGATTCCGCCGGTGGGCGCCTTGCGGTACAGCCCGCGCTTGCCCTCGAATCGCTCATGGCAGTGGGCCAAGCCTGATGTCCAGAACCGTTCGAACTCCGGGCCGACCACGAACTCCTTGCTCTTGGGCCCGTAAGGATCGACGGCAACTTTTTCGGCCGGCTGCTCGATCTTCCACGGTTGCGCTCCGCCCTGGACACCGCCGAAGTTGAAGTCCGGCTTGTAGTAGATGCCCCACAGCTCGTCTGTGATGACAGCCTTGGTCTCATCGTCGACGAGCGGAGCGTCGGTGTCGACGTGGATGACCGGCGGCATCTTGCCGTGGCTGTCCATCAGATAGTTCGGGTCGACACCTAGCGTGCCCTCCTGCAGGCACCAGTAGGTCCACATCGGCCGCTCGTACTTCTTGCCGTCGCGGCCCAGCACCGAGACTGTGGCCGGCAGGTCGAGCATTTGCCAGATGTCACGGACCCATGGCCCGGCGCCCACGATCAGCTGCTCGCATGCGATGTACCCCTGGTCGGTCTCCACGCCAACCACAGAGCCGCCCTCGAGCCGCACTCCAGTCACACGTACGCCGGCGCGGATCTCCACGCCTTCGGCTTGCGCCTTGCCGGCGAGCGCGCGCATCGAGTGCATGTTCTCGGCGTAACCGCCCTTCTTCTCGTGAAGGACGGAGGTGATGCCCTGCGCCTGCCAGTCCGGGAACATGTCGCGCATGTAGTCCTGGCAGTCGTCCTCACCTTCGACGAAGACGGAGTCGTAACCGATGGCCTGCTGCTCGCCAAAGATCTGCGCGACGTCGGCATGCATGACCTCGGGGCTGATCTGCATGAAACCGACAGGGTGATAGTGAAAGGCCTCCGGGTCCGATTCCCAGATCGAAACGTTGTGCGCCATCAGGCGACGCATCGCGGGTTGGAAGTAATTGTTCCGCACGACGCCGCAGGCGAGTCCAGACGGGCCTGCGCCGATCCCAGTTTTGTCGAGGATCAGCACATCATCGCCGGAGCCTTTACCGCGGGCTTTCAGCTCCTTGGCCAGGTGCCAGCCAGTGGAGAGGCCGTGGACGCCCGCCCCGATGATCACGTACCGCGCGCTGTCCGCCCCTGCCATGTGCGCCCATATTATCTGTGCCGTGATTCGTGGCGAGGGGGCGATCGCTGGGGGAAAGGTCGTGATCACCGACGCCCCGACCATGCTCGACGCCGCGGTGGCGACGCTCGAGGCCGCCGGCGCGAATTACGAGGTCCTGCCCGAAGGACTCGATCCTGAAGAGGTCATCAAGCGATCGGCTGACGCAGAAGTTCTGATCGTCACCTACGTGCGCTTTCCAGCACCCGCCATCAATCGCTTGAGGAAGGTGTGCTGCATCATCCGGTGCGGCGTCGGCGTCGACATCATCGACGTCGACGCAGCTACCGCGCGGGGAATCCTGGTGGCCAACGTCCCCGACTACGCCACCCATGAGGTCGCCGACCACACCATGCTCCTGCTGCTAGCGGCAGCCCGCCAGGTGAACCATTTCCAGCGCAGCTGGCCGGAGCGTGGTTGGGGATCGACGGAGTTTCCCGCCATTCACCGGCTGAAAGGACGCAGGCTGGGCATCATCGGCCTCGGCAGGATCGGGTCGGAGGTCGCGGTGAGGGCTCGCGCATTCGGAATGGAGGTCGTCGCCTCGAGCCCACATATGACGGAGTCGCAGCTGACGGAGCTTGGGATCAAAGGACTTCCGCTCGACGAGCTCTTGAGGACGAGCGATCTCATAAGTCTGCATACGCCGCTCACCTCGAAGACGAGCCACATCCTCGACGAGCGCGCATTCGACCTGATGCGCCGCGGCGTGGTCATCGTGAACACCGCTCGCGGGGACCTGATCGACCTCGTCGCGCTGCAGGCGGCGATCGATCGCGGAGTCGTCGCCGCGGTGGCCCTGGACGTGCTCGAGCGCGAACCATTTCCAGATCTCTCGATGCCGTTTCTGCACCGCCCCAACGTCATGATCACGCCCCATGTCGCCTGGTACTCGCACGATGCAGTCCGCGACCTGGGCGTGCTGGCCGCGGAGGATGCCTTGAGGTACCTACGTGGAGAGACTCCGAGGGGCTTGCTGAACCCGGAGGCTCTTTCGGTGCGGCCGCCGACCAGCCGGCTGTAACCGTCGACTACTATTCAGCCGCAAGGAGAAGATTGATGACCAAGAGCGACAAGAGCGCGAAGGCTGGGCTGATGGAGCGGCTGCGGCAGGGCTCGGTTATCTGCGCCGAGGGCTACCTGTTCGAATGCGAGCGGCGCGGCTACCTGCAGGCGGGCGCCTTCGTCCCCGAGGTCGTGGTCGAGCACCCCGAGGTGATCACCGAGCTGCATCGTGAGTTCGTCCATGCCGGCTCCGACATCGTCGAGGCCTTCACCTACTACGGCCACCGCGAGAAGCTCCGGATCATCGGCAAGGAACACCTCCTCGAACCGCTCAACAAGAACGCCCTGGAGATCGCGCGTCAGGTCGCTGACGAGACGGGCACCCTCGTCGCCGGCGATCTCTCCAATACCAACCTGTTCACGGACGATCCCGGTTCGCACAAAACGGTGCGAGGAATGTTCGACGAGCAGCTCGCCTGGGCGGTCGAGGCGGGAGCTGACCTCTTGATCGGCGAGACGTTCAGCTACCTGGGCGAAGCGCTGATCGCGGTGGAGGCGATGCGCGCCACCGGGCTGCCGACCGTGGTCACGATGGTGTTCCACCAGGAGGACACCACGCGGGACGGTTTTTCGGCCACTGAGACAGCCAAGCGCCTGGAAGACGCCGGCGCCGATGTGGTTGGTCTCAACTGCGGGCGCGGACCACGCACCATGCTTCCGCTTCTCAAGGAGGTGCGGGACGCAGTGAAATGCGAAGTCGCAGCGCTTCCGGTGCCGTACCGGACGACCCAGGAGCAGCCGACCATGCAGTCGCTTCGCGACCCCAACACGGACATACGCCCGTTTCCGACCGCGCTCGACCCGTTCGTGTGCACGCGTTACGAGATCGCCGACTTCACCCGCGACGCGCACGAGCTTGGCGTCCGGTACCTCGGAGTGTGCTGCGGCGCCGGCCCCCACCACATTCGGAGCATGGCCGAGGCCCTCGGCCGGAAGCCGGCGGCGAGCCGCTACTCTCCTGACATGTCGAAGCACGCTTTCATGGGCACCGATCCCACGCTGAAGAAGGAGAACCGCGACTACGCCGAGCGACTGTAGGGCGAGCTAGGCGAGGTTCTGGGTTGGCCGCGACCACGTCGGCGGCTCGCTCTCCCGCATACGAGCGCCTGCAGGGGCTGCTCGAGGCGGACCGCTGCGTGATCCTGGACGGAGGCATGGCCACCGAGCTCCAGCGGCAGCGAGCGACTTCGGACAACACCGGGCTCGACCGCCAGCTCTGGGGCACCTGGGCGTTGTACCGCGCGCCGCACGCCGTGCTCGACGTCCACAAGAGCTACGTCGCGGCCGGGTGCGACGTCATCTCCACGAACACGTGGTCGATCCTGTCCGCGCCAGAGGCTGAGCAGCGCCTAAGCGGCCCGACTCCGGAACGTGCGCACTGGATGGACATCGCTCGCCTCGGCATCCGGCTCCCGCGGCGCGCGATCGCCGAGGCGGGACGACAGAGCACCTGTGCGGTGGCCTTCGCGATCTCAGGTGAGATCAACTCCGCGATGCGTAAGGAGTCCGTTGAGCTGCTGTCACGGGTCTTCGAGGAGGAGCAGCCGGATCTGATCCTGCTCGAGACGCTAACCCTGATCCGCGACCCCGCAACCTTTGAGACGGTCGAGGTCCTGAAGGAGATGGGGTTTCCGGTGTGGCTCTCGTTCCGGCGCTGCCGCCACGGCGTATGCGGCGTCTACGGCCAGCATTGGGGACCGCCTGAAGGAGATCTGTTCGGGCGGGCGGCCCGTCGCCTCGAGTCCATCGGCGTCGGCGCGCTGCTCATCAACTGTCTCCCGATCGACCACGTCCCCGGGATGATCGGGTGGCTTCGTGATTTCACCGAGCTCCCGCTCGGCGTCTACCCGAATCTTGGCCATATGACAGGTCCCAGCTGGCGCTTCGACGAGCACATCGGGCCGGCGCAATACGCCGACCTGGCGCTGTCGTGGCGGGAAGAAGGCGCCCAGATCATCGGCGGTTGCTGCGGCACGACCCCGGAGCACATCGCTGCTGCTGCCCTGGCGGTCGCCGCCACCAAGCCAGGACACAAGCATCCCGCGGTGCCGGTCGTACAACAAGAACCCGCCGAGCTCGAACCGGAACCCTCGCCGTGGGTGGACGACCGCGCCAGAACTCTCTACCCCCTGCCGTTTCCCAACCTCACCGTCGACCCCGGCGTGTTCGTCCCGACGCAGGGCAGCTTCCTCTGCTGGCGCTACCTTTTCTCCCAAAACATCGGGGAGAACAAGACCTGCCTCGACGTCGGTTGCGGTTGCGGCGTCCTCGCTGTGCAGCTCGCGCGAAACGGCGCCCGGCATGTTCACGCGATCGACGTCGACCGTAACGCGATCGCCAACACGATGGCCAACGCCTTCAGGAACGGGGTGGCCGACCGCATGAGCGGGGAGGAGGTGGACCTGTACGAGTGGGAACCGCAGCAGCGCTACGACGTGTGTGTCGCCAGCCTTTTTCAGATGCCGGTCAACCCATTCGATGAACCTACCGGGCACCGACCACTCGACTACTGGGGACGAAACCTCCTCGACCATTTTCTCAAGACCCTTCCGCGCGTCCTCGTCGAGGACGGAAAGGCTTACTTCATGCAGCTATCGATCATCAGCCAGCGCGAGACGTCGCGCCAGCTGCAGAGGCTTGGCCTCCAGGCGCGAGTCGTTGACTTCAGCTTCTTTCCGTTTGGAGATCAGTTCGAGACCAACAAGGAACAGATCGAGCGTGTCGTGCAACGGTCCGATGCCTTCGAACTCAAGTTGGCCGGCAAGGATGTCATGGTGGCCTACCTGCTCGAAGTCACCAGATTGCCGAGGAGCTCATCGCAGCCGGAATGATGGGCCGAGGCAGGACCGGCGCGAGCCAGGCTGCTCTCCGGGGCCGCAATGTCGAGAGGCTCCTAGGCATCGACATACCGCCTGACGAGAGCATCGCTCGATTGCACATTGGAGATCCGTGTTTTGCGACCCCACCACACATCGTGGATGCGGCCACAGCGGCGATGGCCGAGGGCTACACGCATTACCCACCTTCGCGTGGAGATCCTGAGTTGAGGATTGCCGTCGCAAAGCACGCTTCGCTTCGTGCCGGTCGACGTATTGAGGCGACCGATGTCCTCATCACAGCCGGTGCGACGGAGGCGATCTACTGCGCGCTCACAGCAGTGCTCGATCCCGGGGATGAAGTCATTCTCTTCGACCCCAGCTACTCTCTCTATGGCGCGATCGTCGATCAGATCGGCGCCGTTCCTGTGTTGGTCGCAATGACACCGGAGCTGCGGCCGGACCTCGACCGCCTGCACCGTGCCGTCACCGACAAGACGCGGCTCGTAGTCATCAACAACCCGGTCAACCCAACCGGCGTTGTCTTCACCGAGCGGGAGCTCAATGCGATAGCTGAAATCGCAGTTGCGAGAGATCTGCTCGTGCTAGCAGACGAAATCTACGGCGAGCTCGTTTTCACGCAGTCGTTCTCGACGTGCCTGGCAATGCCCGAGCTGGCGGACCGCCTTCTCTACGTGAACGGATTCTCAAAAACCTACGCAATGACGGGCTGGCGGCTGGGCTACTTGATTGCGCCAGCCGAACTTCTCCAAGCCGCCTATGTCATCCACAGCAACTGCGCCTCTGTGGTGAGCTGGCCGGCCCAGCGGGCCGGAATCGCGGCCTTGCAGGGTCGGCGCGAACCAATCGACGAGATGATCGCCGGCTATCTTGCGAGGCGCGAAGACATGCTTCTCGGCCTGGCCGGCACGCCGGGCCTCACGTTGACACGGCCGGAGGGAGCCTTCTACCTGTATGTCGGCTTCAGCTTCGATACCCCCATTCGCTCAGCGGATCTCGCGAAATTGCTGCTGGCCGAAGGCGTGGCCGTGCGCAGCGGGACCGAATATGGGCCATCGGGGGAGGGCCATCTGCGCCTGAGCTATTCGGCGACTTTCGACGATATCCGCACGGGTGCTCAACGCCTCCATCGTGTCTTCGAGCACCTGTCCGGCTAGCGCCGTGCGAGCTGATGAACGGTCCCGAGGAGCACGTTAGCGCCGTTCACAGCGTCGCCCCACGCCGTGGACTCGCCTGGATCATGACTCACACCGCCGATTGAGGGCACGAAGATCAGCCCGCTGGGGGTCACAGCGGCTAGAGCCTGCGCATCGTGGCCGGCGCCAGACGGAAGGCGTTTCGTGGTCAACCCGAGGTCAGCGGCAGCGCGCTCGATCGCGCCCCAGATCATCGGATCCAGGCCGGTCGGCTGCCAGTGGGCGACCGGGCTGATCTCGACACCAATTCCGTCCGCCTCGGCGAGGGCGCGGATCCGGGCAAGCACCTCCGACTCGATTGCGTCCAGCTCGCCCTCGTCTTGGGAGCGGAACTCCAGCGCCACCCGCGCTACTCCAGGCACAACGTTAAAGGCTCCGGGTTCGACGCGCACGTCCCCAACGGTGGCCACGCAGCTGGGGAAATCGCGAACGATGATCTCGCGAACGCCCAGGATGACTTTGGCCGCGGCGACAGCAGCATCGTGACGTGCGTCCATCGGCGTAGTCCCGGCATGGCCCCGTACACCGCGGAGAACGATCCGAAACGAGCGCGAGCCGACGATTGCAGTGACGACCCCGATCTGCACTGCTTCGCGTTCAAGGCGCGGGCCCTGTTCGATGTGCAGCTCGAGGTAGCCGGCGAGCAAGCCGGGGTCGCGGCGCGCGTCAAAGAGCCGTTCCTCGCGCAGCCCGGCTCGCTCGAGCCCGGCGACCAAGGCCTGGCGTCCTCCTCGCGGGGACTGCAGGAATTCCGGCGTCAGGGTTCCGGCCAGCGCTTTGCTGCCGAGGAGGCCGACCAGCGTGCCCTCCTCATCGGTGAAGTCGATGGCTTCGAGGGTAAATGGGAGATCTGCGCCGGCCCCCTTGCAGGCGAGCAGCACATGCAGTGCAGCCACGACGCCGAGCGCACCGTCGTAGCGACCTCCGCCTGGGACGGAGTCCAGGTGAGATCCCAGTAAGAGGACTCGCGCATCGCTCGAATGGCGAGCCCGAAGCACCGCCGAATGATTGCCGGCAGTGTCGACGTGGGTGGCCAATCCCCCGGCCTCCGCTCGGGCGAGAAACCATTTCCGCGCGGCAAGGTGCGCGTCGCTGAAGGTCGGCCGGCTGACGCCCCCGTTGGGAGTCGCGCCGAATCTGGCCAGGGCCTCGAAGTCCTGACGCATCCGCTCGCCATCCAGAAGGTTGGGCGAATAGGCCTGCGACGGTCCAATCACGGCTCGAGCTTATGGCGTCTCAGTGCGAGACGGCGGCGGCTGCCAGCTCCGAGACCAACCTCCGTTCGCGGAAGCGGCTTGGAGTGAATGACGCGATGAGCTCGGGCGACCTTCCGGTCGTGACGGCCTCGGCCATGCAGACCCCCGAGATGGGTACGGCCTTGAAACCGTACGTCCCCCAGCCGCAGTCGACGAAAAAGCCC
>Ga0209802_1001990_pt1 | contig 14577 bp, 10 predicted proteins | sample GraSoiAngelo_129_FD_185886 | JGI IMG/M metagenome (GOLD analysis project Ga0209802, IMG submission 185886) | Grasslands soil microbial communities from the Angelo Coastal Reserve, California, USA - 14_0927_12_40cm (SPAdes) (version 2) | ecosystem: Environmental > Terrestrial > Soil > Grasslands ... | reverse complement strand
TAATCACCTTGCCGGCCCTCGCGGGCACCCGACCTGCCGGCAAGGTGATTACGGGCACGTGGGGCGGTGACAACGCCGGCCTCATCGCCGACGACACGAGCGCCCACGTGCACCTTGGCTGCACCTTCGGCGACGTGCACCAGGCGATCGTGCTCGACGCGGCGGGGCGATTCGACGTGCCGGGGCAATACGTCCTGCGCGCCTACCCGGTGTACGTCGGCCCCTCACTTCCCGCACGATTCCACGGTTCGGTGGCGGGCCGGGTGATGACACTCAGCGTGACGGTGAGCGACACGACCGCGGACACGACCGCCCACCTCGGTCCGGTGCAGCTGATCCTGGGTCAGGAGCCCCAGATGAAGGCCTGCCCGATCTGCCGGCGAAAGAGCCTGTTGACGCCCGCCCGAACTGACCCGCCAAACGGGACGTAATCGCCTCCGGAGCAACGTGTTGACACCACGTTGATTCTCACGCCTAATAGTACCATTCGGCAACGTTTCGACTGGCCCTTCTGACGCATTGCCACCTGCAGTTGGTCACGCTGGGGGCGCCCCTGCTGCTCACCGAGACGGGTGAGCAGGTCCGTTTCCGCACGCGCAAGCACTTCGCCCTGTTGATCCGGCTCGCGGTCGAGGCGGGGAGGAAGTTCACGCGCGATTACCTGGTGGACCTGCTATGGTCCGACGCTCCGCCGCTGCGCGCCAGCCACTCGCTCGCGCAAGCGATCTCGGTGCTGAAGGCGAAGGTAGGCCGCGAGCACGTGCTCGTGCAGAAGGCCACGGTGGCGCTCGCTGACGGCGTGGTGGATGCGGACGTGCGGCGGCTGGACGGTCGCAACGTGGAGATCCGGGGCCCGTTCCTGGACGGCTTCGAGGTTCCGGGCGCCGTCTCGTTCGAGCAATGGAAGGACGAGCGGCGGGCGCGGCTGATGGCGCAGCTGCGGGACTGCCTCGTGACGCAGATGGACGCGGGCCGGCGCGTCGGCGACTTCGGCACGGTGGAGCGGCACGCGCTGGTGCTTCACGATCTCGACCCGCTCTCCGAGGATGCCGTGCGCGGGCTGATGGAGGCCCGCGCCTGGGTCGGGGATCGGAGCAACGCCCTCAAGGTGTTCGGCCGCTTCGAGGCGCGGCTCGCCGAGGAGCTGGGCGCGACGCCGAGCCCCGACCTGGTGCGCATCGCCAACCTGCTACGTGAGGGGCGGGGTGCGACGCCGCGGCGCCATGGCGAGGAGGCGGCCCCCGAGCCTCGCGAACGGCGCTTCGAGGCCGAGACCCTGATCGGTCGCGAGCGGGAATTCAGCGCGCTGTACGACGCCTGGCTCGAAGCGCGGCGCCGCACGCCGCAGATCATCGTGCTGACCGGCGATCCTGGCATCGGCAAGACAACACTTACGAACGCGTTTCTCTCGACCTGTCAGATGGAGGGCGCCGTCGTGATTCGCGCGCAGGCCTACGACGCCGAGCGAGAGCTGCCGTTCGCCGTGCTGGCGGAGCTCGTGAAGCAGCTCGCGCTGCAGCGGGCGATCGGGGGCGCCGATCCCGATGCGTTGGCCGAGCTGTCACGGCTCTCGCCCGAGATCCCCCGCGCGTTCCCGGGTGTCCCCAAGCCTCCCGACTGGTCGGCGGACGTGATGCCGCTGCGTTTTGCAGACGCGTTTCTCAAGATGGTCGAAGCGGCGGCCGAGGAGAGTCCACTCGTCGTCGTGGTGGACGACATCCATGCGGCGGACAACGCCAGCGCCGCGATCTTGCACATGGTGGCGCGGAAGCTGCCGCGCACGCGGCTGATGCTGATCCTGACGGCTCGGCCGAGCGAGCTTCGCACGGCGGCAGCGCCGGCGGCGCTTGTGACAGACGCGACGGTGGAGGCACTGCGGCAGCTCGAGCTCGAGCCGCTCGGGCCGGAGGCGGCCGAGCGGCTGGTGGCGATGTTAGCGGCGGCGGCTGATCCGAGCCGCGGGGAGTCACCGACAGAGCGGATCCTGCAGGTGAGCAGCGGGAATCCGTTGGCAATCGAGCTGTTGACGCGGGAATGGGTGGCGCACGGGACGAGCTCGTTGCTGGCGGACCTCGAGGCGATGAATACGCTACCAGCGCCTGTGATCGGTATCCCGCGCGCGATTCAGGGTGTATTCGAGCGCCAGACCCGACGTCTGGACGCGCGGACCCGCGCGGTGCTCGACCTCGCGGCCGTGCTTGGCAGGCGGCTCACCGACCTGTCGCTGTATCAGGCGGTGGATTGTTCGCCAAGCGAGGCCGCCGAGGTACTGTCACGGCTCAAGGACGAAGGTTTCTTACGGGAGATCCATGCCAGCCTGGAGTTCCGAAACGAGCTCATCCGGGCGCAAGCGTACTACGCCCTGGCCGGCCCAGCACGGCAGCATTTGCATCGGTGCGTGGCAGAGCGGTTGGTTGGACGTCGGGAGGATCAGGACGCCAAGGCGGCGGCCTTGGAGATTACGTGGCACTACCTGCGGGGAGGAGATGCGACGAATGCCCTCCCATGCGCTCTTCAGGGCGCCGAAGCCGCGCTGAAGGTTGGGGCACCGTATGAGGCTGAACAGGTGATGAGTGCCAGTCTGCGTGAATGCCCGAATGCCTCATGCCTCCGCCAAATGCGCTTCCTATTGGCAAGGGCCCTGCTGGCGCAGTCCAAGTCCGAGGCCGCCCTGGCAGTACTGGAGACTCTAATGGCGGATTGCCTGTCGACCGTGGACTATGCCGAGGCTAGCCGAATGCAGGCGATCGCAGAACATTGGCTCAGCCGCGAGACTGGTCTCCGAGCCTACAAGGCAGCGGAACGCGCGCTGACCGCCGCTAACTGTACAAGCAACGTGGAGTTGATAACGAGAGCGCTTTTTGAGTATGCCCGGTCGGGATGCGAGGTGGGAGACGAGGAACGGGTCAAGGACGCGGAAAAGAGAGTTAGAGAGCTTCTCGTGTTGCAGAAAGCCCAGGAGTTGCCGTCAGTACACTACGTTCTCGCCTACTGCCACTACTTCTCCTGCGATGTTCTCCAGGCCGCCAAGTGTCTTGAGCGGACCATCAGCCTCCTCTCCAGCCAGCAAGGCGCTATCGACCTATTTCAAGCATACCTGGGCTATGGTGTATGCCTTCACTATTCGTGTGAGCCTAGACGCGCCGTAGACGCATACATGACCGCAATATCACTTGCGCGAAGAATGGGCGACGACGCTCGTGCTTCCGACGTCGCTGCGAATCTTTGCCTGAATTACATGGCGATGGGTGACTACGCCGGGGCAGTCCGCATCGGCAAACAAGGCGTCGAATGGGGAGCGAGGTCCGCGGACCGGCCGCCTAGGATCGGGAGCCTGATGAATCTTGCCGAAGCTTTGTTGATGCTCGGGGACGAACAGCAAGCCTTCCAGTATCTCGACCAAGCGAGAGAGTGGATGAAACACGCGCGGACTTGGCGCTCCGAGGTCGCGTATCTCTGTGAGAGCGCATGTGTTGCGCTCATGATGAAGAACTTTCCAGCGGCGCTCGATCTCATCGCTCGAGCTGAGCAGAAGGCGTGGGGTCGTGAGAGAGCAGTCCCGGATGCAGGTGGCTTTTATACCTACAGAGTGTTCCGCACCGCGCACACATCAGGACTGCAAACAGCACTCACGATTGCCGCAGAATGTAAGGACCGATTCAGAACTCGACATCCGCTCTTCTTCTTGTATGGAGTAGCAAGCACGGCGTGGGTGGAGAAACAGCTATTTGGACGCCACACACCAGACACTGAAGCAGAGCTGCAAACGTTCAGCTCTCTTGGACTGGAAGGGAAGCACGCGACACTTCGAGCACAGGGCTTCCTAGACTAAAACATGCAACGAGGAGCGAAGGCATAAGAAGGAGGGCAGCACGAGGTAGCCAGATCTTAGCGCACACTCCGTTGTGCCCAGGCTGGACGTGTGCTCATTGCAAGCTGCATCGCGGGCGCCGGGGAAGAGACTTCCCTTTCTGGCGCCAACAGCCGCCGTATCCCCGGCGATTGGGAAACCAGTCGTACGAGCGCTGGGTCGAACTGAGTTCCGGAGTACTTCTCAAGCTCGTCAATAGCTTTACTCAAAGTCAAAGCCGTCCTGTACGGACGGTCTGTCGTCATAGCATCGATCGTATCGGCGATCATGATTATGCGAGCGCCGACAGGGATGTCATCGCGAGCCAAGCCCTCTGGATAACCCGATCCGTCGTAATTCTCGTGGTGGTGCCTGATGGCAGCCTCAACGGTGCCCCGCAGACTGGCGATTGTCCGCACCAACTCCGCGCTGCGAACGGGATGCGTTTGCATGATCATCCGCTCCTCTGGAGTAAGTCTCCCCTCCTTGCGGAGAAGTAGCGCAAAGTCGTCATAGATCTTGCCGACATCATGGAGGAGCGCCGCCGTTGCGATGTGATCGATCTCTTTAGGTGAAAGACCTAGTTCACGTGCAACTGTACGCGCGTACTCGGCCACGCGGACCGAGTGTCCAGACGTGTATCGGTCTCGTGCCTCGATGGCTTTGACCATCAGCTCCAGCAGTTCTCGATTCGCCTGCTCCACCTGGAGATTCATCTGGTACATGTGACGAACGAAGAAGAGGCCAACTGCCAGAATTCCGAGACCGAGAAACTCCAACCGGACGTATAAGAAGGTCAGCAGAACCGCCAATGATGTCGAAACGAAGTCATACAACAGCGATCCGCCAAGGATCTTCGCCAGCGACTCCCGAACGGACACACCGGTCGTGACCGAAACAGCAAGCGAGACGCTGAGCTGATTCACGACGAAGAATGTCAACACCAAGCCGACGAACGGCGCTAGGCTGAAGGAGAACGTGTCCACTCCAACCACTCCGCCTAGGGCTCGATACACTACTGCACCCAGCCCCACTGCCAGCATGTACTGAGCTACGTTGAACCAGACGCGGAGTAGCGGCTTGCGAAGCACGAAGCCATGGACGGCGACAGCTGTAACACCGCTAATGATCGTTGGCCACGGGTGGCCGAAGAGAGCCACGCTCGCCAGGAAAGGGATGAACGCGACTGAGCTGCTCAGCTTGGCAAAGGAAACTCGTGCTATCGGTAGGAACGATGAGTCACACGCTATTGCGAGAAGGGCGAAAGCGACCAGCCCATTCCAGTACCTCGAGCTTACTACAGTAGGAATCTGCCATTCGGGGATGACAAGCACCGCCAGCGCACCGGTCGAAATACCAGCGAGCAGAATCAGGAACCGTGGGCGATTCAGCTGTACGCTAGTGTCGGTCAAGGACCGAATGCCCTCGTTCCACCTATGAAGAAACCGGGAGGGACCCCAGGGCACGGCTAAAAATGCACCAGTCCGTGCGCGAAAAACAACTTCGCGGCTGCCGTAAAAAGCGCAGCGAGCAGATGCAGCATTGAGCGTCACCCCTTTCATCGGACTACGAGTTCGCACTCGATAGACCAGGAGTGGTACGCCTCTCTACGGCGTACCCGACGCTCCGCTCCTCAACTGTTCGCTCGGCTCCGCTCAGGTAGCGGTGACCAGGGGCCCCTTATTCAAGATGTCCATGTTGCGCGCCCTCATCGTCCCGACCGGGACCGCCGCACGACCACAGCTTGCCGTACGACCGACGCGAAAAACCGTATCACCTCAGGCGGCCTGGCGACGCTGCAACGCCTGCCGCAACGCCTCCACCACCACCGCGATGCCGTCCGCCTTGTTCACGATCGTCTTCACGCCCAGCTTCCGCAGACTCGCCGCCTCGTCGTCCCGCACCCCGCCCGTCACCACGATCACCTCGGCGTCGAGCTTCCGGTCCGGCTCGAGCAACCGCTCGAGCACCTGCCGCGCGTTGAGATCCGGCAACGTGTAGTCGAGCAGGATCACCGTCGGCCGCACCCGCCCGATCTCGAGCAGCGCGTCCACCCCGTTCGTCGTCTCCACCACCTCGATGTCCAGATCCGAGCGCTCCAGCGTGCGCAACAAGGCCTCGAGATAGCCGACGTCGTCCTCCACCACCACCACCATCTCGGTCCCGTTCTCGCTCCGCAGGTCGGACGGCACCGCCATCTCGTGCACCTTCAGGAACTCCACCAGATCCGCCGCCTCGACGCGTCGCCGGCCCGTGGGCGTGCGATGCCCCTTGAGATGGCCCTGATCGATCCAGTTCGCCACCGTCGCGGGAGAGACTTGACACACCCGCGCCACTCGTTGAGTGCCCCAGTACCGCTTCGCCTGCGATGAAGTCACAGAATCCCAAATACCTCTAGAATGGGAAGCCCGCAAGACCCCCCGCTGCAGCCGCCCGATACTCCTACGCCTCACGTTTTTACTAGAAGAACGCACAGAACGCTAAATATCAGCAAAACATGAAGAACGCAAGAGGCACTCTGGTAGGAAGGCAACAGGAGTATATAACTGCTGTTATTACAATGACTTATCGGCGAGCGTCGACCCAACGATTGGTCGCGTCCAGCACGGCTAACACCGCACTCTGCTCCGCGCTCTCCCGGATCTCGCATGTCCCCGTCAACAGCTGCGCCTCCCGCCCCCCGAGCCCGTGCACGGCGACCAGCACGAATTTCCGGTCGAATGCGTCGATGATCTGCGCTCCCTCGAGCGCGATTGAGTTGTCGGGCAGCAACTCGTCGAGGCACGCGGCGGCGGCGCGCGCCGCCGCCTCCACGCGATTCCGGGGCGTGTCGGTCCCCTGCTCGTGCGACTCCGCCTGGCGGTCCTGAAACGACAGCTTCACGTGCACCAGCACGCGCTGTTGCCGCTCCGCCGGCCGCACTTCGAGCCCCTGGAACACGACCACCCGCCGCTTCGCGCGCTCGTCGATCGCCTCCTGCTGCAATGCCTCGATCGGCCGCACGTCCGCCGTCTGGGCGACGCTGATCTTGCGGTGGTCGATCCGCATCCCGAGCTGCGCCATCAGCGCCGACTCGATGTTGCGCACCACGCGCTTGGCATCCAAGTCGCTCTGCGTGAGAACGTGGATCTCGCTCACCTCGCCCTGCGGCGTCACGACCACGCGCGCCGACAGCACGCCGGTGAGGCTCGTGAGCAGGTTCTCCACCCGCTTCACGCCCCACGGATCGGGGGCCCTGGGAGGGGGAGGGGGAGGGGACGGGGGCGTGAGCGCGATTGGGTCCTCCGCTGAACCGTTTGGGGCCGGCTTGGAATGAGTCACGTCACTGTTCTCCTGTGGCGACCTGGTTGCGTCCTGCGGCCTTAGCACGATACAGCGCGCGGTCCGCGGCCACCAGCACGTCTTCCGTCTCGGGGCCGGGCCGGTGCTCCGCCAATCCAATGCTCGCCGTCACCAGCGCTTCGGGGTATCCGAGCCGCCGCCCCATCGCCTCCACCTGGGCCCGCAGCTTCTCCGCCACGCCGCGGGCGCCGTCCACCCCGGTCCGGATCAGCACCACCACGAACTCGTCACCCCCGTAGCGCGCCGCCAGGTCGGTCGAGCGGATCAGCGGGCCGAACTCGTGCGCGGTGTTGCGCAGCAGCTCGTTCCCCGCCTCGTGGCCGAAGCTGTCGTTCACCTGCTTGAAGTTGTCCAGGTCCACGAACAGCACGGCGAAGGCGTCGCCGGTACGGGCGCTGCGCGCGACTTCGCTCGCCAGCCGGTCCCGCAGCACGCGGAAGGTGGCGAGGCCCGTCAGCGAGTCCACGGCCGCCTGCATCTTCGCCTGCTGGGCCTGCTTATCGAGGTAGGGCGGGCACGACCGCAACGTGGTGCGACCCAGGGCCGCCGCCTCGGCGAACAGGCGGCAGGAAGGGTAGCCGCACGCCCCGCAGTCCCACGGCTTGCCGTTCGGCGCGAGCCCGATCTCGCCCAGGACGGCCTCGACCGCCTCGGCCGCGGCCCGCTGGCCGTTGCGCGGGATGGGGAACGCCTCCGCGACCTGCACGCCCTCGGCAAGGTCCGGGTCGATCACCGGGAGCCGCGAGCGGGCTGGCTCGGTCGCTCCGACGATCTCGCGCCGCCAGAACAGCTGCTCGGGCGGCCCCAGCAAGGGATGGTCGAGGCACCCCTCGCACGGCAGGATGTCCACGAACCCGAGGTCGATGTGGTCCACGGCCACGGCGCGGGCGATCGCCTCGAGCTGCCCCAGGCCCCGCACTTTGCGGAACCGCCGGCTCGCGTGGGTCTCCTCCATCAGCACCTCGAGCGGCAGGCCGCCCGCCGTGCTCCAGTGGCGGCGCCGCTCCTCCGGCAGCCGGTCGAAGTGGAGCGGCTGCTCCGCGACGCTCACGCCGCGACGCTCCAGCAGCGCCCGCAGGTCCTCGAACGTGACGGCGGCCTCCACGTCGGACCCGCCCTCCGTGAGGCACACGCCGGCGTACACGATGGGCGTTCGCGCCCCGTACATCTGTTTCAGATAGCGCGCCTCCGCGGCGATCGGCGTCGCCACGGGGGCGAGGTAGGGAATGAGCTCGGGGTACTCGTGCTCGATTGTCTCGACCACGACGGGGCAGGTGCTGCGGATCATCGTCCCCCACCCGTCCTCGGACCAGAGCTCGAGATACTCCCGCGCGACCAGCTCGTCCCCCAGCACGCCGCGGTGCACGGTGCGGAATCCCGCTGCGTAGCAGGCGTTGACGACCTGCTCCGGCGTGTCGGGATAGAAGTAGGCCGCGGACTCGACGCTCAGGATGAGCGCCGCCCGGCCCACCTGCGCCAGCTCGAGCGCGCGGCCGAGGTCGCCGTGGGCGACGATCGCGTCGTGGGGGCAGGCGGGGAGGCAGAGCCCGCAGCGCGTGCAGGCCTCGTCCACGATGCGGACCTGCTGGCCTTCCACCGCCACCGCGTCCGCCGGGCACACCCGGACGCACGCGAGACAGGCGACGCAGAGCTCCGGTTCGACCCTAAAATCCACGACACATCCAGGCGGGGCGCGGGACTGCTGGACAAGGGGCGCCGTAACATGCGGCCCCGGGGCGCGCCTGTCTAGGCCAGCGCGTATTCCTTGATCTTGCGGTACAGCGTGCGCTCGCCGATGCCGAGAATCTCGGCCGCCCTGCGCCGGTTGCCCTTGGTCTCGCGCAGCGTCGCCTCGATCGCCGCGCGCTCGACGTCCGCCATCGTCATCCCCGGCCGGTACAGCACTTCGGCCGTGGGAGCGGGCTCGGCGTCGATGGGGCCGAGGGGGGGGGCGCCGTGCCCCACCTCGATGACCTCCACCCGCTGGGGCCGCTCCTCGATGCGGCGGCGGAGCTCCTCGATCTGGAGTTTGAGGTCCACGAGGCTGTGGAAGATGAACTCGAGCTCCTGACCGGCGACGTCACGGATCGCGCCCGGGACCCGGACCGGGAGGCCGCGTCCCCGCTCACGGATGTCGCGCGGGATGTCGCTCGCCCGGATTTCGCCCTCGGGGGCGAGCACGACCATGGACTCGATCAGGTTGCGCAGCTGGCGCACGTTCCCGGGCCAGTCGGCGTCCACCAGGATCTGCAGCGCCTCCGGGGTGATGCCGCGGAACTGGCGGTCGTGGGTGGCCGCGATCTCCGCGATGAAGCGCCGCACCAGGAGCGGGATGTCGGTCCGCCGCTCGCGCAGCGGCGGGAGATAGATGTAGAGCACGGCGAGGCGGTAGAAGAGGTCGTCGCGGAAGCGGCCCAGCGCGACCTGCTCCTTCAAGGCCTTGTTGGTCGCGGCGATGACGCGCACGTCCACCTTGATCGGCTGGGTGCCGCCGACGCGGAAGAAGGTGCGGTCCTCGAGCACCCGCAGCAGCTTCACCTGCGTCGCCGGGGTCATCTCCCCCACCTCGTCGAGGAAGATCGTTCCGCCGTCGGCCAGCTCGAAGCGGCCCAGCCGGCGCTCGGCGGCGCCCGTGAACGCGCCCTTCTCGTGGCCGAACAGCTCGCTCTCGAGCAGCGTCTCCGGGAGCGCGGCGCAGTTCACCGCGACGAACGGCTTGCCGCGCCGCGGTGAGAGATCGTGGATCCCGCGCGCCACGAGCTCCTTCCCCGTCCCCGACTCGCCCTCGATCAGGACGGTCGAGGTGACCGGCGCCATCTGCTCGATCTTGACGAGCACTTCCTGGATCGGGGGCGACTCGCCGATGATCCCGGTGCGCTGCTGCAGCCGGCGCCGTTCGATCAGGCGCCGCACCGTGGCGACCACCTCGGCCGCGTCGGCAGGCTTCTCGAGGAACGCCGTGAGCCCGAGCCCGCGGGCGAGGCCCTTGGGATCGGGCTCGGTCGACTCCACGAGCCCGAGCGTGGAGATCGAGCGGTCGCGCGCCAGCCCGAGGAGCTGCGCCGCCGAAGGCTCGTGCAGCCCTCCCGTCAGCACCAAACAGTCGGGAATGGGCTCGCGCCGCAGGATGGCCTGGCGGGCCTCGTCGACGGACGTGGCGAGCGCGGTCTCGAACCCCGCGGACTCGAGCTGGGCGTTGATCCGGACCGCGTGTTCCAGGTCGCCGGTGGTGATTACTACGCGATCAGCCATCAGCCGTCAGCCCTCAGTGTGTGACCTTGTCGCCGGTCACCAGCTCCACGGCGTGGTCGATGAATCCTTCGAGTACGGCCAGCCCGTCCTGCACGCCGGCGGTGGAGCCGGGCAGATTGACGATCAAGGTCTTGGCGCGCGTGCCCGCGACGCCCCGCGACAGCCAGGCGTTGGGGAACGCGGCCGCCGCGCCCACCCGCAGCGCCTCCGCGATGCCGGGCGCCGCCCGCTCCAGGATCGCGGTCGTCGCCTCGGGCGTCACGTCCCGCGCCGTGAGTCCCGTCCCGCCCGTCGTCAGGATCGCGTCCACCTCGCCCGAATCGGCCCAGCGCGCGAGCTTCCCCGCGATCCGGTCCGGCTCGTCCGGCACCACGCTCCGCACCACGACGTCGTAGCCGCGCCCGGCGGCCCAGTCGAGGATCGCGTCGCCCGAGGTGTCGGTCCGCTGGCCCATGGCCCCCAGGTCGCTGATCGTGAGAACGCCGATCCTGATCCCATTCCCGCTCATTGCCGCCCCTTTGCCGCCCCTTACCGCCCTCTACCGCCCTCTACCGCCTGGTTCTACGCGGCACGAACGGCAGCTTCACGACCTCTGCGGCCACGCGCTTGCCCCGGACGTCGATCTCGAAGCGGGCGCCGGGCTGCGCCTCCTGCCGCGGCAGGTAGGTCATGCCGATCGCGGCGTTGGTGGTGGGCGTGACGGTGCCGCTGCGGACCACGTCCACCTGGCGGCCGTCGAGATAGACCCCGTAACCGTGGCGGGCCACGCTCTTCGGCTCGCTCACCCGGAACCCGACGAGCCGGCGCTCGACGCCCTCCAGCCGCTGCCGCTTCAAGGCGGCGAGCCCGACGAAGTCCGCGCCCTTCTCGAGCTTCACGATCCAGCCGAGGCCCGCCTCGAAGGGGGTGACCGTGTCGTCGATGTCGTTGCCGTACAGCGGGTAACCCGCCTCGAGCCGCAGCGTGTCGCGGGCGCCCAGCCCGCACGGCTCGCCGCGCCCCGGTCCCACGAGCGCCTGCCACAGTCGCTCGAGGTCCGCGCCGCGGCAATACAGCTCGAAGCCGTCCTCGCCCGTGTAGCCGGTGCGGGAGAGGAAGCACTCGACGCCGGCGACCTTGCCCGGGGCGAAGTGGTAGTAGGGGATCATCGCGACGCCGAGCGACGTGAGCGGCGCGATCAGGGCCTCCGCCCGGGGCCCCTGCACCGCGAGCAGCCCGGTCTCGTCCGAGACGTTCTTGAGGCGCACGTTGGCGCCGCGCTTGTGCGCGACGACGTGCTCCCAGTCCTTGCCGATGTTGGCCGCGTTCACCACCATCATCACCCGATCGTCGAAGCGGTACACCACGCAGTCGTCGAGAAACGTCCCCTGCTCCGTGAGCAGTGCCGTGTACTGGGCCTGCCCCGGCCGCAGCGCGCCCACGTCGTTGCAGGTGACTTGCTGGACGAACGCGTTGCGATCCGGGCCGGTGACTTCGAACTCCCCCATGTGCGAGACGTCGAACACGCCCACCGCCTCGCGCACCGCCTTGTGCTCCGCCGTGATCCCCGCGGGATAGCTCACCGGCATCTCGTAGCCGCCGAACGGCACGAGCTTCGCGCCCAGTCGGGCGTGGATCGCGTGGAGCGGCGTCCGCTTGATCGTCACGCCGACCATCGCCCTAGCCCATCAGGACCGCGAGCAGCGCCTTCTGGACGTGCAGCCGGTTCTCCGCCTCGTCCCAGACCCGCGACTGCGGCCCCTCGATGACGTCGGCCGTGACCTCCTCGCCACGGTGCGCGGGGAGACAGTGGAGGAAGATCGCCTTGGGGTCCGCGAGCTTCATCAGCTCGGCGTCGACGGTGTACCCCTTGAAGGCGCGGCGGCGCACCTCCGCTTCCTGCTCCTGCCCCATCGACGCCCACACGTCTGTGTTCACGACGTGCGCCCCCTCCACCGCCTCCTCGGGCACCTCGGTGATCTCGATGCACCCGCCGGCCGCCTTCGCTCGGTCGAACATCCCGCGGTTCGGCTCGAAGCCCTCCGGGCAGGCGAGCCGCAGCTCGAAGCCCAGGACCTGGGCCGCCTCGATCCAGCTGTTCGCCATGTTGTTCCCGTCGCCCACCCACGCGACCCGCTTGCCCTCCCAGCCGCCGAAGGCCTCGCGCATCGTGAACAGGTCCGCCAGGACTTGACACGGGTGGGACAGGTCGGTGAGCCCGTTGATCACGGGGATGGTTGCGTGGCGGGCCAGCTCCACTACCTCGTTGTGGTCGAAGGTGCGGATCATGATGCCGTCGACGTAGCGCGACAGCACGCGGGCGGTGTCGGCGATCGGCTCGCCGCGGCTCAGCTGGATGTCGTGCGACGAGAGGAACAGCGCCCGGCCGCCCAGCTGGTAGGCACCCACCTCGAACGACACCCGGGTGCGCGTGCTCGACTTGGCGAAGATCATGGCGAGCGTCTTCCCGGCGAGCGGCGCCTCGCGGTACGCCCCCTTCTTCATCCGCTCCGCCAGGTCGAAGAGGCTCCGAATCTCGTCCCGGGTGAAGTCGGCGATCGCGAGAAAGTCCCGTTTGGCCATGGCTGTCGGGCGGTGTGGGCTACAAAATGTAGCGCCGCAGGTCCTCGTTCTCGACGATCGTGCCGAGCCGCTGGCGCACGCCCGCGCCGTCGAAGACGACGTGCTTGGTGGGGTAGTCGGGGAGCTCGAACAAGAGCTCCTCGAGCAGCGTCGTCATCACGGTGTGGAGCCGGCGCGCGCCGATGTTCTCCATCTGCTCGTTCGCCTTCGCCGCGATGCGGGCGATCTCCTTGATGCCGTCGGGGGCGAACTCGAGCGTGGCGCCCTCGGAGGCGCACAGCGCCGCGTACTGCTTGGTGAGCGCGTTCTCGGGCTCCGTGAGGATGCGCACGAAGTCCTGCTCGGTGAGCGGCTCCAGCTCGACGCGGATCGGGAAGCGGCCCTGCAGCTCGGGGATGAGGTCGGACGGCTTGGAGATGTGGAACGCGCCGGCCGCGATGAACAGGACGTGGTCGGTGCGCACATAGCCGTAGCGGGTCTGGACGGTCGAGCCCTCGACGATCGGGAGCAGGTCGCGCTGCACGCCCTCGCGCGACACGTCGGGGCCGACGGTGCCGCGCTCGCCCGCGATCTTGTCGAGCTCGTCGATGAAGATGATGCCGTGGTTCTCGACGCGGTCGAGCGCCTCGTTCACGACGTCGTCCATGTCCACGAGCTTCTTCAGCTCCTCGTCGATGAGGATGCGCCGCGCCTCGTGCAGGTGCACGGTGCGCCGCTTCTTCTTCTTGGGCATCATCTCCTGCAGCATCTCGACGAAGTTGAAGTCGGGACCCTCCATGCCCGGAGGCGGCTGCATCATCTCGAGCCCCGGGAAGCCCTGCTGCTGGACCTCGACCTCCACCTCGCGCTCCTCGAGCTCGCCCTTCTGCAGCTGCTGACGCAACTTCTCGCGCGTGCGCCGCCAGCGCTCCTGCGCCGGCTGCTCGGCCTCCGGCGCCTTGGGCGTGACGTCGCCCTTCGACGAGACCACGAATAGGGGGCGCTCGCCCTTCTCCCCCGCCCCTCGTCCCTCGCCCCCGGGGGTGTGGGGCAGCGGGGAGGCGGGGGCAGCGGGAACGGGCGGTAACAGGATGTCGAGCAGCCGCTCCTCGGCGCGCGCCTCGGCCGCGGGATAGACGTCGTCCTCCCGCTCGCCCCGCACCATGTTGATGGCCACGTCCACGAGCTCGCGCACCATCGACTCCACGTCGCGCCCCACGTAGCCCACCTCGGTGAACTTGGAGGCCTCGACCTTGAGGAAGGGGGCGCCCGCGAGCCGGGCCAGGCGCCGCGCGATCTCGGTCTTCCCCACGCCCGTGGGGCCGATCATGATGATGTTGTTCGGCAGGATCTCGTCCCGGATGTCGTCGGGCGCCTGGGTGCGGCGCCAGCGGTTGCGCACCGCGATCGCGACCGCCTTCTTCGCGACTTCCTGGCCCACGATATAGCGGTCGAGCTCCGCCACGATCTTGCGCGGCGGCAGCTCCTCGAGCCAGGGGAGCGGCTCCTCCTGGATCGGCTCGTGGGGCTGGCCGGGCTGTTCCGGAGTGCGGGTCGGTTCGGCCATCACAGCTCCAGAATGCTGATGTGGG
>Ga0209802_1001988_pt1 | contig 14578 bp, 16 predicted proteins | sample GraSoiAngelo_129_FD_185886 | JGI IMG/M metagenome (GOLD analysis project Ga0209802, IMG submission 185886) | Grasslands soil microbial communities from the Angelo Coastal Reserve, California, USA - 14_0927_12_40cm (SPAdes) (version 2) | ecosystem: Environmental > Terrestrial > Soil > Grasslands ... | reverse complement strand
CGTCCCGATCGAAAGCAGCGACGCGACGTGGAAGCTCTGCCGGATCGAGGACAAGACGACGGTCCGGGGCGGCAAGACGCAGTTGAACCTCCACGATGGCCGGAACGTGCTCTTGCCGAGCGATGCATACAAGACCGGCGCGACGCTGAAAGTCCAGCTCCCGGACCAGAAGGTCGTGGAGGCTTACGAGCTGGGCAAGGGTGCACCCGTTCTCGTCACCGGCGGTCAGCACGTCGGAGAGATCGCCCATGTGCTCGAGGTCCAGCGGACGCGGAACCCGCGGGCGAACACGGTCACGTTCACGGAAGGCTTCTCGACCGACGTGGGCAAGGTCTTCGTCGTCGGCAAGGAGGCCCCGTCGATCCGAATGCCGGAGGCGCCGGCGATCTAGGTGGGACCATGGCGGGCATGCGGGACATCCGGATCGAGAAAGTCGTGGTCAACGTCGGCGTGGGCGAGGCCGGCGAGAAGCTCGTCAAGGCGCAGAAGGTCCTCGAGCTCGTGACGAAGCAGAAGTCGGTCCAGACCTTGAGTCACCGCGCCATCCGCGACTGGGGTGTCCGCAGGAACATGCCGATCGGGACCCGCGTCACCCTCCGCGGAACGCCCGCGGAGGAGTTCCTGAAAGAGGCGCTCTCGATCCGGAACAACCGGCTCCCGGGGTATAGCTTCGACCCGGCCGGGAACTTCTCGTTCGGCATCCAGGACTACACGGACTTCCAGGGAATGAAGTACGATCCGGAGATCGGCGTGTTCGGGATGGATGTGAGCGTGAGCCTCCAGCGACCCGGGTGGCGCGTCGCCCGTCGCGCGATCCATCCCCGTCCGATTCCGCGGCGACACCGCGTGACGCGGACCGAGGGCATCCAGTTCATCACGGATCACTTCAAGGTCGAGGTGGTCGAGTGAGGCGAACGAAAGACTTCGGGCGGACGAAGGGTTGCCTGCGGTGCGGTCGCAAGCGGGGCATTGTGCGGCGGTACGGGCTCCACCTGTGCCGCCAGTGCTTCCGGGAGATCGCGTACGAGCTCGGCTTCCGGAAATACAGCTGAGGGATCCGATGCTCCAAGATGCGCTCAACGACGCCATGGTGACGATGCGCAACGCCGAGGCCGCTGGAAAAGCGGAGTGCATGATCCGGCCCGCGTCGAAGCTCATCGGCCGGGTGCTGAAAGTCATGCAGGAGAGCGAGTACATCCGCTCGTTCGAACTGATCGAGGACGGCCGCGGGAACCTGTACCGCGTGGCGCTCGTCGGGAGCATCAACAACTGCGGGGTGATCAAGCCGCGGTTCGCGGTGCGGCGGACGGAACTCGAGAAGTGGGAAGCCCGTTACCTGCCGGCCCAGGACTTCGGCGTGCTCATCCTGACGACGACGGAAGGCGTGATTTCCCAGACGCAGGCGAAACAGATCGGCGTGGGCGGGAAGCTCATTGCCTACGTGTACTGAGGTGTCCGATGCCCGTCTCCGGATTGCTAGAAGAGTTGGTCGACATCCCAGACGGGATCGAAGTTGGGGTCGACGGGGACTCGGTCGTTGTCGCCGGCCACGGCCACACATTGCGCCGGAAGCTGTCGCACCCGCGCGTGGAGATCACGGTCAGGGGGAAGCAGGCGGCGGTCCGGAGCGAATTTCCGCACCGGCGCGAGGCCGCCCTGGTCGGCACGTTCGCGGCCCACCTCCGGAACATGATTGTCGGTGTGACGGACGGCTTCACGTACGAAATGAAAATCGTATACAGCCACTTTCCGCTCAAGGCGATCGTGAAGGGCTCCGAGTTCATCATTGAAAACTTCCTCGGGGAAAAGTTCCCGCGGAAGACGAGGATCATCGGCGAAACGAAAGTCGAGGTTCAAGGTGACGCGGTCGTCCTGACGGGCCCCGATGTCGAAGCGGTCGGTCAGACAGCCGCGAACATCGAGCAGGCGACTCGGATTCGAGGATTTGACTCGCGGATTTTCCAGGACGGCATCTACATCACGAAGAAGGCCGGGGAGGCGTTGAATGGCTGAGGAGACGGAGTCGAAAACGGAAACCAAAGTCGCTAAGAAGGCGAAAAAGACCGCTGTCCCCGAGACGCCGCCCGAGCCCAAGCAAGCACTACCGACCGCGGCCGAGATCCGCACCGCGAAGAAGGCCGAGCTGATCGGCTGGGCCGAACGATACGGGCTGAGCCAAGAAGGCAAAGTCGACGACCTTCGCAAACGTCTTCGCGGGTACGTCGAGAAAGAGGCGGCGAAGGCGGTCGCAAAAGAGGAAGAGAAACCGGCGCCCACGGCCGAGAAAAGACCGGCGGAGAAGCCCAAGGAAAAACCCAAGCCGGCCAAGAAGGAGAAAAAAGAGAAGGCGAAACGGGAAAAGAAGGAAGAGGAGGAAGAGGCCGAGGCAGAAGTCCACGAGCCGCGAGCGAAGCCGAAACTCGAGCCCCGCTTGAAGAAACTCCTCGCATTCCGATCCGCGAAGAACGCCCAGCGGCCGAAGTTCCGCCGCCAAGAGTGGTTCCGCTACAGCAAGTTCGACGATGCTTGGCGGAAGCCGCAGGGCGGCCAATCGAAGCTACGGCGCCACTTCGGCTATCGGTGGAATCTCCCTTCGATCGGGTATCGGGGACCGCGGGCCGTCCGCGGACTCCACCCGAGCGGCTTTCGGGAGGTCCTCGTCCACAACGAGGGGCAGCTGAAAGGACTCGACGCCGCGACGCAGGCGGTCCGGATCGCCCACGGGGTCGGCACCCGCAAACGGGAGTTGATCGAGAAGGCGTGTGACGACAAAGGCCTGCGCGTACTCAACCGGATGGTGACAGAATGAGGTTCGACTACCAGCGGCGTCTCGCCGCGTCAATCCTGGGCATCGGGGTGAACCGCGTGTGGATCACAACGGACCCCAAGGCTCAGGACGACATCCTCGACGCCATCACGCGCGACGGGATTCGGAATCTGATCCGTCGGAACATCATCCAGAAGCGCCGGGTGAAGGGCGTCTCCCGGGGTCGGGCTCGATATCGCGCGGCGCAGAAGGCGAAAGGTCGTCGGCGCGGCCATGGGAGCCGCGAAGGCGCGCTGAACGCGCGAACGCCGCAGAAGAGGCGCTGGATCAGCGTGATCCGCGGGATGCGCCGCCATCTGCGGGAGCTCCGAGACCAAGGCCGCATCGACGTTCACACGTACCGGCGGTTCTACGCTCAGGCAAAAGGCGGGATGTTCAAATCCAAAGCACACTTGGACCAACAGCTGCGCGCCGCGGGCGCGGTTCGGGAGGCGGCGAAGTGACCCAAGGTCCCCACTATCGGACGCCGTTCCGGCGTCGCCGGGAAGGCCGCACGGACTATCGGACGCGATCGAAACTCCTCCGAAGCGGGAAGGCGCGTATCGTGGTCCGCAAGACGCTCCGCCAGACGATCGTCCAATTCGTTCGGGCGGAGGCGACGGGCGACCAAGTCCTCGCCTCGGCGCAGTCGCTTGAGCTGAAGGACCGCGGATGGGCCGCGGGCACCGGGAATCTCCCCGCCGCGTACCTGACAGGCTACCTCGCAGGCAAGCGGGCCGCGGCGAAGGGCGTCACGGATGGGATCCTCGATCTGGGAACTCAGCGGCCTTCCAAAGGCGGCCGTCTGTTCGCCGCGCTCCAAGGCCTGTTGGACTCCGGGGTGAGCGTGCCGCACAGTCCTGAGGTGTTACCATCGAAGGATCGCATCCGCGGGGCTCACATCGGCGAGGGCCTCGCGAGTCAGTTTGACGCCGTGAAGACGAAGTTGGAGGCGCCCTGATGCCCCAGCGACGAGGCGGACGTCGCCAAAGACGGGACGCCCGCGCCGCGCGACCGGAGAGGAATCTGAGCGAGTGGATTCCGAAGACGAAACTCGGACGGCTGGTCCTCGCGGGGCAGGTGACGACGCTCGGCGACGCGATTCGCACCGGCCTGCCGGTCCGCGAGCCCGAGATTGTCGATATCCTGCTCCCGGAGACCGAGGACGAGGTGCTCGATGTCAACATGGTCCAGCGGATGACCGACTCCGGGCGTCGGGTGAACTTCGTCATCACCTGCATCGTCGGGAACAAGGACGGATTCGCGGGGCTCGGGCGGGCCCGAGGGCGCGAGGTCGGACCGTCGATCCGGCGGGCGATCGACAACGCGAAGCTCAACATGATCGAAATCAAACGGGGCTGCGGCTCCTGGGAGTGCGGTTGCATGCGCGCCCACTCGCTGCCGTTCAAGGTCACCGGCCGGAGCGGATCGGTCGAGGTCGTCCTGAAGCCCGCGCCGCAAGGCGTCGGCCTGGCGGTGGGCGACGTCGCGAAGAGCGTGCTACGTCTCGCCGGGATCACCGACGCGTGGGGATTTACGAAGGGCCACACGAAGACGACGGTGAATTACGCGCTCGCGACGTTCGAAGCGCTGCGGAAGACGGTGCAAGTCAAGGTGCGGACGGAGCAGACGGAGCGCCTCAAGATCAAGGCGGGCGCCGAGCAGGTTTTTGTCCGCAAGATTGAGGCCCCACCGACGCCGGAGCCCGTGACGGAACTACCCGAGGAGATCGCGGTCGAGGGCGAGACCCTCACCGAAGAGCCGACGGAGGGGACGGGGGAAGGGGAGGCTCCAGAAGAATGACGTTTGCGGTCCTTCGCCTTCGGGGGAAAGGCGACCTTCGGCATCAAGTGAAAGACACCCTGCGCATGCTCCATCTGACGCGGCAGAACCACTGCTCCATCGTCCCGGAGGACGCCACGTTCCGCGGCATGTTGCATCTCGTCAAGGATTACGTCACATGGGGCGAGGTCGACCCGGAGGTCCTCGCGAAGCTCCTCCTCCGTCGGGGGCGCCAAGTCGGCGACAAGCCGATCGACGATGCGTTCGTGAAGGGACACAGCAAGTACAAGTCGATCTGGGACCTGAGCCAGGCGATCGCGAAAGGCGAGGCGACCTTGCAAGACGTCCGGGAGCTGCGGCCCGTGGTCCGCCTGCCGCCGCCTCGCAAAGGGTACCGCGGCATCAAGCGCGGATACCACGACGGCGGCGACCTCGGCTACCGCGGGAAGACGATCAACGAACTCCTGCAGCGGATGCTCATCGAGGAGGCGACGGATGGTCTCTAGGACCCGCAAGTTGCGGGGGAGCCGCACCCATGGACGCGGCAAGAAACACGGCCGGGGCGCGGGCGGTCGCGGCGGCACCGGGATGGCCGGCCTTCACAAACACAAATTCAAGTGGATGATCAAGTACGAGCCGGACCACTTCGGCCGACACGGCTTCACCCGGCACTTTCAGCCGCATGAGACGAAGTCGATCGACCTCGAAGACCTCGCGCGTCGGATTGAAGAGTTCGAGGCCGCGGGGCACGCGAAGAAGGACGATTCTCGAATCAACGTCGACCTGACGGCCGCGGGAATCGACAAGCTATTAGGGTCTGGTCGCGTAACGAGGGCAATGCGGATCACCGTCGCGAAGGCCTCTTCGGCGGCCGTCGCGAAGGTCTCCGGCGCTGGCGGCGAGGTCGTCCTCCCAGGGGACGCCGGGAAGTAGTCCGATGCCCCTCGAAGAGAAGAAGAAGAGCCGACTGTACGCGCTGAAACCGCTGACGGATCGCCTGCCTGCGGTCATCCGGCCGGAGGGTCACGTCCACTTCCGGACAAAGATGTTCTGGGTCCTCGCGATCCTGATCCTGTATTTCGCCATGACGAACATTTTCATTTACGGCCTGGACCAGGGGAACGTCATCGACTTTTTCTCGAGCTTGCGCGCGATCCTCGCGGGGGCCCAGGGCTCCCTCATGCATCTCGGAATCGGTCCGATCGTCACCGCCTCGATCATCATGCAGCTCTTCGCGGGCGCGAAGATCATCAATCTCGACCTTCAAGACGACGAGGACAAGAGCGTCTACCAGGGCACGCAGAAATTCCTCGTGATCGTCATGATCTTCGTCGAGGCGATCCCGCAGGTCTTCGGGTTCCTGACGCCGTCCTCGACCTTCGTCACGCACTTGAACGGATCGTTCTTGTTCGGCGTCGTCTCGCCGGGCCACGGAGACCTCCTTGCGAAGCTCCTGATCGTCGTCCAGCTGTTCGCAGGTTCGTACCTCGTATTCCTGATGGACGAGGTCGTTTCGAAGTGGGGAATCGGGTCCGGGATTTCCTTGTTCATCGCGGGCGGCGTGGCGCAACAGATCTTCACGGGGACCTTCAATTGGGAGCCGTCTCGGGCGGGAAGCACCGTCCCCGCCGGCACGATTCCGAAGACCGTGTACTATCTCCAGCACTACTCGGGGGCGCAGCTCGCGAGCGGAGGGATCGAGCAGATCATGGTCCAGCCTCCGAATCCCCTCATCGCCCTGATTGGCACGGTTGCGATCTTCCTCCTCGTCGCCTACGTCGAATCGACCCGGATCGAGCTTCCCCTCGCCCACGGCATGGCCCGCGGAGCTCGCGGTCGATATCCGATTCGCCTGATGTACGCCTCGAACATCCCCGTCATCCTCGTCGCCGCGGTCCTCGCGAATGTCAGCATGTTCTCCCTCCTCTTCTGGCAACATCCGGAGTGGCCCGTCCTCGGCCACGCGTCGTGGCTCGGAGCCTACCCCGAGGCGACCGACTACCGCGTCACCTCCGGTCAGATTCAACGAACGACGCCGATCGGCGGCCTCGCGTATTACTTCTCGAACGTGAACGGCGTGCAAGACTGGCTCTTGCCGCTGTTCAATCCGTCGACGTACGGCGTGTATCTCCGCGGCCTCGCGTACTGGCAGGTGTTCCTCCACATCGTCGTCTTCCTCGCGGTCTTCATCGGCGGCAGCATCATGTTCGCGAAGTTCTGGATCATGACGACGAACATGGGCCCTGAGGACGTCGCCCGGCAGATCGAATCGAGCGGGATGCAGATCCCGGGATTCCGTCGCGACCCGCGCATCCTCCGTCGCGTGTTGGACCGTTACATCCCGGTCGTGGCGGTGATTTCCGGAGCCTCCGTGGGCGCCCTCGCGGCGGGCGCCGACATGATCGGGACGGTGGGCAACGCGTCCGGCACCGGCGTCCTGCTGTCGGTGGGCATCATGATCCAACTGTACGAAGCGATCGGCCGGGAGCAGATGATGGAGATGCATCCCGTCTTGCGGCAGTTCTTCGGCGCGACGGGATAACGGTCACATCGCCGCCGTGCGCACCGTGAGCTGCTCGGACTCGCTGTCGTACCGCACGAGTTCCGCGTAGCGCCCCCAGTACACGAGCGCCTTGAAGACGTCCTCGGCTTGATGGCTGCCGACGCGGTCTGCCAGGGCTTGCACGACCTCCTGTCGGCCGAGCGGACTCCCCGCGTTTCGCGCCATGTCCATCACGAGTCGGAAAGTTGGGAGGTCGTCGATGATCTCCCGGACGATTCGCTTGCGTTCGCGTACACTCGCGGTCAGGAGCTTGCGGCTGAGATCCGTGATTCGGATGTCGCCGTCCTGGACGGTTACGAGTCCGAGGAATTCCGCCGCGGTCAGAATCGGGCCAAGACGGTCGACATCCATCTCGACTTCCCGTGAGATGGTCGCGGCATCGGCGACCCCGCCGACCTCATCGACCGCTTCTACGAGTCCGAGAATCTGGCCCACGGAAACCTTCGACATCGAACGGAAGTCCGTCACGGGGGTCTTCCGTCCAACGTCGTCCCCGATATTTGACACTTGACCTGCCTCTATCACACGATCAACGAATAGATTTCGTCGACCCACCCGTAGAACTCCGGTTCTTTCCGGTTCCGTGGCCGCGGTAGGTCGATCTCCAATTCGGCGACCAGCCGCCCGGGTCGGCTCGAGATGACGATCACGCGATCGGCGAGGTAGACCGCTTCCTCAATCGAGTGGGTGACCATGAGCACGGCTTCCGGCGGGAGATCCGGGTTCTCCCAGAGTTGCAGGATCTCGTCCCGCAGGTTCTGCGCGGTGAGCGGGTCCAGGGACGAGAACGGCTCGTCCATGCAGAGGAGTAATGGCTCGATTGCGAGGGCGCGCGCCAGCCCCACCCGCTGCTTCATCCCCCCGCTCAGTTCGCGAGGGAACGCGTTCTCGAAGCCCGTGAGACCGACCGCATCGATGAACTTGCGCGCACGGGCGTGACGTTCTTCGGGAGGCCGCCCTTGGGCTTCGAGCCCGAGCTCGACGTTCTGCGTCACGGTGAGCCACGGGAAGAGGGCAAAGGACTGGAAGACCATCGCGACCTGCGGGTTGTCCGCGCGGATGGGGGATCCCTCGAACAACACCTGGCCCGAGGTCGGCGGCTCGAGCCCCACGATAATGCGCAGCAGCGTCGACTTCCCGCATCCGGAGGGCCCGACGACGCACACGAAGTCCCGTTCGGCGAGCTCGAATCGAACGAGGTCCAATACCTTGAACTCCTTCCCGTTCTCGAAGTACGACTTCGTCACGTTCTTCACCTCGAGCAGCGGGGCTTCCATCCTCAAATCTCCACGCGGTACTTCACCGCGGCGCGCTTGTACAGCGGCCGCCAGAGGAGCTTGTTCATCGCGAGCACGATCACGATCATCATGAGGATCGTGAGGAGGATCATCTCGTTGTTCGGCGGGACGCTGAACGTCGAGATGTCGAGGAGGTAGCCAAGGCCGCTCACGTGGGGCGGCGGACGGAGGAAGGGGATGTACTCGGACACGATCAGGGCGTTCCACCCCGCCCCCCAGGCCGTAATGCTCCCCGTGAGGAGGGATGGGACCATCGCTGGAAGAAGGACCCGCCGCCAATACGTCCTCCCGCGGAGGCCGAACGATCGCGCAGCCTCATGGAGATCCCCCGGGATGGCTCGAACGCCCGCGATCAGGTTGAACAAGAGGTACCATTGCATGCTGAACAACGCGATCAGGATGGCGGAGAGCTCGGCCGCGGGTCCGAGGGTCGCGGTGACCAAGAACGCGAATCCAACGATAATCGGCAAGAGGGCCGTCGCCGGGAGGGACGCGGCGACCTCGAGCACCGGGGTGAGGTATCGGGATCCACGCGGGTTGCGTCCGATCCAGGCGGCCAACGGGATCGTCCAGGCAAGCGAGATGGCGTACGCGATGGAGAGTCGTAGGAACGAGGACGCCGCCGCGAGGGGCAGTTCCGCGGCGCCGGCGGGGAGCGGGCCCAGGAACAGCCGGGCGAGCCCAATGAGACCCGCGACCACGACAAGGGCAAAGACTGCACCGAAAAGGGCCAGGTCCAAGATTCGGATTTCCCGGAGTACGCGGGGATGGGCGGAATACGTGCGGTCGAGGCGTACTGAGGCCCGACGGTACTTCGTCACGATCGGCTGGACGCTCGTCAAGAACGTCCGTCGCAGCCGCGGAAATCGGGGGAGCCAACGGAATCGCTCATAGGGCGATGGCACCCGCGGGACTTCTCGCCCCGTGGTCTCCATCCGAAACCGCTCAGACCAGACGCCCAGGGGACGCCAGACGAAGGTGTCGAGTGCCACAACGACCGCGGCGAGGACCCCGATTCCAATTGCGATGCCGGCGTTGTCGCCGACGAGCCCCGCATTCGCGATGAATGAACCGAGTCCGGGGCGGGTGTACGTTCCCCCGAAGGCGGTGAATGTCTCGCTCGCGACGAGGAAGAACCAGCCGTTGCTCCACGACAGAATCGAGTTGTACACGAGCTTCGGGATCGCCGCGGGAAAGGCGAGAAGACGAAATCGGAGCATCCCGCGGAGGCCGAAGCTCGCCGCCGCGGCCTCGAGGTCCACGGGGATGGTCGTCAACGCTTCGTAGACCCCGAACGCCATGTTCCAAGCCATGCTCGTGAAAATCAGGAACACGACTGCGAGTTCGATCCCGACCGGGCTGCCTTGGAAGGTCGCGACGAAGAACACGAGCGCGGCCGGGAAGAAGCCGAGGATCGGGACGGACTGCAAGACATCGAGGACCGGCAGCATGATCACGGCGGCTTTCTTGTTCGTCGCGGCGGTCGTGCCGTAGGTAATCGCGAAGACGAGAGACAACAGGTAGGCGAGGACCATCCGGGTCGTCGAGAACAACGCGAGGAGAGGGAGCTGGGCCGCGTTCCAAGCCGCCTGAGGGATGACAATCGCGACCACAATCGCGATGAGGATCGCGATCCCTGCGAGGATCCGAAGCCACCCGCGGAGGCCGCGCATCTTCGCCCGCAAAGGACGGTGCCTATTTACGGGTTGTCGCAACGCACTCAGACGCCGGCGAGGAACCGGGCGAGGATGGCTTTCTGTGCGTGGAGACGGTTCTCAGCTTGGTCGAAGACGACGGATCGGGGCCCGTCGATCACGTCGTCCGTGATTTCGAGGCCGCGATGGGCGGGCAAGCAGTGCATCACGATTGCATCCTCGTTCGCGAGGGTCACCAGCTTCTCGTTGAGTTGGTACGGCCGGAACAGCTTCTCCCGTTCTTCCTTCTCCTTCTCTTGGCCCATCGATACCCAGACGTCGGTGTACAGGACGTCCGCCCGTTTCGCCGCAGCCGCGGGATCTCGCATGATGTCGAGCGAGGAGCCGGTCTCTTTGGACAGGCGCCGTGCTTCCGCGAGGAGTTCCGGGTCGGGCTCGTAGCCGCTCGGACAAGCGACGGCCATGTGCATGCCGACGATGGCCGTCCCGAGTAGCAACGAATTGCAAACGTTGTTTCCGTCCCCGATGTACGAGAGCCGGAGACCCTTGAGTCGGCCTCTTCTCTCATGGATCGTGAAGAGGTCTGCGACCACCTGACATGGGTGCTCCTTGTCGTCGAGGCCGTTGATGACCGGGACGGTCGCGTTCGCCGCGAGTTCCCGCACGTTGTCCCGCCGGAATGACCGGTACATGATGCCGTCCACGTATCGACTCAACACGCGGGCCGTATCCGCGATTGTTTCGCCTCGGCCAATCTGGAGATCGTTCGGACTCAGGAACAGCGCGTGGCCGCCGAGCTGCGTCATGCCGACTTCGAAGGAAACGCGGGTGCGGGTGGATGCTTTCTCAAACAACATGGCGAGGCTCTTGCCGCGCAACGGTTCGTACGGTTCGCCCGCTTTCGTTCGATTCTTGATTTTGCCGGCAAGCTCTACGAGGCTAACCAGATCCTCGCGGACATCGAGCATCGAGACGAGGTCCCGCTTGGCTGCCATTGCCACAGACCATCCTGGGCGCGATACAAAATGCTTGTGCACCCGATTGCCTCGACGCCTAATTTGGGCGACAAAGCGGATCGCCGTTTTCCTCCGCCTTCCGGGCGCCTTCGCGCGACGAGGGCGAGAGGCCGCCGCCACCGGCCGAACGCATCGGCGAGGCCGGACCAAAACCCTATATTCCCCGCGATTCTTCGCCGTTCTGCGGCCGGGATGGGCTAGCCTGGTTATGCTAGGGGGCTGTGGATCCCTTGACGCGAGTTCAAATCTCGCTCCCGGCCCTCAAGGAGAAGGCAGTGGATCATGAGGGTCGTGATTTGCTCCTGTCATCTTCGAGGTGGGCGACGATGCCTTCTGGCCCACCACGCCGAGAGGAAAGCTAAACCTCCCGCAACCCCCGCGATGGCCCCGCCACGCACATAGACGGACGAAAAACCCAATGGGCTCTGGGCAGCGCTTCCACCCACGACGAATCGAGCTGTTGCTGATGCTGAGTTTCCCGCTGAATCAAACGCTACGACCGTGAACGTGTGAACTCCATCGGCGAGATTGAATGTCGCGGAGGACGTCGTCCCCACATTGGTAGGGTCGTCCCGGTCCATTTGAATCCGATAGTACCCCACCCCGGAACTGGCATCTTGCGCTTGCCACTCCACAGTCAGCGGCGAGGTGACTGTCGACTCGGCCGAGTCGAAGATCCGGATTCTTGGTGGAACCGTGTCGATGCGGACGATTGCGGACTTCACCGCTTCGACGTCGCCGGCATCGTTGGTCGAATAGAAACTCACCACGTGGAACCCATCCGTGGCAATGGTGAACGGAGCGGTGTAGTTCGACCAAACTCCAAGGTCGAAGCGGAACTGAGTGCGTGAAACGGAGCCGAGCAAATCGGAAGGGGTCAGGGAGACGGTTACGGCCGAGACGAACCAACCATTCGATCCACGTTTGCCGGCGAGGCTCGCTTCGGTCGACGGAGGCACCGACTGTTTGATTTGAGGACCGATGACTTGGACTAGACCAGTCATTATTGTGGGGTATTCGCTGCTTCGATAGGTAAACGTGCCTAGCCTGTTTGCGGTGAAACGCGTTTGGATCGGGGAGTGATACCAAAACGCCCCAGAAGACGGCTCCCATGCCTGTTCGACGGTGTCGTTATTGTAGTCGATGAACCACGTGAAGAAGTGGGTGTAATCCAGCGTCGTGAGCTGGAGGTTTGCGACCTCTCCATAATAGACCTCTAGTGTCGGTCCCGGATTCGACGTAGAGTTCATCGAGAAGCCCCACCCGTTGAAGTCACCGTAGAGGGAGAAGCTCGGTTCGCTCCGATTCGGTCGAATCACGAACTGTCCGTTCATCACGGCTGGGTGGTAGCGACACCGATACGGGAACGCGCCCACCATACCTGGTGGAGCGGTGAACGTGAAGTTGAGGGGGACGGTTCCTGATTGAAAGTCTGGGCTGACCGGCTCTCCGGAGTCTGGGATTGAGTTGTTGTTGATGTCGAGGAACCAACTGTGTGTGAGGCCATCGACGCTGAGGAGGTGAAGTGTTATAGTTTCGCCTTCCCGAGTTGCAAAGACCGGACCGGGACTTGTCAGCGATGTCGGTGTGCTACCCCATCCCTGTGAAGCGCTGCCGTAGAGCGGATACGGACTCGGTTCCCGCGGAGATGTGCCGGTGAACGGCGACATCAACGGAAAACGGTCTCTATCCGCTCGGAGGTCGCTGATTGCGCGCGGCGTATCGCCGATTCCATCCGGGTTCGGACAGACGTTTTGGTCGTTGCCGCTACAGGAATCCAGACCGGAATAATCTGACCAAAAGTTGCCCCCCGACGGGTAGACGTCGTTCCACTTCCCTCCAGAATCGACGTCGACGACAGCTTGGACCCCATTTCGGACGAGGTTGTTGTGGAAAATCGATGCGGAACTTCCGAACTCCATTCGAATTCCGTAGTGGTTCGAAGCGATGTTGTTTCCGACGATCGTGGCAGTGCTTGAATAATAGACGCCGATCCCCGTATCCGCGTTCGAGGAGACGTTGTTGTCAGTGATCCATATGTCCGATGACTTGTCCACATAGATGCCATACGTACCGTTCCCGACAACGTTCCGAACGAGCGTCGCGTGGTTCACGAAGGCGAGAAGCATATTCGCGTATGCACCGCCAACTGTTACGTTGGCAATTCGAGCGCCGCTTACATTTACCAATAGGAGCTGTCCGAGGTCCCCCCCATCAATCTCGGCGCCGGCCGAGTCTTTTACGAGCATAATCGGGCGGCCGTTGATCGTATTGTTTGCAGGAACCTGGAGTGAGTCATATTGGTCGACGAAAGCACCGCTGACGAATACACCTCCAGCGGCGAATCTGTTCGCAAAGAGCGTGACGTGGCGGGAGCTGTATGTCGCCACCCCGCTGCCGGCTCCCGAGAAATCATTGTTGCTGACAAGCAAGCCGTCCGATTCGCCGAACTCAATCGCACGTCCCGAGACGTCGATGGAATTGTTTTCAACATTGCCATGCACCACGTTCCAGAAGGAGATGGCGGCGTTGCCGTGGATGTGACAATTCCGGATGACGAAAACAGCCTGCGTGTCTTGAACATAGATCCCCGTAGCCGAGGAGGCATCGATGTCCCAACCCTGGATAACGAATGGGTCCGTCGCCGTACCATTCCCGGTCACAACCCCGTGGGCAGGCGTGAACTGGTCGTCGCCATAGATGGATATGGGTTGATGAGGTGTGAGGACAGCCTGCGCGTGAGCGGTGCTAAATGTTGGAAGAACGAAGCTAGTTGCCAAGAGCGAACCCGCAATCAGGCACATTCGCAGAACGTCTTTTCTACTCTCCAAGGCACCCCCTGTTACTGAAGGCTGCGAGGATACTTGTAGCTTCAGAACACGTGCGATGTCGCCGGGCTTGGCCATGCCGGGCGGAATCGGCACGGGCGCCTTATCGATTTCGTCCGGTCACGTCTTAGAAGCAATGCCCCGGCTTCGCGCCATTCAACGACTACCGACCCAATGCGGCGCCCCCTGTTCCACGGCCTCAGCAGATTGTTCCACGACCGGAGTTAGGGGCGGGGCCGTGGAACGCAGCCGCGTAGGCCCGCACTTTTTAATATGGCTATTGGCATGAACGGACCGCCGCTCCGAGGCGATGAAGAAGCCTCTTGGTGGCCCGAAATCCCCGGGAGCGGGGCTGCGATGATCAAGCAGGCGGAAAAGACGTACGCTCCACGAGAGGTGGAGAGGCAAGTCCAGGAATTCTGGAAGCGGGCGAAGGCCTACCAGAAAACGGTGGCCGCTCGGGAGAAAGATGAAGACTTCTATTTCGGCGACGGACCTCCATTCACGTCGGGGACGATCCATCTCGGGAACGTGCTGAACAAGACGATCAAGGATCTCGTGGTCCGCTACCAACGGATGCGCGGACATCACGTCCGGGACCAGCCGGGCTACGACATGCACGGCCTTCCG
>Ga0209802_1001987_pt1 | contig 14587 bp, 19 predicted proteins | sample GraSoiAngelo_129_FD_185886 | JGI IMG/M metagenome (GOLD analysis project Ga0209802, IMG submission 185886) | Grasslands soil microbial communities from the Angelo Coastal Reserve, California, USA - 14_0927_12_40cm (SPAdes) (version 2) | ecosystem: Environmental > Terrestrial > Soil > Grasslands ... | reverse complement strand
GGTTTCGACTTCCTTGTCCCGATCAGGCCGCCCGCTTGACGGGACCCTTTTCGTTGTACCGTTGGACGGTCACAAATCCTGCGACGTTCTCGTGGGCCATGTCCCAGCCCGGGGCGTCGTCGCGGAGCCACCACCGACGGATGTTCGTCACGGTCGACTTCTTCATGTTGATCCCGCCAGGCAAGAGGATGTAGCCTTCGAACGGGGCGCCTGTCACGGGATTCCGAATGTGCTCGCTATCGACGGCGCCGACCCCGTCGACCGCGAACGAGCTGTCGACGCCCTTGTACTTGAAATTGATCTTCGCGGTTTTCGCCGGGAACGATTTTGTGAACGTGGACGGGAAGATTGCGAAGACCCCTCCGCCTTCCTTGCCGCCCGTGATTTTCTCGACCGCCTCACGCTGGTCCGGCTTCGCCTTTGAGTCGACGTAGACCCGGCCGGTCCCGCCTCCCATGTGGATCGCACGCGGCCACCAAAGGCCCCACGCAAACGTCACGCCGTCGAGTTTCGTTGAGCCGAACGTCCCTTTTCGGATGTGCCACGAAATGAGCGCTTCGCAGTTTCCCGTCGTCGGAAGCGCGTCGAAATTGCACGGGCATCCCCACGCACAGTTGCAGCTCTGGATGTACTCCGCCTCAAAATTCCATTTCGTCGGCATCGATTGAACCCACCTCGCCCAGGTTCGTATCGACTCTCGGCTACTTAAGCCGAGCACCGAAGCCCCTCTGGGCGCACCGGTTCCGCACGTTCATATCGTCACGTCCCCTTCCGATCGCGGCATGGTCGAAACGGTCCCCGCCGAGCCCGCTTGGCTGCTGCGGCATCTCACCGTCCCCGTTGCGGCGGCGGTCGTTCTGGCCGTCGGCGCGGCCTGGTACGCCACGTGGACCTCCGCAGACGTCCTGATGGCGCTCACGGCGCCCTCCCTGTTTCGGTCGACGGACCTCGTCCTCTTCTTCGCCCTCCTCGTCGTCATGATGGTCGCGATGATGTTGCCATCGGCCTTGCCGATGATCGTGGCGTACCGCGGGATGACGCGTCTCGAGGCGGGTCGACCCACGAAGCCTGCGGATGACACCGCCACGGCCCTGTTCATCGCCCCGTACTTCCTCGTCTGGGGCGCGTTCGGGGTCGCGGCCCTGCTGGCGTTGAGCGCCCTCGGGCTCACGGGGGCCATGACGGGTCCCTTGGCCTTCGCTTCCGCGGTCACGCTCGTCGCGGCGGGCCTCTGGCAGGTCACCCGAACGAAGGAAGTCTGTTTGACTCACTGCACCTCGCCCATGTCCTTCGTATTGCACCACTGGCGATCGGGCCGGTCCGGGGCGGTCCGCATGGGCTTTCGCCACTCCATGTACTGCATCGGCTGCTGCTGGCTCTTCATGCTCGTGCTCTTCGTCTCGGGATCGATGAGCCTCCTCTGGATGGGGGGTCTTTCGGTGGTCATCTTCGCGGAAAAGCTGGGCGTCCGGACGATCGTGTTCTCCCGAGTGATCGGCGTCCTCCTCGTTGCCCTGGGGGCTCTTGCCGGCTTCGGCGCATTCCTGTCGATGTGAAGACCGGTCGGCGAATCGCCGACGCGAGACTCAGGCAACGGTCCCCGATCACGCCGCGGACTCGGGCATTTCACGGATCTGGCGGACCGGCGAGAAGAGGACCCAGAGGAACGAGAATGCGCCGCCGACGAGGCCCACGATGATGGCGGTCCGCACTCCGATGGCCTCGCCCAGCACGCCGCCCGCAATCGCGCCGAGGGGCAACGTCCCCCAGACGATGGTCCGCATCGTGGCGTTCAAACGTCCTTGAAGACGAACCGGCACGATGGCCTGGCGGAAACTGACCTGATTGATGTTGTAATAGAGGTTGCCGATGAGGGAGACGAAGAACATCCCTGCGATCGCGAAGAAGGCGAACGGGCCCGACACGAACGGCAAGGGAAGCATGACGGGTCCGAACAGGATCGCACCGAGGATGATGGTGCCGCCCACGCCGATCCGTTTTGCGACCCGACTCGCGGTGACGGCTCCGACGATGCCACCCACGGATCCGATCGTGAACATGAGGCCGAGGGTGAGCGGCGTGAAGCCGAGCTGGTCCTTCAGGTAGATGATGAGCAATGCCGAGAAGACCGCGCTGGAGAAGAAGTTCGACCAGGCCGTGCAACCCGCGATGTACCGGAGCCGCGGTTCGCGCAGGACCACCTGGAGGCCTTCGGCGACCTCAGTGAGGATCGATCGCCGCTGGGCCGGATCGGGGGTCGGTTCTCGTTTTCGAATGGCAATCAACGTCGCCGCCGAGAAAAAGAACGACGCGGCGTCGAAGACCATCGCGATGGGCGCTTTGAAGAGTTCGATGACGGCACCCGCGAGCGCGGGCCCTCCGGTGTTGGCGACCGAGTTGCTCGTCTCCAACTTGCTGTTCGCATCGACGAGCTGCTTGCGCTCCACGAGGGCGGGAAGGTAGGCTTGGTACGCGACATCGAAGAAGACGGTCAGGATTCCGATGAGGAACGAGAATACGTACAGATAGGCCATGTGAAGCAGCCCGACGAACGCGAGGGCGGCAATCGTTGCGATCATGAGACCGCGGCCAATGTCCGCGCGGATGAGCACAGATCGCCGTTGCCTTCGATCGACCCACACCCCGACGAGCAGGCCGAAGAGGAGGAATGGAAGGGTGCCGGCAAAGCCGAGAAACCCCATTTCGAGAGGACCTGCCGCGAGGACGAACACCGCGATCACCGGGATCGCGAGGCCCGTGAACTGGTCGCCCAACCGGGAGACGGATTGCCCGAGCCACAACAGGAGGAAGTCGCGGTGCTGCCACAGGGAGGCCGAAGAGGCCATGATGGGCAGCCCGCATGGTCCATCCGAATAAGTAAGTTCGCCCGGCGGCGCCGTCTCCGGAGATACATTCGACTCCCTCGGGGCAAAGATTAAGAGCAAGGTGTAGATACATAATGTAGACACTGAAATGCTCGCCAAAGTTCGACGGTGGGGAAATGGCCTCGCGCTCCGCGTCCACAAACGCGACCTCGAGTCCGCGGGTGTCGCGGAGGGAGATGTCGTGCAAGTCGAACTCATCCGGTCCCCCGAGCGGGGTCGGTTAGACTTGGCGTCCCTTCCGACGTTCGAGGACAACGACAAGCGAGCGAGCGAACGGCACGACCGGTACCTCTACGGGTGAGCGGGTGCAGATCGCGGACACCAGCTTTCTCTACGCCCTCTTCTCGAAATCCGATGTGTTCCACGGCAAGGCCCGCAAGGCCGCCGCCTCGGCCGATTCCATCCTCGTCCCGAGCGAGATCTACTCGGAAACGGTAGCCCTCATTCACTACCGCGTGGGATTCGCCGCGGCAAAGTCGGCGGGCGCCTGGATGCGGGCCCAGAAGCGATTGCAAGTCGCGCCGTCTTCTCGATCCCTCCTGGACGGCGGCTGGGGGATCTTCCGGGCCTCGCGAGGACGGCTCAGCTACCCCGACGCGGTGGTCCTCGCTTGGTGCCGGGAACGGCGTGCGATGCCATTGGCGTTTGACCAAGCAATCCTTCGTCGTGTCAAGCGGTCGTGACGTGACGGACCGTCAACGTTCTTAGCTCGACATCGTTATCGGAGCGGGCCGGAGACCATGGTCAAGATCTTCCTCGACACCGCGAACATCGACGAGATCCGCGAGGCGGCCTCGTGGGGGGTCCTCGACGGCGTGACGACCAACCCAACGCTCGTCGCGAAGACCGGCCGCAAGTGGTCCGAGGTCATCCAAGATATCCTGGCGCTCGTCGACGGCCCGATCTCCCTCGAGGTCACGACGACCCAGGCCGACGAGATGATCAAGCAGGGCCGCCAACTCGCGAAGCTCCATCAGAACGTCGTCGTGAAGATTCAGATGACGACGGAAGGCCTCAAGGCGATCAAGGCGCTCTCCTCGGAAGGCGTGCGGATCAACACGACGCTGATTTTCTCCTCGAACCAGGCGATCCTGGCGGCGAAGGCCGGCGCGAAATACGTCAGCCCGTTCATCGGTCGCCTGGACGACATGGGCCAGGAGGGCATGCAGGTCATCCGGGAGATCGTCGAGATCTTCGACCACTACGACTGGGACTGCGAGGTCCTCGTGGCATCCATCCGTCATCCGTTGCATGTGATTGAAGCGGCGAAACTCGGGGCCGATATCGTCACGCTTCCGTTCGACGTCCTGAAGAAGATGACACAACACGCCCTGACCGACGTCGGACTGAAACGGTTCCTGGACGATTGGGCGAAGGTCCCGAAGTAGGCGGCCGCGCGAGGCCGAATGGCGAGGTGGCCCGCGTGAGCCGCCGGGAACTACTCCACGACGAGGTCCTCGATGGCCGGGCTCGCCGCGACCTTGCGACCAAGCGGCGTAATCTGATATCGGAACGTCGCCGGGAGCGTGCTTGACTTCAGGAACGTCTTCGGACCGGCGTCGTACTGCACGAGGAGGTCGAGGCGCACGAGGTTGTCGAGCTCTTCCATGACCTCTTCCGGCTTGACGTCCCGCATGTTCGCGAACAGTTCGCTCTTGGTGATCCCGTTTCCTTCGCGGCGGGCCGCGAAGACGAGGATCCGCTGACGAAGGAGCTTCCGCACCTTCCGGTTCTTTTCACCCGCCATCAACGCGTCGACAGCTTGACCGATGATCCCAGCGAACGCTTCTTCGACCCCTTCGCCGGTGGCCGCGCTCGTCAGGGACGTCGGCGCGCCTGGGAAGTTGTCCTTGAGCCAGGCGGATTCCGCAGGCCCAATCTTGGAGCCTCTCGCGCGGTCGACCTTGTTGAAGACGATCCGGAAGGGGACCCCGCCGGTAACGGCCGAAACCGCGCGGATCCACTCCGCGAGGGTTTGCAACGTGTCCGGCCGCTCGATGTCGCACACAGCGAGGGCCCCTTGCGTACCGTAAAACAGTGCATCCCGGAAATTCTCCCGGATCGCATGCTCCCCCATCTGGTCGAAGATCGCGATGTTCGCCAGGATCACGTCGCCGGGTTCGTCCCCGGGGAGCTCGACGTCGACCCGGTGCATGTGGACGCCTAACGTCCCCTTGTACTCGGGGGTGTGGCGCGCCTCGACATACCGCTGGATGAGGCTCGTCTTGCCGACGGCGCGCTCGCCGACGACGTTGATTTTCAGCTTCAGGCGGCGGATTCGCAAGGAGCCGGCGACTCGATGGCCGGCCTCAAAAGGCCTCCGGGCCGGTTATCACGCTCTCAACTCTGCAAATGGACCGTTAGGCCGCGACCGAACAGGAGGGAATCCTTCAAGTGCCCTCGGCGGCATCGCTTTCCCGAAGATGGACTCCAGCGGCGCGAAGATCACGTTGGACCAGGAGAGCTTCAAGGCGCTCGCCTCGGACGTCCGCGTGGGGATCCTGAAGCGCCTCGACGTGCGGCGGGAGACGGTCACGGACCTCAGCAATCTCATGACCCTGAGCAAGCCGACGCTCCTCGAACACCTCGAGAAGCTCCAGTCGGCCGGCCTCGTTAAACGCGTCGACGAAGGCCGGAAGTGGATCTACTACGAACTATCCGACAAAGGCCGCAAGATCCTGCACCCGGAGCGCGTGGCGATCACGCTCGCCCTGGGCATTGCCGTGGCCCTCGCGGCGATCGGCGCGTTCCTCGTGCTGTCGGCCGAAGCCGCCTTCGTGCCGGGGTCACCCGTCCAGAACCCCTCCGCTCCGAGCGCCGCACAGACCGTACTCAGCGGGCCGATCGGCTTCGCTACGCTCGCGTTCGGTCTCGCGATCGCATCCGGCCTGGTCGCCCTCGGCCTGCGGTTCGTCGGCCAGCGGCGCCGCGAGCGGTTCTTCGAGCAGCTCGGCGCGGCCTGACCAACATTCGGCTCCCGATGCAGTCCCGGAAACCGTTATGAGCGCACGGCGCCTTCGTACGGCCGTGATTCGCCCGTGGCGGGGGAAGAGCGAGTGGGCGGTCCCGCTGCTCCTGTTCCTCGCGATCGTCCTCGTCGCCGCGCTGGCCTTCAACGTCGCGAATCTCGATACCGGAGGGGAAGCGATCCCGGGAGGGGGCGCCTCGGGCGGCACCTCGCCGAGCGCCCTGGGCGTCTTCGACCCGTTCCTGGGCGACGTGTTCCTTGTCATCTTCGCGAGTGTCGTCGTCGCGATGCTGGTCGTTGCCGTCCTTCGCCGCCGGGTGCAGCAGAAGGCACCGGCGAAGCCGTTCTCCTGGTGGCAGGTCATCTCATCGGCGATTGGCCTCATCCTGGTCTTTGCCCTCCTCCTCGCCTGGCCCCGGATGATCCAGGCGTTCCGCATCGGCCAGACTCCGCCGACGACCGGGGACGCAGGAGGCGCGAGTGCGACCGGTTGGCCCGTCGCCGCCGGAGCGCCGCTCGGTCTGTTCCTCGGACTCACGGTCCTCGTGACGATTGTCATCCTGGTCGCGTTGCTCCGCCGCGGCGCGGGCGTCGTCGAGATCGACGACGAGCCGTCGGCCGATGATCCGGCGGCCCGTCACGCCGCGGCCGATGCGGTGCAGGACGCGATCGAGGAGCTCGAGGTCGGCGGGGACGTGCGCGCCGTCATCCTCGCGTGCTTCCGGCGGTTCTGCGCCCTCCTCGGCGCCCGCGGGATCACCGCGCAAGGGGCACTCACCCCGAGGGAGCTCGAGGACCTCGCGGTCGGGCGGCTCCACGTCTCCCGCGAGGCGTCGTCGACCTTGACCTCCCTCTTCGAGGAGGCCCGGTACAGCGAGCATCCGCTGGGAGAGGCGGACCGTCACCGGGCGATCGAGAGCCTCGCGGGGATCCGGGTCGCGCTGGAGGCGTAGGATGCTCCAGCGGGGGATTCCGGCCACCACGGGCCATCCACCCGGGATCGAGTCGCGGCGTCGGATCCCGCTCCCGGCGGTCGGCCTGCTCCTCGCGTTCGCGGTGTTGCTCGGGATGCTCCTCTACTACGCGCAGTTCAGCGGGACGATCCGGTGGCTCCTCGGCGTCGTCGCGCTCGCGGTCCTCGCGGCGGTCGCGTGGGGCCAGATTCAACGTCGGACGGCCGAACCGTCGCCCCTCATCGGCCCGCGGTCCCCGGGGCCGACCCGCGACGGCGAGTTGGATTCGTTCGCGTCCGCGGTCCGCCGCGCCTCGCGCGGCTTACCCTACAGCCAGGTCCTGGTCGCCTCGCGGGCGCGGTCCGCGTTCCTCGAGCGGGCCCGGCTGGCCCTCGGCCTCCCGCCTGAGACGATCCGGGATGTGCAGCGCGACCCGGAGGCGCTCCGACGGATGTTCGGCGATGACGCGCTGGTGGATTTCCTGTACCTCGAAGCGGGCGACCTGGAGGACCGCATGGCCTGGGTCCAGCGGGCGCGCGCCCGCGGCGGCTTCGTCCCCGCGTTCCGCGACGTCCTCACGCGGATGGAGGCGTGGCGGTGAACGTCGCCTCCGTCCGGGAGGTCGGCAGCGATCTCCTCGACGCGGTCGAGACCGTGATCGTCGGCAAGCGCGCGGTCCTGGAGCGGGTCCTCTGGGCGGTCCTCGGCGACGGTCATCTGCTGATCGAAGACGTCCCGGGTCTGGCGAAGACGCTAATCGCGAAGTCGTTCGCCGCAGGCCTCGGCCTCTCGTTCCGACGCATCCAGTTCACGCCGGACCTACTCCCGGCCGACATCACCGGGACTTACGTCTTCGAGCGCAAGACGGGCGATTTCATCCTCCGGCGCGGGCCGGTCTTCACGAACGTCCTCCTCGCGGACGAGATCAACCGCGCGCCGCCGAAGACCCAATCCGCGCTGCTCGAGGCGATGCAGGAACGACAAGCCACCCTGGAGGGCGAGACGTTTCCATTGGACCGGCCGTTCTTCGTGATCGCGACGCAGAATCCGATCGAGCACGAAGGCACCTATCCGCTCCCCGAGGCGCAGGTCGACCGGTTCCTGCTGAAGATCGATGTCGGCTATCCGACGCGGGAGCAGGAGATCGAAGTCCTCGAGCGTCGACGGAAGCGACGCGCGGACGACGCGACGATCGAGGCCGTGACGACGCCCGATGAGGTGCGCAGCCTGCAGGCCGCGATCGAGGACGTGCACGTCGACACGGCGGTCGAGGGATACATGGTCGACATCGTCGCGGCGACGCGGGCCCACAGTCAGGTCGACGTCGGCGCGAGTCCGCGGGGCTCGCTCGCCCTCCTCAAGGCGTCACGCGCGCGGGCGGCGATCGCCGGTCGCGACTTCGTGACCCCGGACGACGTCAAGGTGGTCGCGATGCCCGCCCTCGCCCACCGCATCATCCTGAAACCGGATCCGTGGATCCGGGGGGTTCGCACCGCGTCGGTCCTCGCTGACGTCCTCGCTGCTGTGCCGGTCCCGAAGGTGCCGTGAGATGCGCACGCCTCTTTCCGGAGGCCTCGCCGCGGCGTCGTTGGGCCTTCTCGTGGCCGGTTTGGCTCTCCGAAGCTGGCAACTGGTCCTCCTCGCGCTGCCGCCGGTGATCGTCCTCGCCTTGGGATCCCTCTTCCCACCTGCACGGCCGCGCCTGACGGCTGTGCGGACGCTCTCTCGGGATCGGGCGGAGGCGGGCCGGGACGTCGACGTCCATTTGGTCGTACAGAACACTGGACCGGCGCTCGACCTGGTGGAGATCGTGGATGTGCTCCCCCGAGAGTTCGCGGTCCTCAACGGGACGAATCACGCCGTCGTCTCCTTGGAGCGCGGCGGCAGCGTCCCGCTATCCTACACCGTCCGGTCGCCCGTGAAAGGCGACTTCCGCATCGGGCCGGTGCGGGTGCGGTCGCTCGACCCCCTCGCCTTGGGCGCCGAGGATGCGGTCCTCTCGGTCGACGCGCGCCTCGTTGTCGCGCCGACGATGGAAGACCTCCGGCGGACCAAGCTCCAGCCGCGCCGCACGCGTCCGTGGTTCGGGCAGGTCGCCTCGCGGCAGATCGGCGCGGGCACGGACTTCTGGGGCGTCCGCGAGTACACCGCGGGCGATGAGGTGCGACGGATCAACTGGAAGGCATCCGCCCGACTCGACCGTCTATTTACGAACGAGTATGAGGGGGAGCGGTCCGGCGACGTCGTCATCGTCGTCGACGCGCGCCGCGAGTCGTTCATCGGCACGGAGACGGACAACCCGATCGAGCACGGCGTCCGGGCCGCGCTCGGGATCGCGGAGCACGTCCTCGCGTCGAAGAATCGCGTCGGCCTGATCGTCCAGCGGGAGGTCCTCGATTGGGTGCCCCCCGCGTTCGGGCGGAAGCAACTGTACCGGATCCTGGACCACCTCACCCATGTGCGGCCCGGGGGCGAATGGCCCTTCGCACACGTTGCCTGGGTCCTCTCCCGATTCTTTCCGCGGGACTGCCTGATCGTCCTCATCTCGCCCCTCCAAGACCGAGCGGCGCTGAACGCGGTGATCGCGATGGAGGCTCGCGGCTACGACGTCGCGATCGTCTCGCCTTCGCCGCTCGCGATTGAATGGCGACTCGGCGAACAGCGGCCGGAGGACAAGACCGCCTATCGGATCCTGCGGATGGAGCGGGACAACCTGATTTCCCAACTGCGGCGCGTCTCGCAGGTCGTCGACTGGGACCCTGCGACGCCGTTGGCGCTCGCCTTGCGGAGGATCGGCACATGGCCTCGCCCCGCCTGATTCCCGTCGCGTTGCGGGCGGCCCCCGTCGTGACGCTGACGGTCTTGCTGGGATGGGCGATCTGGGATGTGTCCGCGATCGGAGACGGCCGATGGATCGCCGCGCTCTTCGCGATCCTTGGAATTGGAACGGCGGCCCTCGTTGTGTCATTCGTCTTCCATTGGCGAGGGATTCGGGCCATCGGTCTCATCGCGATCGGCGCCGGCTACGTGGGTGCGCACGCTTTGGTGCTGGGTGTCCAGCTCGTGCCCGCACTGGTGTTCCTCTCGGTTCTGATCTCACAGGTCGAGCTGCGGATTTTAGCGGAGCGATTCGCGCCTCTCTACGAAGCCGGACTCCGTCCCGACGAGCGGGCTCGGATCCACGGCGCTCTCGGCCGCGCAACTCTTCGCCTGACCATCGCGGCCATCCTCTCGGTCGTCGTCCCAATCATCGCCGCTGATCTCGCGGTGGCAGGTGTCGTCCCTGCGACGACGATTCCGACCGCGATCGCGCTCGCGGGAGCGTTGGTGGGCGTGGTCGCACTCCTCGCGCTCATGCCCTCCCTGAGCCGCCGGGCTGCTTGAGTCCCAGGCCGTTCGCGCGGCTACCGGGATGGTGAAAACAGGGTTCGGAAGAATCCTCTCAGTTTGCTGATTCGAAGGACATCACCTAGGATCTTCAGCAGTTGCCGATCGGCCTTCGCCTGCGCCCGTTCGTACATCTCCTGAACCAACGGGATGACCCGTCGTTGATAGTCGAAGAGGTTGCGCCACTGGAAGGCCGCGACGGCGAGGGAAACGGCGATGGTCCAGATCGCGGGGACGTCCTGAAGGAGCGGATGCAACCAGATCGGGAGGTACGACCTCAAGGCGATCATCAGGATCCAGAAGGCAGGAATCGCGGTCGCGATCGTGCACTTGATTCGATCCCACGTGTGGCGTTTCCTGATCGTGGTCAAGAGGAATTCGAGCGCCTGGATCTCCGTCTGCCGCTCGGTCGAGCGACGGAGGTGCGCCGTCAGTGCCGTCCTTTCGGCCTGCTCGGCAGCCCGACGCCTGAAGATTCTCATTCTCCGACCTCTCGATCCGTCGTGTCAAGAGGGAATCGAATCTCTGGCACAAACCAAGGCAATGCAAACGACATGAATTCGGGCAGATAAAAGGGGAAAGGGGACCTCCTACGCCAATTCTCCGGCCGCCCGATAGGAAAGGATAAATTGGGCTCCAAACTTTGCGACGGCCGCTGCCCCGGTGGTCTAGCGGTCTATGATCCCGGCCTGTCGAGCCGGGTGCTCGGGTTCGAATCCCGACCGGGGCGTTTTCATGAACGGGCGGTCGGATACGACTCGGGCGGGTTTCTGGCCTAAGCCGAGTTCTCGACCAACCGCGGGGCTCTTCCTTTTGGCATCGAGCATCGATTACAATTCGCTTGATAGTCCCGCGAGAAAGCGAGTCCAAGGTCGTATCGTTAGAGCTCAAACCGGTTCCAGTGACGGTCGTCGGATGGATATGGGTCGGCGCGACGTTTTTCGTAATAGTCCTAGCCCTTTCGCTTTTCTTGGCCCAGCCTTCCAACCCGATCGCTTGGGTTCTCATAGTCATAGGTTTGGCACTCATGCCACTCAACCTTCCGGTTCCTTGGGCCACACCGAGAAGGCTCGAACTAGACGACGCCGGGGTCCGATTCCTCAACGGAACCCGCTTGACCAAGTCCCTCGAGTGGAATCGAGTCGAGAGAATCGAGTACGGTCCCATGGAGTGGCATCGGAAGAAGAGAACGTCGCCCCCGGGCCTGTGGGGAGGGACCGCCTACATCCGCTTCATCGCGAGGACCGACCTCGAGTCGATCCGGGTGACCGGGTTCGATTACCAGGTTAAACTGGATGAAATCGAACGTGTGATCCACGCAATCGCGGAGACTACGAGGCTGCATTCGGTCCCCGTTGAGAAGAAGGATTGTCTCTATTAGCTAGGGCCGCTCGGCGCTCTGCTGCAATGCCTAACGCATCCCTTGAGGGACTGCGCGGAGCTCTTCCCGGTCTCGCCGTCCATGCCCGCGGCGATAGCGCCCCCGGATCGGGGGCGTTCGAACCGTTACTTCTTAGCTTTTTCTTTCCGTGCATCTTCCAGGATTTTCTTCTTTGCGAGTCCCGGGTTCTGGATGTACAAGATGATCGCGTTGGCGTGACCATGTCCCAGTCCGCAGTCCGTCTTGAGCCACGAAAGTAGCTCGCCGTGCTTTGCAAGACCCTTCTCTTTCGCCAAGGCTTGGAAGTATTCCGGATCCTTGCCGGTCTTGGCCTTGATGTTGTCGATGTACGCCTTGTATGTCATCGTCTTCGGCCCATAGATCGGCTAGGACCGTTTGAATGCCTAGTGTTCCATCGATCGCGGGGTCTCCGCTCCCGCAAGCCGTGATGGGCGTGGTGGGCTTCACCCTGGAGACCCGCCGTTAGCCGCTTGCAGACCAGGCCGAGTCCCCAACCCGGGCGAGGATAGAAACGGAGTCTGCATGGACAGTAGGATTTATATGTGCTGTAGCGCAACTTGGTCAGCGGAGGTCAGGGGTTGAGCGACGGCCTTTCTCCGGAACAAATCGCGGAGACACTTGCCGAAATCGATGAGTTTGTCCGATCCTCCGCCGGCAAGACGTGGACGATGCCGGCCGACCTCCTCGGATCGCGTCTGAACGACGGGAGCCGAAAACGCTGTCCGATGTGCCGCGCCCATCTGATTCTCCGGGAGCCACGCATCTACCGTCGAACCCTGGTGCCAGGCGGGCCCATCGTGGACCTGAACGGGTCTGCGCGATCGAGACAAGCACGGCTGATTGGCATGGGGCTCCAAATTTCCTATGTCAACGCCCTCCGGAATTTGACAGAGGAGGACGTCGAATACTTCGATCGGATCGGCCTCCTCCATCGGTTGTTCGGGTATATCCCTCATCGCGGTTCGGATCCGATTCCTGAATTCAGGCCTTGATCCGCCCGATTAACTCGATCCAGATGCCGTCCGGATCGCTTGCGAACGCGAACTCGTACCGCTCCTCGCGGAACGGCTTAACCTCCGGGCGAGCGCCTTTTGCGACGATTTCTTTGAACGCGCGACCGACGTCGGAGACTCGGAACGCCAGGTGGTCCAGTTCCTCCCCTTTCCGGTATCGGGTGAAAAACTTGCTCTCGGCCGGATACCAGTTTAGCTCCAGTCTCTGTGCAGAGTCGGGACTCTTCAGCTCGACCCACACACCGCCGTGGTGCATCTGCCCTCGCCGGGTCACCTTCATTCCCATCACCTTCCGGTAAAACTCGATCGAGCGCTCGAGGTCTCGCACCCGGATTCCGGTGTAGAAGTACTTCGTGAGAATCCCCGTTCCCAAACGGCCACATCCCCGTTAAACTGATGGCGGCGGGCGTATCCGACGAAGTCTCGCTCGGACTATGGCGGGTGACGCACAGTGTTGACCTAATCTTCACCAGCTGGACGTCGTCACGCGTGTCCCGAAGCCAAGCTATTTAGCCGACAGCCACTTGGGGAGGGCGCCATGTCGCAAGTCGCCACACTCCGGCCTGATAGCAAGAAGAAGGCCGCGATGCCGCGTTCATCGAAGGATTCCGTCATCGATGTCCGTCACCTGGTGAAGGTGTACGGGGGCCGCGGCCAAGAGGAGATCAAGGCCGTCAACGACGTCAGCTTCTCCGTGGGCGCGGGCGAGTTCTTCGGTTTCCTCGGGCCTAACGGGGCCGGGAAGACGACCGTCATCCGGATTATCACAACGCTCCTCGCGAAGACGAGCGGCTCCATCCGCGTCGCGGGCCTCGATGTCGAGCGCGATGGGCTGGACATCCGGCGCATCATCGGCTACACGGGACAATCCATCGGGGTCGATGGGGAACTCACCGGACGCGAGAACCTCTGGTTGATCGGGCGGCTCTACCACATGCCGAACTCGCTTGTGGAGCAGCGCGTCGATGAGCTCCTCGATATCTTGCAATTGAAGGATGCCGCGGACCGCCGCGCCTACACGTACTCGGGCGGGATGCGCCGGAGACTGGACCTGGGCGCGGGGCTCGTGCATCACCCTCGAATCCTGTTCCTGGACGAGCCCACGACCGGCCTCGACCCGCAGACGCGCGCGGCGGTATGGGAGTATCTGCGCCGCCTTCACCGGGAGGAGAACATGACGATCTTCCTGACGACCCAATACATGGAAGAGGCGGACCAGCTCTGCCAGCGCATCGCGATCATCGACCTGGGCAAGATTGTCGCCGAAGGGAGTCCCGCGGAGTTGAAGGCCGCGATCGGCGCGGACATCATCACGGTCCGGATCACTCGCGACGAGGCGTTCGCACAAAGTCGGGACCGTGCTCTCGAGATCGCACGGACGATCCCCGGTGTGAGTCGTGCATCGATCTTCGACGAGGGCGTGAGCGCGTACACCGCGGATGGCGGCGCGACGCTCCTCGAAGTCCTGCGCCGACTCGACGCGGAGAAGGTTCCCGTCCACCAGGTCGCGCTCGCACATCCCACGCTCGACGAGGTCTTCCTGCAGCACACCGGGCGGCAGATGCGCGTCGAGGAAGTGAAGCCGATGTCGCGCTCATTCGGCAGGCGGAGGCGATAGCATGGTCACAGACGTTGGACACGCACAGCGGGTCATCAGGCCGACACGAGATGCGGAATCGACCGGCGGAGTTTTCACGGAGATCGGGCTCGTTACGTGGCGTAGCCTCGTGAAGCTCACGAGGACGCCGGTCCTGCTGTTCTTCAGTCTGTTCATGCCGCTGATCTGGCTCGTCATGTTCAGCCAGACGTTCGGGACGGTGTTCTCCTCCGCCACTAGCGGCGGTTTCTCCGGGACCCCGCTCCCCTACGATTACGTCGCGGTGCTCCTCCCGGGCATCACGGTCATGACGGCCATCCAGAGCGCGTCCCAGTCGGGCTTCGGGATGGTGGCGGACCTCGAGGCCGGATTCATGGACAAG
>Ga0209802_1001981_pt1 | contig 14594 bp, 13 predicted proteins | sample GraSoiAngelo_129_FD_185886 | JGI IMG/M metagenome (GOLD analysis project Ga0209802, IMG submission 185886) | Grasslands soil microbial communities from the Angelo Coastal Reserve, California, USA - 14_0927_12_40cm (SPAdes) (version 2) | ecosystem: Environmental > Terrestrial > Soil > Grasslands ... | reverse complement strand
CCATGGCCATCAACACGCCCGTTTCGACGATGTCGGCGTCGTCGCCGCGTCCTTCGCTGCGCAGCTGCGACGCCAATATTTCCAGGTCCGAGGCAGCTCGGCGTAAGGCGTCACGTGCGCGGTCTGCCTCGCCTGCGCGATCCGCCTCGCGCACGAGGTTGGATGCGTGCCCTCGAGTAAGGTCGAGCACCACTGCGCGACCGACCGTGATGCCCGGCGCGGCGCTCACCCCCGGCAGGGCGCGCATTACGAGTCCTTCGTGACTGCCTTCTGCAGCGCCCGAATGATCAGCGCGGTCGACGTCGCGCCAGGATCCTGATGACCGACCGACCGCTCGCCGAGATAAGAGGCCCGCCCTTTGCGGGCCTGCAGCGGGATGGTCGACCGCATTCCAGCTTCGGCCGCTCCCGCGGCTTCATCGATCGCATCGTCGAGCGAAACGCCGTCGGCCAGGCGCGAACGAAGCGTGTCGACCGCCGGCTCCAGCGCGTCGACCATCGTTTTGTCGCCGACCGCCGCCGTGCCAAGGTCCTTGACCGAGGCGAGCGCGGCGGCCAGCACCTCGACCAGCTCCATGCCATCGAAGGTCGCCTGGTCGCCGAGCACGCGGCCGCCGCTGCGCAGGGCGGATCCCCATAGCGGTCCGCTCGCGCCGCCGACCGTCGAGACAAGAGTGCGCCCCGCGAGGATGAGGAGCTTGCCGGGCGGCGAACCGCCGTCCGAGTCAAGGGCCTGGACGACGGCCTCGAATCCCCTGACCATGTTGGTGCCGTGGTCTCCGTCGCCGATGGCCGCGTCGAGCTGGACCAGGTGGTCGCGCTCGGCGCGGACGGCGATATCGATCTCGCGCATCCAGGAGGTGATCGTGGCCGCGTCCATGACCCTTTGGCTGATCAAGTTAATCGCTACACGCCCCAGCGCAACGCCGGGGTGTGAACCGGCGCGTCCCAGAGCTTCGTCAGCTCTTCGTCGAGCTCGAGCAAGGTCAGCGACGCGCCGGCCATCTCGAGCGATGTGATGTAGCTTCCGACCAGGTTGCGCACGGGCTCCACGCCCGCGGCGCGGAGCTTCTTGTCGACCTCTCCATAAAGAAGGTAGAGCTCGAGCAATGGAGTCCCGCCCATGCCGTTGACGAAGGCAAGCACCTTCGATCCCCTCTTTGGCTTGAGGTCGGAAACGACCGCTTCGACGATCACGTCGACGACCTCGCTCGCAGAGCCGAGGTCCGCGCGCCGCCGTCCGGGCTCGCCGTGGATGCCGATACCAAGCTCGATCTGCCCCTCGGGCAGCTCGAAGATCGCCTTGCCCGAAGCTGGCGGCACGCAGGAAGAGAGAGCGACCCCAAACGACCGCGAGCGATCGTTGACCCGCTTGACGAGGTCGGTGACCTTGGCCAGGTCTGCCCCGCCTTCGGCCGCCGCGCCGGCGATCTTTTCGGCCAGCACAGTCGCTCCGACGCCGCGGCGGCCCGCGGTGTAGAGCGAGTCCTGGACCGCAACGTCATCGTCGATGACGACCGACGTGACCTTGATCCCTTCATCGGCCGCGTCCTCGGCGGCCAGCTTGAAGTTCAGGACGTCGCCCGTGTAGTTCTTGACGATGTGCACGACGCCCGCGCCGCCATCGACAGCCTTGGTCGCGGCGAGCATCTGCGCCGGGACGGGAGAGGTGAAGACCTCGCCGGGGCATGCAGCGTCGAGCATGCCGAGGCCGACGAACCCGCCGTGGAGCGGCTCGTGGCCGGAGCCTCCGCCCGAGATGAGGGCGACCTTGCCGCGCCGAGGCGCGTCTTTGCGGACGATGATCTGCGCCGCGGCGTCGTAACGGACGAGGTCGGGGTGTGCTGCGGCAAGCCCGGCGAGGGACTCCTTCACGACTTGCGCCGGGTCGTTGAGGAACTTGCGCATCTTCCTGGTTTCGATTGCCATTTACGTCTTACTCCTTAGTGCGCGGCAGCGGCGCGGGCCGGCGCCTCTTCGTGCGAGACGGCTTCTTCGATCGGCTGCTCGACGAGGCGCGGGTTGGCCAGGTAGTCGTAGGCAAACGCCGCGGCCGCAGCGCCGATGAGCCCCGGAATCAGGTAGACGGGGATGTATTGCGTCCAGAACGTGGTGCCGCCGGCGATCGCCTGCACGAGCTCGGGACCGAATGCACGCGCCGGGTTGAGCGACGCGCCGGTGACGGGACCGAAGATCAGGATGATGCCGACCACCGCGCCGCCGATCACGAGACCCGCGAGCTGCTGCGGCGAGCGGCCGTCGACGATGCCGAGGATGGCGAAGAGCAACAGACCTGTGCCGGCAGCCTCGGCGAGCGCTGCCTGCAGGTAGTAAGAAGTCGAGGCATCGGCGGCGAAGTGGGTCTGGCCCATGCCGAACGTCACGGCGTTGGCGCCAAAGACGCCCCAGATGGCGAATGCGCCGATCACGGCGCCCACGAACTGGGCGACCCAGTAGACGGGGAGCTCACGCCACGGAAAACGCTTCGTGACCGCGAGCGCGAAGGTCACCGCCGGGTTGATGTGGCATCCGGAAACCTTGCCGATCGCATAGACGAGCGCGGTGATGATGAAGCCGAAAGCGAAGCTGATCCCCAGCAGGTCAGCTTCGGTCACGGCCGGCACCGCCTTGCCCGCCAGCGTCAGCGTCGCGATCACCGAGCCCGGCCCGACGAGAACCAGGGCGGCCGTGCCCAGAACTTCGGCCAAGAACCTCTGTCGAATTGAGTACATCGCCGTGAAACCCCCTCGTTAATTCTGACTAGCGTTCGACATTGTCGAATCGGTTTCGACAAACCGTACCCCTGCCCTGGCGTTTTGTCAAGAGGAAACTATGGAGGCGGCGCCGGCCTCGTCGCGAACGCACGGAGACAATCGCCCCGCTGTCGCCGCCGCACTAGCCCGCGGGCGTCGATTTGGGGGCCGCAACCATGCGCGACACCTCGCCGATGCCCTAGCCTTCGACACAGCATGCGCACTCAGCGCGGCATCGCCATCGAGATTAGCCGGGGAGGTCCCCCGACTTAGCGCGCGCCGCTGATGTCGGTTGACCTCCCACCCCAAGGGTCGGGAGGTTTTTTTATGTCCGCTCGGAAGCCAATAGTCATCTATGACACGACTCTGCGCGACGGTGCGCAGGGTCCGGCCGTCTCCTTTTCCGCCGCGGACAAGGAGCGCATCGCGCGGCTCCTTGACGGGTTGGGCTTCGATTACGTCGAAGGCGGCTTCCCCGGCTCGAACCCCAAGGACGAGGAGCTGTTCGCGCGTCTTGGCGAACAGCCCCTCCGGCGTTCGCGGCTGGCCGCGTTCGGCGCGACCCGGCGTGCGGGCGGCAGGTGCGAGGACGACGCCAACCTGAAGGCCCTGGCCGACAGCGGAGCGCCCGTGTGGACGTTGGTCGGCAAGAGCGACACCTGGCAGGTGGCGACCGTGCTGCAGACGACCAACAACGAAAACCTGGCCATGGTCGAGGAGTCCGTGGCCTACGGCGTGGCCCGAGGCCGCGAGGTCATCTTCGACGCGGAGCACTTCTTCGACGGCTACGCGCGCGACGCCGAATACGCGATCGAGGTCTGTCTGTCCGCGGCACGAGCCGGCGCGTCGTGGGTCGTGCTCTGCGACACCAACGGTGGGAGCCAACCCGATGCGGTCCGAGACGGTGTCGAGGCCATGCGAGCGGCGCTCGCCAACGCCGGCAGCCGCGCACGCGTCGGCATCCACACGCACAACGACTGCGAGCTCGCGGTCGCCAACTCTCTTGCCGGCGTGATGGCCGGCGCCGATATGGTGCAGGGAACTATCAACGGCTATGGCGAGCGCTGCGGCAACGCGAACCTCGTGTCCGTCGTCGCCAACCTTGTGCTCAAGCTGGGGGTGGACGCGCTGCCCGCCGAGTCGGTCGAAAAGTTCAGCGAGCTGTCGCGCACGGTGGCGGAGATCGCCAACCTCGCGCTGCCGCTGCAGCAGCCCTTCGTCGGCCACGGCGCGTTCGCGCACAAGGGCGGGCAGCACGTGGCGGCGGTGCTCCGGCACAAAGACGCGTACCAGCACATCGACCCGGCGCTCGTGGGCAACGAGGCCCGCGTGCTCGTTTCCGAGCTTTCAGGCCGCGGCAACGTGCTCGCCAAGGCGCGCGAGTTCGGGCTGGAGCTCGACCGCGACGACCCCCAGACGCGATGGCTGGTCAACCATCTCAAGGAGCTCGAGCACCAGGGCTACTCGTACGAAGCCGCCGACGCGTCGTTCGAGATGCTCGTCCGCCGCCTGCAGCCCGGCTACGCGGCGCCGTGGACGGTCGCCGACTTCACGACGCAGGTGCGCAAGAACGGAGGATCGGTGCACGCGGAGGCGACGGTCAAGGTCGAGGTCGACGGCACGCTGTATCACACGGCGGCCTCGGGCAACGGACCCGTCAACGCGTTGGACGCGGCCCTACGCAAAGCGCTGAGCCCGCGCTTTCCCACGCTCGACGACGTGAGCCTGCACGATTACAAGGTGCGCATCCTGAACGGGGATGCCGGCACGGCCGCCACGACACGAGTCCTGGTCGAGTCCGGCAAGGGCACGAAGCGATGGACGACGGTCGGGTGTTCCAGCAACATCATCGAGGCGTCGCTGCTGGCGCTCGTCGATTCGCTGGAGTACATCGTCTCCGTCGATCCCGATTGACGAAGACCCGGGAGACCGCGCGGCAAGAGATCCCCGAGCCGCTGCGGCGCGACATCCGCCTGCTGGGCGGGCTGCTCGGGAAGGTCGTCGCCGATTACGGCGGCGCGAACCTGCTGCGGGACGTCGAGAAACTTCGAGGTCTTGTCATCCGTGCCCGCGATGACGACAGGTACGAACGCGAGGCCGAAAAGCTCGTCGCCTCGTGGGGGCTCGATCGCGCGGAGAAGGTGGCGCGCGCGTTCGCGTGCTACTTCCACCTGGCGAATCTCGCCGAAGAGCACCACCGCGCGCGGGTGCTTCGCGAGCGCGACCGCGGACCGGAGCCCCAGCCCGAATCCCTGGCCGCCACGATCGGGGACCTTCGGCCAAAGCTGGGACGCAAGCGACTCGACGAGCTCATTGCGGACCTCGAGGTCCACCCGGTCTTCACGGCGCACCCCACGGAGGCGAGAAGGCGCGCGGTGGTCACGGCGATCCGTCGCGTGGGCGAGCAGCTGGAGCGCCTTGACGATCCGAGGATTTCGGACACCGAACGGAGCGACGCGGAACGAAGGCTGATCGAGGAGATCGATTCGCTGTGGCGGACAGCTCAGATTCGCGCGGTCCACGTGCAGCCACTCGACGAGGTCCGCTCCTTCATGGCCGTTTTCGACGAGACACTGTTTCGCATGGCGCCGGAGCTCGTGAGGTCTCTCGACGTCGCACTCGGTGGGGCGAACACTGCCCCGGCCTTCCTTCGCATCGGCAGCTGGATCGGAGGCGATCGTGACGGCAACCCCGCGGTCACGGCGCAGGTCACGGCCGAGACGATGGCAATCCAGGCGGAGCACGCCTTGCTGGCTCTCGAGGCCGTCACCAATCGCGTCGGCCGTTCGCTGACGGTCGACATCGAAACCACGCCGCCATCGCGAGCCCTGCGACGTCGAATCGCGGAGCCGGCAACAGAACCGCATCGCCAATTTCTCATGCAGGTGGCGCGCCGGATTCGGGCCACGCGCCTCAACGAGAGAGCTCTGGCTTACGGCTCGGCGACCGAGCTGATCGTGGACCTGCGCACGGTGCGCGATTCACTCGCGGCGGCCGGGGCGTCTCGCCTCGCGTCCGGTGAGCTTCAGCACCTGATCTGGCAGGCGGAGACCTTTGGATTTCATCTCGCCGAGCTCGAGGTCAGGCAGCACAGCACGGTCCACGAGCGCGCGCTCAACGAAATCCGAGCCCGCGGTCGCCGCTCGGACACCACGCGCGACGTGCTCGAGACGTTCCGCGTGATGGCCTCGCTGCAGCTGCGGTTCGGCCCGAACAGCTGCCGGCGGTACGTGGTGAGCTTCACGCGAGGCGCGCAAGACGTCGCGGCCGTCTACGAGCTCGCCCGACACGCATCACGCGGCAAGCTCCCGGTGCTCGACGTGGTCCCGCTGTTCGAAACGCTCGACGACCTCGGCCGCGCGACGCAGGTCATGGACGAGATGCTCCGCCTGGAGCCGGTACGCCGCCGCCTCGCGGCCAACAACCGCCGGATCGAGGTCATGTTGGGCTACTCCGACTCGGCCAAGGAGATGGGGCCGCTGTCGGCGACGCTGGCGCTGCACGACGCGCAGGCCGCACTCACCGCATGGGCGAAAACGAATCGTGTCCGGCTCACGTTGTTCCACGGCCGAGGCGGGGCGCTGGGGCGCGGCGGCGGTCCGGCCAATCGCGCGGTCCGCGCGCAGGCGCCGGGTTCGGTGGACGGCCATTTCAAGGTGACCGAGCAGGGCGAGGTGATCTTTGCGCGCTACGGCAACCGCGCGATCGCGCGCCGCCACCTCGAGCAGGTCACCTCAGCCGTGCTGGAAGCCTCGGTGCCTCGCCCGTCGCGGAGCGACCCGGCGCGTGGATTTCGCGAGCTGGCGGGGATGATCGACGCGCCTTCCCGAGAGGCCTACAACGCACTGGTCGGCGCGCCCGGATTCGAGAAGTGGTTCCTGGAGGTCAGCCCGATCGAGGAGCTGGGCCGCCTTCGCATCGCATCGCGACCGTCCAGGCGCGCGGGCGGACGCCGGCTCGAGGACCTTCGCGCGATTCCATGGGTGTTTGCCTGGTCGCAGATGCGGCTGAACCTGCCTGGCTGGTACGGCATCGGGAGCGGGCTTTGCGCGGCGCCTCTGCATGAGCTCCAGCGCGCCTACGCTGAGTGGCCGCTCTTCAACGCGATGCTCGACAACGCCGAGATGAGCCTGGCCAAGACCGACCGCAGCATCGCCGAGCGCTACCTCGCGCTGGGAGGCCGGCCGGACCTGACTGCGATGGTGCTCGGCGAGTACGACCTCACCATGGCGTGGGTGCTTGCCGTGACCGGCCATCGCCGGCTGCTCGAGGACAGAAGAGTGCTGTCGTGGGCGATCGAGCTGCGCAACCCTTATGTCGACGCGCTGTCACATCTCCAGCTGCGGGCGCTGCGCGCGATGCGGGACCGCAAGACCTCGCGTGCGGATCGCACGCGGGCGGAGCGAGCCTTTCAGCTCACGGTCAACGGGATCGCGGCGGGACTGCAGAACACCGGCTAAATCAAGCAGCTCCGAGGTGTTGGATCGCCGGCAGCTCGCTGGCCAGCAGGTCGACCGTCTCCGGGTCCCACTGCGTGCCCGATCCAGCGCGAAGAACCGCCAACGCTTCCTCGGTCGAGCGTCGCATCCGGTATGGCCGGTCGTTCACCAGCGCGTCGAACGCATCGCACACTGACACGATCCGGGCCGCCCGTGGAATCTCCCGCGCGCGCAGACCGTCGGGATAGCCGTGTCCATCGAAGCGCTCGTGGTGATGACGGATGATCGGCAGCAGCCCTGACGTCGAGTGCAGAGGCTTGACGATGGACTCGCCGATGGCCACATGCGCCTGCATCTGCGGCATCTCGACCGAGTCCAGGGGACCAGGCTTGTGGAGGATGGAGTCCGACACGCCGATCTTGCCGATGTCGTGGATGATCCCGCCGCGATAGAGCACGTCCAGCGTCTCCTCGGAAAGGCCGAGCCGCTCACCCAGCAGGCGCGCCGATTCCCCGACGCGCTGCGTGTGCTGTTCCGTGAAGGAGTCCTTCGCTTCGACCGCGGTCGCGAGGGAGAAGATCACGTGCTCGGCGCTGTCGAGCGTGTTGTAGAGCTCTTTCAAGCGAAGAGCCGAACGCACCCGCGCGATCAGCTCTGCCCCTTCCACCGGCTTGGCCATGAAATCGTCCGCGCCGGCCTCGAGCGCCATCACGCGGTGGGTGGTCTGGCTGAGCCCGGTGATCATGACGACCGGGAGCAGGCGGCCGCGAGGCATGGCCTTGATCCGCCGGCAGACCTCGTATCCGTCCATGCGAGGCATGCGGACGTCCAGCAGCACCAGGTCCGGCGGAGCGGTCTCGATCATGTCGAGCGCCGTCGGGCCGTCCTCAGCGAGGCGCACCTCGCAGTCGATGGTCGAGAGGAACAGGCGGATCACCTCTCGGTTTGCCGCACCGTCGTCAACGACCAGAACAACAGGCATCAGATCAAATCCCCCTGGGCCGCGAAGTTGAGCGTTTGGCGCGCCTCTATTGTTAACCCAGCTTCACGGTCGGCCGCAAGTAGAACGCCTGGCCCCGGCTGGCAAGGAACGGTAGTCAGGCGATGGCGGAGCGGGTGCTGTCCGCGGCGGCCGGCCGGGTCCCCAGCGCGGCGAGCGCTGCTTTGAGCTGGCGGTTCGCGGCCCCGATGTCACCGCGTCCTTCGAGGATCTCGGCATAGGCCGCGCGGTACGTCGCGATTCGCTCGCGGCTGCTCGGCTCGTTTGGCTCGCTGAGCGCGGCCCCGAACTCGGCGTCGACTGAGGCCTCATCGCCCTCCGCGTGCGCTACCCGCGCCAGCCAGTAGTGCGCGTCGGAAACCGTCGCCGCTTCGTTCAACCGCTCCGCGAGGGCGAGCGCCTGCTCGGCTTGGCGCCTGGCTGTCATGACGTCTCGTCTTGCCAGCGCGACCTCCACCAGACTCAGCATGATCTGAGCCTTGTCGGTCTCGACATTTGCTTCGTCAAACATGCCCATAGCGCGGTCGATGTGCGCCTGCGCCGACAGTACGTCACCGCCCCGCAGGAGCAGCATGCCGAGGTTGTTCTCCGACCTGGCCAGGGAGAGGCGGTCGTTGAGAGTCTGGTGGATCGTCAACGCCTTCTGTGCGAAGCGTCCGGCCTGTTCGAGCTGTCCGAGTTCCTCGTAAGCAAGGCTCAAGCCGCTGTACATGAGCGACAGCTTCTGCAGGTCCTGGACCACGTCGGCAGCCTCGATCGCCTGCTCGTAGCAGTTGATCGCGGCCTGCCAGTCGTGGATCGCGACCAACGCATGGCCGAGCACCCCGAGCAGGCGTGACTCGGTGGGCCGCGGCACCGGTTTCAAGGCGCGCACCGTCGTCAGCGCGCCTTCTGCGATCTTGACCGCTATCGGGTCTTGCATCAGGTACGCAGCCGACGCCTCGTTGCCGAGACAGTCCGCGACCATGTGCAAGTCGCCGGCCTGCTCGAAGTAAGCTCGCGCCGCGGCCGCAAGCCGCCGCCCCATAACCGGCTGCGCGATTCGCAGATAGGCCGTCGACATCAAGAATTTGATTCGCGCTTCCGATTCACGATCGGGTTCAGCGCTCAGGGCTGCCTCCGCTGCCTCGATTGCGCCTTTGGGGTCGCCTGTCACGAGCCGCCTCTCGACTTCGGTGATGCGAACCACGGCCCGCGCTTCCGGGTCGACCTCGAGGAAGAAATCGACCGGGCGGCCGGTCCGCTCGGCGATCAGCTCGAGCGTCTCGCGCGAAGGCTTGGCTTTGCCCGTCTCGACGAAGTAGATCGCGGTCCGGCTGATGTCGTCCCGCGCCACCTGGCCGAGGCTGAGCCCGGCCTCCTGGCGTGCCTGCTTGACCGAACCCGGCCGGATCTCCACACCACGTCGCCTGCCGCGACGGCGGCCTGAGGTGGCCTTCCCTTGCCCTCTCGAGCCGTCCGCCGCAGCCGGGTACGCGCCCACGTCTGACACTGGGCCAGCTTAACGCAGGCGAGTTTGACTTGACAGAAGTCTTACATCAAATAATTTCGGTCAGCCGCAGCACGGAGGAACGACTCCTGCACCGGCGGAAATCGCCGTGATCAGCATCGCCGAAGTCGCCAGGATGGCGGCAAAGAGCAATTTGCGCATTAAATATCACCTCCTTTGCCGTGCCGGCCGGGTATTGGAAGAAGTGCGTTAGTCGATCGGGGCCGCGGCGACCCGGAGCGTGCCATCCGCTTCGAATCGAGCCGCCAGGGCCCATCCCACCGCCGCGAACTTCACCCCACCCGCGACCGCAACCAAGCTCCCCGCTCCGGCCGCCAGCCATTGGCCGGCCCCCGGGGCAACCGCGATCAGGACCGGCAACGCCCCCAGGCCGATCGCCAGACCCGCGGCGGCGACCAGGGAGGCAGCTCGGCCCGCCGTTGCCGCGACTTCATCCGGCGCCAGGTCCGTGACCTCGCGAGCCGACCCCTGCGCCGCGAATTCCGATGGAATCGCAGTCCTCCCTCTTAGCCGTGCTTCACAGCCCCATGGCTGTGATACAAGTAACTGCCCCGCCATGTTAAATGAAAACCAGCGTCACTTAACGACTCGAATTCGCCGCCTTACGGCGCAGGCGTGAGCAGCCCGGCGGCCTACGCTCGACCCGTGCAGCAGAACCCGGCCTTGACGCTCTTGCCTCGGACGATCACCGTGAGGGGGCTGGGCACCGAGAGCTGGCGGCCGTTTGCCGCGGCTGCGGCCGCCGCCGCCGTGGTCTCGGTCCTGTTCGTGGCCTGGACCGCCAACCGATGGGTCAGCGACTCGGCGACGATCGCGCTGGACGACATCGGCGAGGCCGTCGCAGCGTTCATCGCCGCGGGCAGCTGCGGGCTGGCGGCCTCGCGCAACTCAGATCGCGTCCGGGTCGCGTGGTCCCTGTTCGCCGCCTCGGCGCTGAGCTGGGCGCTCGGCGAGGTCGTCTGGTCCTGGTACGAGGTTTTTCAGGGACAGAGCGTGCCGTTCCCGTCAGCGGCCGACGTCGGCTTCCTGCTGGCGATCCCGCTGGCGATCGCCGGCGTGTTTGCCTTCACCTCGGCCCCTCGCCGCCTGGCCACGCGAGGCGAGGCGGTCCTGGCCGGCGCGATCGTGGCGTTGTCCCTGCTGTTCGTGGCCTGGGGGTTCGGACTGGGCAAGGTGTACGAGACGTCGCCTGCGACGCCCGCCGCTCAGCTGATCGGGCTCGCCTACCCCGTCGGCGACATCGTCACGGCGACGGTCCTGGTCCTCGCGCTGCGCCGCGCCAGGCGCGGGGACGTCGGGCGCATGGCGCTTCTGCTCGGCGGCCTGGCGTCCGTCGCGCTCTCGGACAGCATGTTCGCGTACCTGACGGCCAACGGCACCTACGGCGCCATCGGCAGCGTGCTCGACGCCGGCTGGGTCGTCGGGTATCTGCTGATCGCGCTCGCACCGCTGTGGCCCGCGCGCCGGGTCACCGAAGAGATGCAGGAGGGGCCGATCGAGCTGTGGCAGCTTGCGCTGCCCTGGGTGGCGACATTGGTGGCGGCGGTCACCGCGGTCAGGCTCGCCCTGGTCGACCAGAACCTCGACCGATTCGCCACCGTGCTGGCAGGTGGGATCGGGCTCCTTTTCGTCGCCAACCAGGTCCTGAGCCATCGGGACTCGCTGGACCTGCTGCACAAGAGCCGGCGCGCCGAAAACCAGCTGGGACGGCGCAACAGCCTGCTGGACGAGATCATCTCGCACGCGCCCCTTGGCATCGCGCGTGTCGGTCCAGACATGAACATCGTGGACGTCAACCCACGCATGGCGGCGCTGCTGCGAATCGGGGCCCAGGAGATGGTGGGCACGCCCGTTGCCAGGTTCCTGCACCCTGAGGAGTTCGCCCGCGTCTTCCAGATCTTTCAGCCGCTGTGGAGGGGCGACGTCGACACAGTCGAGTCGGACAGCCGCGCCATCCGGGCCGACAACACGGAGGTGTGGCTGCACTGGAGCGCGACCGGTGTGCGCAACGCCGCCGGCCGGATCGATTACTTCCTCGCGATGTACGAAGACACGGACGCGGAGCACGCAGCCAACGAAGCAGCCGCCGCCCACCTGGCCGGCCTGGAGCGCCTGAACCGTTTGAAGAGCGAGTTCGTCTCACTGGTCAGTCATGAGTTTCGGACCGCGCTGGTCGGCATCTCCGGATTCAGCGAGATGATCCGCGACGAGGACGTGTCGCTCGAGGAGGCTAAGGGTTACGCGGCTGACATCAACAAGGACGCGGACCGCCTGAACCGAATGATCAACGACATCCTCGACCTCGACCGCATCGAGGCCGGCCGGCTCGTGCTGCAGCCGCAGGCGGTCGACATCAACAACCTGCTCGACGACGCGGTGGACAGGGCGCGTGCATCGAGCGCGCGACACAGCATCGTCTGCAGCTTCGACCCGGCGAAACCAGTCGTGCAGTGCGACCCGGACCGCATCGCGCAGGTCATGGCCAACCTGCTCAGCAACGCGATCAAGTACTCGCCTGACGGCGGCGAGATCACCGTTAGCAGCGTCGCTCGGGAGGGTCACGTCGACGTGAGCGTCCGCGACCACGGCATCGGCATCGCGCCGGACTTCGCACAACGCCTTTTCAGCCGCTACGAGCGTTACGAGAAGACGACCAGCAAGATCATGGGTACCGGGCTCGGCCTGGCCATCACGCGACAGATCGTCGAGATGCATGGCGGCAGGATCTGGGTCGACAGCGAACCCGGCGCGGGGGCTGACTTCCGATTCACGCTGCCGGTGCAGGCGGCTAAGCCCGGTTCAGGAACTCCGTGACCAGGGACTGGAAGTGATGCACACCGTTCTCACGCAGGGCTGAAAATCTCCCGCGGCTGTACGAGCGCGAACGCAGCCCGCGCTGCACCTGCTCGCAGACGGCGATATCTTCCTGTTGGATCTCGTCCGAGAAGGCGATGGTCTGCTGCATTGATTCCCAGCCGGCGCCGGTGCCCGGCTCGGCGAAATACCACTCGAAGATCGTCAGCGTGCGGCCCGGGCCGGCGGGCAGGATGACATTGGTGCTCAGGTTGTCCTGGTAGATGTTCAGCATCGTGTTCGGGAAGATCCAGTAGTAGAGCGCGTCTTCCTCCGCGCCCGGCATCCGGACGTAACGCCTGTCGCGGCCGGGTACCTCACCGGGTTTCAGCTCCCGAATCGGCGCGTGCTGCTTCGAGTAATAGCGGAAGGTCTCGACGCGATAGTTGTCGTACTCGAGCTCCTTGAACAAGGCTGGGTGCGCGATGGGAAGGTGATAACCCTCGAGGTAGTTGTCGACGTAAACCTTCCAGTTGCACGCGATGTCGTAGTCGCGCCGCTCGATGAGGCGAATCGACTCGATGTCGTAGCCGGCCTTCGCGATCTCTTCGGGTATCGCGCCGATCCAATCCGCAAGCGGGGCGGCCTGGGGATCGAGATTGGCAAACACAAACGGCCCCAGCGTATCCACGCGGATGGGGACCAGGCCGAAATCCGCCTGGTCGAAATCCTGGGTCCCTTCCATCTCGCGCGCGGTCTGCAGCCTTCCATCCAGGCCGTACACCCAGCCGTGATAGCCGCACTGCAGGGACTTGCGGTTGCCGCGGATCGTCACCACCTCCGCGGCGCGATGCCGGCAGACGTTGTAGAAGCCGTGCAGCTTGCCGTCCTGGGCGTGGGTCAGGAGGATCGGCTCGTCGAGGATCGTCGCCGGCTTGAAGTCGCCAGGTCGCGCGAGCTCGCTGCGGTGCCCGACCAGCTGCCACGTGCGGCCGAAGATCCGGTCCTTCTCGCGCTCGAGGACGGCCGGGTCGAGATAGACCTCGGAGGGAAGCGTTGTGGCTCGCGCGACATCAGTCTCGAGCTTCGCCATCAGTCGACATTGTCGCGCGGCTTGCGCTACAAATGGGCCGTGGAACCGTTGGCTCAAGGCTCCCTGTCGCCTGACGGTTTCTGGCGCTGGGATGGAGTGCGATGGCTGCCGTCGGGCGCGTCTCCTGATCCGGCGATTGCGATCGCGAGTTCGCCGAGGTCCTGGCTGGCGACGGCCGGCGCCATCGTCGCCATCATCGCGGCGTCGCTCGTCCTGGCCGGGAGCTTCTTACCGTACGTGCACTACACGGGTGAGATGGCAGCGGGCGAATCGGCGTGGCCGTCGGTGTTCAACGGTGGTTTCCCCGGCGCATGGGGCAACGCCTTCGAGCCGATGATCCTGTTCGCGTTGGCCGCATCGGTCTTGATCATCGCGTCGGCCAACCGCACCGCTCGAGCATTTGCGTCTGGTGCGCTCGTGGTGTTGGGAGCCCAGACACTGATGATGGTCGTTGGCTATGCGGCGGCAGGCGCTTCGTACGGGCAGCTTCAGGCAGGAACCTTTGTGGGCGCATTCGGCTCAATCCTTCTGTTCGTTGGAGGGATCATGTCGGCCGGCAGCCTGTGGTTGCGTCAGATGCCCGGCCGGTAAGAAGTGCAAGGAGCCCCGCCGGTGGCGGGTGCCACCCTCGCGATCGTCAACGGCAAGGTGGCCCTTCCACGTGATCACGCTCGCGGCGCGCGGCGGGGTCACGTACCGCGCGCGGCGCGTGCGCAACTATCGCGATTACCTCGAGATCGACAAATCATTCGCTTATCTCAGCTGGCTGTATCAGTCCAACTGGGGCGTGCTGATGGCGCCCGGCGCGGAGGAGAACTGGACGCTTTCGGTGCAGCATTCGATCGAGGACGTGCAGCGATACGTCGACAACTTCGCTGAGATGGCCCGAGACCTACGCCAGTAGCTCGTCCTTTAGATAAGGACGGACCATCTCACCGAGCTCGTCCAGCTTCTTGAGCGCAGCGTCCCGGCCGTCCGGCGGCACGTACCAGATCAGACGGTCCACG
>Ga0209802_1001980_pt1 | contig 14603 bp, 18 predicted proteins | sample GraSoiAngelo_129_FD_185886 | JGI IMG/M metagenome (GOLD analysis project Ga0209802, IMG submission 185886) | Grasslands soil microbial communities from the Angelo Coastal Reserve, California, USA - 14_0927_12_40cm (SPAdes) (version 2) | ecosystem: Environmental > Terrestrial > Soil > Grasslands ... | reverse complement strand
GACTCTAGCGTTTCGAGTAATGGGGGCACTACAAACATCACCCTAACAATGACATTGACAAATCCATCGAATCAGACGATAGATCTAGGACGGACGAATATCAGCGGAGGAATCGGATCTAGGACCCATACTATCTACCTCTCAGTCGATCAAGGAGTCCGCGCCAACGGCTCGTACAGGCTCGACCTCGTGTTTACAGCCAACGTTGTCTTGCTGGGCGGAGTGGTTGAGACGACTTTCTCGACAACGTTACATAGTAACTTCACCTTATCCGGCTTCTAAATCCCAGATCCTAGTGGTCCGATTGATTTCTACACCCGCCACGAAACTGGCAAGTGGGACAGTTACTAGCCCGTCCAATCCGAGTCATCGGCCACTGGACATTGACACGCTGTACCACACACGTGCGATACTCAGCGTGCAATGGTCTGTAGACGGCGAACATCTCTACTTCGACACGAACATAACAGGCCGCTACAACATCTGGGCAGTCCCTAGCAACCGCGGCTGGCCCGTACAACTAACAGTAAGCGACGAGAGAACCCTTCTTCAGGAGCCATCTCCAGACGGTCGGTTTCTCCTTTACGCGCAGGATATTCAGGGGGACGAGAAGCCGAACTTCTACCTCTTGGATCTTACAGAATTCACGATCCGTAATATCACAAACACTGACAAGGTAGGTTACCGGAACGCGAAGTGGTCGCCTGATGGAAGATCGCTCGTTTTCGCCGGAGAGCGTGATGGTCCGGGCACATATCCCGTTTTTCACTTTGACCCGGACAAGGGAACGATCAAGAAGATAATTGGACACGAGGCTGGCGACTGCGAGTCTCTCGAGTACAGCCCGGACGGTCGCAAGCTGGCACTGACAAGAACCCGGAACTATCAGTATACAGGTGCAAGCGTCTACGATTTTGAGACGGGGAACGAGACAATGCTTGCCCCGATTGACGACAAGTCAACCACGATAACCGGAGGCTGGACTCGAGATGGTAAACGGGTCTACGTTACTAGCAACGCAAACGATCGGGGAATAGACGCTGTCGCTCTGCTAGAACTGAAGCAGGGACCCGAGTTTCAATGGCTGACCTTGCAAGACTGGGACAGCCAACTAGTGGACGTGTCCCCGACGGAAGACAGGTTCGCCTACATCGTGAACGAGGCAGGGAACCTGAGACTCCTCCTTCGAAATCTCAATGGGGAGGAAGAAGAGATTCCGCCAACACAGGGAGTTGTCCGTGCCGCGAGATTCTCGCCGGACGGGAAGCGCCTCGCGATTATCCACGCGTTAGGCGATAGTCCACACGACATCTGGGTCTATGACCTCAAAGCTCGAACCTTGAAACAGATCACTGACTCCCTGGTCGGTGGTCTTCACCGGGAGAATTTCGTCAACCCCCAGCTCGTCGTCTATCCATCTTTTGACCAGACGCCTATTGCCAGTTTCCTATACGTCCCGGCCAACATCAAAGCCGATCACTCCCATCCGGCCATCGTCCTCTCCCATGGGGGCCCCCAGTGGGAACACTTCAACAGCTGGTTTCCCAACATTCAATATTACACAAGCCACGGCTACCTGGTCATCGCGCCCAACTTCCGCGGGTCGACCGGCTTCGGGCGCGAATTCACCGAGTCGCTTAGAAAGGATGCCGGCGGAGGAGACCTCAAAGACCTGGTCGCAGCTGTCGACTACCTCAAGACTACCGGCTACGTTGATCCCAACCGGATCGCGATTACCGGCGGCTCGTGGGGAGGATACCTGACACTAATGGCGTTGACAAAATACCCGGACATATGGGCCGCGGGAGTAAGCATTGTCCCGCTCGCCAACTGGTTCACAGCCCACGAGAACGAAGACCCTGTTCTGCAAAAGAATGACGAATGGCTGATGGGTGATCCTGTCGCGGACCGCGACCTCTGGCAGGACCGTTCACCCTTATTTTTCGCTAATAGGATTCGCGCTCCGCTTCTACTCTTAGCAGGACAGAATGATATTCGCTGTCCGGTTAAGGAGACTGAGCAGATGGCTGAAGCGGCGAGAAAGAATGGGGTGACAGTTGACGTCAAGATTTACGAGAATGAGGGCCACGGGTTCGTGCGGCGGGAAAACGAGATCGATGCGATCAAGAGAGCGGCGAAGTTCCTAGAAACTCACGTGGGCCAGCGGTCAGCGAAAGGATAAGCACGCGATCCAGTCTTCCGATGGCCTAAGATGCGTATAGCGCGTGAAATGATTATATACTCTATATAGCTATCTATGAGTCAAGCGGGTTCTAAGCGTTGAACAAGATCATGCTTTCGTTGGCCGATGAGACTTTCCTCACAGTATCCTCTCAAGCAAAGAAGAGGGGCATTTCAGTGCAAGAATTGTTGAGAGCAGTGATTGTACCAGAATGGGTAAAGGAAAACCTGGGCCCACGCACCATCTCAACGCGCCCCGTAGAAATTGCACTTACACCAACCGCGCACCAGATGAATCCGTATCGCCGAAACCGAATACTCGACCACACAGTGGGCCAACTAAAGTACTGAGCAACAAATCCGGCCAGATCTCATTACCACCGACGGTTGCTCGGTTCTAGCCTGCGTAGTCTTCGGACGATACTTGTACGCCCGCAATGAAGAGAATCTTCGGCTACTGGAAACCATTCGCACCTAGCGATAACAGGACTATTATTTTTTGCAGCGATCATCCACATGACGACGGCATTCGGCAACTAGCCAGCTTTTTCGACTAACCGTCGTGTTTCATTGCATTATGTTTCGTGAAGGGACCGATACCTCGGGTGCTTCCAAGGCTACCCCTCTTAGGATACGCTGCGCCACCCCTCAGTAGAACTACTCCATTACGAACAGCGTCTTTCACATAGGTGCTTCTCTGGCGGAGAGCTCGAAACTCTTCGACAGTGTAGCCGAACGCCTCCAACGGAATCTTGCTCGTCCATTTCTTTTGAAGATAACTCAATCTCTCTGAGATTGGCATTTTGGAAAAATCATCGGAGACAATTATCAGATCCACGTCGCTGTCTTCTAGATACCGTCCCATGGCCCAAGAACCAGTAAGGATTGCTTTGTTGACAGTTATGCTTCTAGCGAGTCTCTGGACGTACCGCTGGGTTATTCTCTGGATATCTGTCTCTTTAGCCATCGCACAAGTTCTCCTACTTCTCTGAGATATCTCTGGGCCTGCTCCTTTTTGAATAGTGTCCCCGGTGCTCCGAGAGCAGCGTCCGGATATTCGGAAGGAAGGTAGAGAGGCGAGGGATCGTCGAGAGTCCTGACTAGCTTTGGGGATAACTTCGCCTGTCGCGCGACCATCGCGTGTAGCCTAACCAAGTTGTGGCCGCCCGCGCCTCGCGGAGGTCTTTTTCTCTCAGCGAGGATAGCTGCCTTGAGCGCTTTCTCTGCATAGTTGTGGAGAACGTGAATGCACTTGCTGTACTTTCCCCCTTGAAGAGAAGCTGAGCAGACTCGTAGTCGTCAATCGCAGCTGCCAACCACCAACCTGCGTCTTCTCGTACTGCCTTAGCCATCGTACGCCGACTCGGGAAAAGCTGGGTCGGTTAAAAACTGACCCTTGGTTTCCCAGGGCGCGACTGCTCTTCGTAAAACATCAAATGCAAGTTGGCTCCAGCGAGAATTGTTGTTGACTCAAGAGGCAGCACGGGCACCGCGACGACCTCGACCAAGGTTGGAGACGCTGTCTGATCTCATCTACGGACTGTCGCTGTCGATCGGCGCAATCAGCCTTGTCATAACGGTTAGCCAATCGTCAAGTGTAGATGAGATCAACAGGAACATTCTCCAGTTTCTCTTTGTGTTCTTGATCCTGATCACAAGCTGGATAATCTACACGAGCGACATGTCGGTTCTCCCGATCGAGACCCGTCTCATAGCATTCCTCAACATCGTGCTCCTAGTCCTCGTAGCCTTAACCCCATACCTCTTCGACCAAGTCGTGTCTACTTTCAACCCTCTGAGTGTTCAGGAGTATGCGTCGATCCTATTCACGGTCGACCTCGCTGCTAGTCTATTGATCCTGGCCGCTTTTGCACACATCATCGCGCAGGAAGAGGAGCATCTTGTTGATGGCTATGTCATGATAAGGATGAGAAGGGTTCGAAACAGACTGAGCCTCCTGACGGGGATAGTGCTCATAGCACTTGTCGCTCCTTGGGACTGGGTTTTTCTCGGAGTACACATCAGGCTCTTGATCTGGTCCGTTCCCATTATCTCGTTCTGGATTAACAGGATGAGACGCTCCCCGTTTGGATTGCCGAGAGATGCTCAGAACCCGTAGACTCAACCAAGCGTGGACTGGAACCTGCTAAATATGTCGGAAGTGAGCGCTCGTTATGTCTGACAGTGTTCTTCCACTGGTCGAGCCTGATCTGGTCGGGATCTGGAGGAAGAATGTCTGGTGGTTCGGCCTCCGATGGCCATTCAGCTTTGTGCTGTTCTCATGGGTCACGGTGGCCTCAACCCTAGCTCCAGAGTTCCACCTAGACCGCTATCTGCTGACGATGCTTGCAGGATTCTTCGGTCTCGTAATAGGAGCGCACTACATCGACATTGCGGGAAGCAGTGACAAGTATCTCCCATATTTTCCGAAGATGAACCGTGCCGCGATTAGAGCCGTCGGCGTAGTCGCGGTTCTCGTAGGGGTAGCTATTGGAATCTACATGTCATTGCTCTACTCAATCTGGTTCCTTGCGTTCGTCGTTCTCGGAGGATTCTTCGCCCTGTTCTATCCGACCGAGAAGCCAAAGTGGCTCCACTCGTACGCTGGGTTCGGTGTTGCCTGGGGCTTCATGCCTGTCCTGGCCAGCTACTACATCCAAGCACTACGCATCGACCTCGTCGGGCTAGGCTTAGCGGTCTTTCTCGGAATCACCGTGGTCGAGATGCACCACATGGCAGTTTTGACTAATGAGAGGGAGTATGCCCCAGAAACTAACAGGAATGCACGACTGTTGCTGAAGATTCACAGGGCCGCTGCCTACGCGATCGGACTGATACTCCTGATATCGCGACTAGTCTAGGGGACTCTCTGATTCTGACCGCGCCGTTCTTCTCGCACGATACCTGGCGTAAACAAGAACCAGCGCATAGCCGACGAACGTGTAGAATAGAACGTCCAGCGCAAAATTTAGCCAGTCATAGCCGATCGCTAGCAAGCAAGAGGCCGAAATTTCGATACCGGGCGGTGGGCACCCTCCAGTCTTCCACGCCAATGGGAAGCCGTACCCGCTAGTCCAGTTGCCGACGAATACCGTGGCGACAGTAAAGACTGCCCCTATCAGAATGAGATTAGGCCAGCGAACGATCAGCTGAGTCATTCGTTGAGCTGATAACGTCTGAAGCAAAGTATTTTGGTCTGTTCGACCAGAAAGATCGCCGTATCATGACAGGCAGGAGCTTGCAGAGCCTGCTGGTTCTTGCCCTGCTCACTTTGAGCCTGGCTCTGACCGTTCTCGCCCATGCGGGTTCTCCCCCTACCTACACATCTGTCGCAGGTCAACCTGACTTTAGCCTGAACGCCTTTCCAGGTAATACTCTGACCATACCCGCTAACGGTGATAGATACCTAGAGGATGTCGGCATCAACAGTATCTACGGTTTCTCGGGAAACGTCTCGATGTTCGCAACATCAAATTCGACCGCGCTGTACGCTCAGCTGGGTCTTGAGGTTGCGAAAGTTGCTCCCGGGTCGGGCGTCTACGTCAACATAACGTTCAGTTCCGTCACAGTTGGAGCATACAGTGTCAACGTGACCGGGACGAGCGGCTCGCTAGTTCACTCAGTCATGTTTCAGATCTTTGTGATTGCTCCCTCTGTCGGAGACTTCGCCCTGACTGCTGGCCAACAGTCCCTGTCGATGCTGCCGGGCAACAGCACAACCGTGAGCGTATCGATAACAAGCCTCGACAACTTTTCTGGGCTTGTCTATGTCAACGCGTTCGTTTACGCGAGCGACACCTACACGTTAAATGATCCGTTCGCGCTCCAAGCCACGCTGAACACGAACCAGGTCTCAATGCTAAAGAACCAAACCATCGTGGACACTCTCACACTCGAAACTCCGAATTTACCAATTCACGGAATCTACACGGTCAAACTTGACTCTACCGGCGGACTCCCTACTTTGTATCATTCTCTGAATCTGACCGTTAGTGTCTTGAACGTTGATTTTACTCTCAAAGTGAATCCAGATTTCCTATCGACAGCCTCCGGAGCTGAAACGAATTCAACCATAACAGTCAGAAGCTACGGATTCATTGGCACAGTCGACTTCGCGGTCTCAGCCTCTCCCACTGAGATCAACTGTACTCTCAGCAAGCCAAGCACTCCAGTAGGAGCAGGATACGGACCCTCCGGAAACTCGACACTCTCATGTCGAGGCTCTCCCGGGACCTACACAGTCACGATAACGGGGGAGAGCGGCTCCCTCAGCCACTCAACTACCGTGACAATGGCGGTAACAGGGTCCACGCCTAAACCTCAGACGGGCGGTTTCACTCTCTTCGGATTCTCATCGATCGAGTCCTACGGAATTGTTGCGGGACTCATTGCGCTTCTCGGCCTCAGTGGCCTTGGCATCTACTCTTGGCGAAAAACAGTTTCGGCCCCAAAAGACTTGATCGACATCAAAGTAGGATTGTCCTGCGACTCGATGACCGGGACGGATCAGATTCTGGGCCACGCCGGGAATTGTCTCGTCTCTTAATAGCTAGACTTGCCGATCTGATTATCGATCGTCGGGTCTCGGGCTCGTCCTGTTCGACACCGCCTACTTCGTCTGGATCGTTAGCGAGCTCTTTGGGGCGGTGCTGGTTCCCCGGCTTCGACGGCGAGGAGCGACAAGCGTGAAGAGGGATCGTGGCTCTGGAGCCTTGATCATTTTCACTGTGTTGGTCTCGATCGTCCTAGCGTTGAGTCTGGGGTATGCTGGTGTGGGGCCGTTGCCCGATTGGGTCTTCTATCCCGGGATCTTTCTGATGCTGGCCGGTGTTCTGGTTCGGCAGTGGGCGATTGCGGTCTTGGGACGATTATTCTCCTCGACTGTTCGAGTCGCGGAGGACCACCGGGTTGTAGTGAAGGGTCCGTACCGGCTGGTCCGACACCCCTCATACACCGGGGTCCTGATCACATTCATTGGACTTGCCCTAGCCGTGCAGTCCTGGGGCGCGCTTTTGGTCCTGATCGGGGTTTTCAGCTTCTCATATGGCTACCGGATGGGGTCGAGGAGAAGACGCTCCTATCAAAACTCGGCGATGACTACGCCAGCTACATGAAACGAACAAAACGAATCATACCATACCTAGTCTAACCCGGGTGTCCAATGAAAAACAATTTAGCCAAAAAACACGCGCAGAACAAACTGAACCGCCATGACCCGACAAAACAAAGAACAAGATACCTTCGGAGACGATGAGTTCAACCGGGCAATGGAAGAAGCGCTCCGAGAAGACCGCGAACTCCTAGAAAAACTAGCAAAGATCTAGCCCGCGACCACAGTTCACACGGTCGCACTTTCAGATCCAAGGTTCTTCTTCGCAACCACGCGTTCAGTCTTCACGATCACCTTCTTGACGATTTCCAGATAGTTGAGCGCTTCATGAATCCCCGCGGCCACGAAACCGACGCCCTGAGCGACCTCGCGATTCGAATACTTCTTCGACGTACGACTGAGATCCTTCTCCACACCCTCCAAATACCGCTTGAACTCCTTCATAGCAAGCAGAGTCGCTTCCGCCTTCTCGTGCTGAGTCAGCTCAAGCGCCTTGCCCAATCGACCGACCTTTCCCAGAGCGCCTTGGGAGAACAGCGATAAGAGCGTAGTTCAACCTAGCCGGTAGGAAACAGGTGACGGCTCTTCATTCTTCATGGAGTTCGTGGTACGATTCAACAGCTTCTCTCGCCACGAACGCGAGTATGACTCCAGTCGCCAGATAGTCAGCCCACCATAGTCCTAGAAAGTATTCTGCAAGAAGGCCACCGAGTAGAGCTAGGGCCATGAAGAGACACGTCACGGACTCTATGGCGTCTATCGAGAGAGGAAGAGACCGGGTCTCTCTACCGATCCTCTTCTTCTGAACGTAGAGATAGGGCATTACGATTACTGCGCCGATTGCGAGGGCGATTCCGAGCGGCGAAGCCTCGGGCTTCAACCCGGTGATGTAGGAGTAGACTGCGCCTAGGCCGATGACGGGGATGAGAGCGAAGAGTAACAGGCTCGTGAACTGTTCTGTCTTCCTGTTATGCTCTTCACTAGCGCCACTAAGCGATGAGTCCTTTCTGAGGCCGGTTAAGACTGCGATGCCGGAGATCAGTTCTATCAGACTATCGCCGCCGAACGCCAGTAGAGCGAAGCTTCCAGCGATTAGTCCGAACCCGATGGACCCAAAGACCTCAACTAGCATCCAAGCGGAGCTGAGATATTCAACTCTGATTCCATTACCAATTCTCGCATGTCTCCACGACTGGTGTGCAGTAGTGCAGCAGCAAGAAGCACAGTTAACGCAATCACCCGGTGTCCGGCACTCCTCACAAGATTTCTCGGCACAACCACAGGTCACACATGATGACGATGAAGAGGATACCCCGAAGGCCAAGGCGGAACCTATGCCTGACTCCTACCATTCTTCATCATAAGAATCTAGATCCCTACCATCTTACAACCCGCAGGTTCCCCCGGGGGTTCAAGAAATAATTGGAGACTAAGAGACGGGTAATTACAACCCTAGCAAAACCCGCTGGCAGCTTACAACCCCTCTTCCCTCACAAACGGCACTCTTGTGTCGCGGGAAAAATTTCTTTGTAAATCATGGTGAGACGGGTCAATTTCCTGTCTGAAACGTTCTCCGCGAGAGATTCTTGATTTCTCGCCCAAAACAGCCGAATCCGGAATTTTCAATATGCGCAGTGACGGGATCATCCCGGCGTAAACTGGGGATGATATGGAACACCCTCCCAGATTCCGGATCAGGGCTTGTTCTGCGCCCGTCTCGTTTGAAACGATTCAGCAACTCTTTTTTCCCTGGCACGTCCTCCCATGACCTTGTTCGCTTGTCAAAACCGTTCGAGATCCACCCAGCACTACTCGTGTTGCTAGCAGTGTTTTTTGTCTCAGTAATGCTCAGCTTCTGGGGCGGAGGACTGATTCCCATTTTTACAACAATAATCGGGTTTGTGATCGTCTGGACAGCAGTTGTGTTCCTTGTTCTGTATGTGCTTATCTGGCTTGCCCGAACAATCTACGCGCGGCGACATCTTCCTGCCCCACCGAGGACGTAAGTGGGGCGGATCCGATGAGTGTCTCCCTAATATACGAGGTCGAGGCGTCTATGAATCGGATAATAATTTGAAATCTCTGGATAGACGTGATCGTTTTCGACTGTTCACAATCCTATTGTTAATGAGCCTTCTTCCATTCGCGATGATTGCTGTTAGACAGGTGAATGCAAGTCCCATGAGTCTTAGACAGCACACGCCGATACTGATCGATGGTCCCGGTAATTTTACTGCTAGCAATGGCGTGACTGGTGGGAGCGGCAGCCCGAACGACCCTTACATTATCCAGGGCTGGAGCATAGACGCCAGCACAGCGAACGGAATAGAGATCCGCAACATCCTCAACCTGGAGACCCCCGTCCCACTACCCGTCTACTTCGTGATCCGGAACGTATTCATCCACTCGGAAACAAACGCTTACGCAGACATCGTTCTTGACTCGGACGCATCCCCTCCGGGCCTATCTTGCTTTGAATGCCCCGGAAATATTTTCCCCGGAGTAATAGCCAACAGCACTCTGACAGGTAATAGGGACGGAATCCTACTCCGGGACAGTAACAACATACTAGTTTCCGGCGTCACGGTCCACGATTCGCAGACCGGGGTCCACTTGCTCGACTCGGCTTTCCTCAATATCAGAGGAAACAGAATAACCGACTCGGGCACAGGTATCAACGTTTCCTCCTCCCTAGTCGACGTCTTCTATAACACGATAGTCAACACTGACAATGGAATCTTTGTCGGAAGCTATGCAAGTCTCGATATTGAGCACAATTACATCACAGGCCCGCGAGGATTCACCTTAGATGGGTCAGGGACCGCAATAGCAATGTACAATCGGATAATTGGTTCATCCGGTCCAACAGTCCATCTCTACGAGTACGGCGTCAGCGAATACCAGACAGGCGGCGTAGACCTAGAGAACAACACGATCACCAATAGTATGCCGACCAACCTCCAGTCCGGACCCGCAGGAATAAACATCGCATCCTCCGGCGATGCCTTCGTGATCGGAAATACCATACGGGCGGGTAACTCGTATGGAATCGTACTTCACAACGCTTCCGGGAGCTCGGTCTACCACAACAACATCCTCAACAACACCGTCCAAGCCCTCGACGACAACCCGAGCCAGAACACATGGGATAACGGCTACCCCAGTGGAGGCAACTTCTGGTCAGACTTTACCGGAGTCGACAATTGCAGCGGACCCCAGCAGAACATCTGCCCAAGCCCCGACGGAATAGGAGATACACTATACGTGTTCAACTTCAGCATGGACCAGTACCCGCTCATGAAGCCCTTCCAGTAGGTCAAGCTAGCCGATACTGATGAGTGTACACACGCACGCGTAAAATACGAGACCGAACTAGTTCTCTTTCGAGAGAAATTGAACCTATCGAAAGGACCCATTGTCTTCAGTCGTCGATTATTCTACGTCTTAGTCTCGTGCCTGATCATCCTAATCGTTACCGTGCCGGTTATTGTTTACTTGAGTGAGCAGAGGATAGCAGAACATGCTCGGTGGGACACCGAAGTGAACTATGCTCAATTGTTCAGAATGAACGTGGGTAGCGCCTCGGAATTCATAAACGGGACTTTCTATCCCTGGAACAACGAGTCAGAAAGGTCCGCGCTAACCCTACTGGTCCAAGGCGAGACGACACTGCTCATGCTCGGAAACCTTGACACGGCTCACAGAAACCAGCTCGCCATCATAGGCAACAAAGTCGGAGAGAGCTCGTCCGCGTTCTACCAGATAACCCAGTCTCAGAGAGTATCTTTCTCTACACATCTTCGAGCCCTCGGGGACAAGATTCTCTACGCCTACTATCTCAACAACACCAGTACAAGCAACGGGGTTGGACCACCCTTCTGGTACTCTGGCCCAAGTCCCCCAGTCGAAAAAGACCTCCAAGACGCCTACACCATTGCCGCCAACTTAACAGGGTAACGGAAAGAGAAGGTACGGCTGGACCCTACGCCTCTGACCCATGCCCAACATAACCGAAAGGATTGAAAACCTGACCAGCAACTGACTGAACTTGCATCGGCTCAGAAATTCTGAACAATGCCCGATACCCAGCGCAAACTGGAATTAGGATTCTGACGGAGCCACCAAAAGAACTCGAAACCCCGAGGTTGAGCATCCTCTAAAGACGCGACGCACAAGGTTTAGCGATTTTGCGCGCTTGGAGGATGAGCGACTCAGAGCAAGATCACGGTCTTCAGACCTTCCTGCCTGAGTAGTTTTGCAGTTTCGGGCTGCTTGGAAAGGTCCAGACGATCTCGTGCTTGTCGAGCAGGATCTTGTTGGAGCTTTCGAGATGGTCGAGGATACGGTTGGACGACTGTTACTGGGCGGTTTTGGGATAGTGTCATATGCTTGGAATTAGACGTAACGTATAATCATGGGCATTAGGACGGTTGTGCGCAAATGAAGTAGGGGCTTCGCGAGAACGACGAGGACGAGGTCGTCATACGGAAAGCGCTGGATATTCGCGAGCTCTTTGGCAAGTACAAGTTCCGGGACCTGCAGAAGCTCAAAGAAGAGCTGCGGGAAGGCTGGGCCTAGACGCCCTACTTCTACGACAGCTACGCAGTCCTAGCCTATCTGGATGGTAACAGGCGCTATAGAAAGTACTTCGAGAGAGAGCCCGGGTCTCTTACAATTCTGAACCTGATGGAGGCTTACTATGCCGTCCTGAAGGACTATGGAGAGGCCGAGGCCGAGAAAACCTACTCGGCCGCGGGAAAGTACCTGGTCGAGTTTGACGATGAGGATGTCAAGGAGGCGATGAAGAGGAGACTCCAGCTTAGACGAAAGAAGCTGAACCTGTCGTAAGCGGACGCGCTCGAATACACAGTAGCGGTGAGGCTAGGGCTAAGATTCCTCACCGTAGACGAAGAGTCCGAAACCCTCGACAACGTAGAATACGTGAAATGAGACTCCACGAACCCCCCGCAAGACAACGCCTCATTATACGCTGCCTCGTCGGAGCGGGACGCAACCTTTATGTTGGCTTTCCCACTCTCCCACCGTGGGACGATCCAGATGGCGAAGGCTGTGACCGTAGAGGTGGACGAGAAAGGACGAGTCCACATACCCTCATCGATCAGACACGAGCTCAAAAGCCGCAGATTCACCCTATCGGTCAAGAAAGGACGACTAGTAATGGACCCGGTCAAACCGGCCACCACGGTCCGGGGCAAGTACATGGGCCTGCTGAAAGCCAGTATCGAGGAGATAGAGGAGGCCCAGGAGCGGTTCGTCGCTGCAAACCGCCGCTGAGAACCTGACCAGCCCGATCCTGATAGACGCAGACCTCTTCATCTCATACCTAACCGGAGACAAGCTCGAACCCCACTTCCACAAAGTCGTGGAGCATAGTCTGAACGGCCGGCTCACACTACTCGCGTCGTCCGAAATCTACGACGACGTAATATCCGCGCTGAGAAGCCAACAGACCCCTCTGAAAACAATCCACGAATTCCTCGAGGACATGATGATCATCCCGCACAAGACGCTGCCGATGACGGTGGAGATAGCCGCGTCGGCCCTCGATCTCTACCAGAAGCACGGAGGACGCAGCAGACTACACTACTTCGACAGCTTCCACGTGGCCACATCCGAACATGAACGCACCCCACTGCTGACCAGCGACCGATACATCCTAAACCATGCGAGAGAAATGAGCATCAAAGCAATAGACCCCAGAACCCTCTAGATCCTAGAGGACCCCCTTGTATCCGGGTCCCGGCGAAATACTGCTAACGCCCATCCAAAGGATTTAACCTTTCACGATTCCGCCGGCAAGAAGCGTTTTTTCGGGTTCCAAGAAATACTCGTGGAGGGGAGAAGAGGAGAGAGTAGAACGTAGGAGATTCTGCGGGTTGTCGACGAGCGTTGGGAAGCGGATATATACACGTAAGTGCACGTAGACTCATCATGGCTCATAAGACTCTCACAATATCCGAGGAAGCGTACAACGCGCTCACACGGATGAAATCCAAGGATGAATCATTCACCAAGGTCATTCTCAGGCTGGCACAGAGGAAGAGTAAAGGCAACCTGCTCGATTATGTCAGGTCCTTCCCAGCCGATAATGAATTGGCTGATCGGATTGAAAAGGTTCTAGAGAAAAGGGGCTCTATCAGGATCAGGGCTTCTGGACGCTAGTCCATAGTGGTATGCTTCGACACGTCCTTCCTCGTAGACCTGGTCCGTAGGCGGCCAGAGGCGGAGGAGAAACTGCGCCAGTATTTGGAAAGCGGTGATCCCCTCACTACAACCCCGATTAGCGCAGCAGAACTGTTTGAGGGAGTCCTCACCGCCAAGAGTCGAAAAGGAGAGTACGAAAGGGTTGACGGACTCCTGAGACACTTGGAGCTTCTCGAGTTTTCTTTGACCGTTTGCGGGAAGTACGGTAGACTAGTAAACGACCTACGCACTAGAGGCAATCCAATCGGCGATCTTGACACACTAATCGCCAGCGCCGCCATAACCCATAGGCAGATTCTTCTCACCCGGAACAAGACCCACTTCGAGAAAGTTCCAGGGCTAGCCGTCGAATCCTGGTAGCTTGCCCACCCTCACGAGATCCTCCTGAACTCCTTGTCGATCTTGACTTTTTCACTGCCCGTCCTTTTCCTCGATTGTTCCCGTTGGAGGGAGTCTGACTAACTTGGAGTATGGTCTTCAAGGAGGAAGATTCTACGGCCAATTCATAGCGGGTCCGGCCGCTCTTATCCTTCTGATACTCATACTCCCCCTCGGAAAGAAGCTGGCCCTGAGATGGGACAGATGGGTCGCTGAGGAGATCGATCAGAGCGCGCTGCTCGACCTCTTCAAGAAAATAGACTCATTCCAAGCTACCAAGAGTCGAGAACGCGAAACAGAGACACGGCTGGACCCTACGCCTATGGCCCATACTAAACATAACCGAACGAATACAGAACCTAACAGACGAGTATCTTCGACTAGAACAATAGCAGTTCGAAGTCGAGCCCATTCCTGCATTCTGAGGGGACGAGCCCGCTGCATCAAACTGCATGCTGATTCTTCGTTTTCGACTTCAACGCTTCAAGCTCTGCCTTTAGCGCCTCTATCTCCCTCTCTTTCTCTGCTAGTGCACGTTCAAATGTCTCGACATAGCCGGAGACTTCTCCCTCAAGTTGGGGGATGAGGGTTCTCGATATCGTGGGTAACTCATCCATCTTTGTTCGAGTAAGTTGCTCGACCAGTTGCCCGATTCTTTCAAGATACTTCCTCACGCTCTCGGATGGTTCGTACAGCTTCCTCAACTGGT
>Ga0209802_1001979_pt1 | contig 14605 bp, 13 predicted proteins | sample GraSoiAngelo_129_FD_185886 | JGI IMG/M metagenome (GOLD analysis project Ga0209802, IMG submission 185886) | Grasslands soil microbial communities from the Angelo Coastal Reserve, California, USA - 14_0927_12_40cm (SPAdes) (version 2) | ecosystem: Environmental > Terrestrial > Soil > Grasslands ... | reverse complement strand
CGGCACATAGAGCGAATATGTGATCGTCCGGGCCGGCTCGCAGAGCATCGTGCCCCCGCCGCTCATTCGGCGCGTGATGACAAAGCCGAGCTCGCGCGCCGCGGCCACGTCGACCTCGTTGAGCACGGATTGATGCGACCCGATCACCAGCGCAGGCTCGCTCCATTGCCAGAAGCGGACGGTTGGGCCGCGCATACCGGCGATGACGCGGTCCAGCAGCACCTCGTCAAGGGCCATGTGCATGTGGGCTGGATGCGGCGTGTACGGGATGAGCTCCCAGTCGAGCTCGGCGAGCCGATCCGCCGTCAAACGGTGAGCCGGCAGGGCCTCGCTCAATAGCGCACGTCGTCGAGGCGCCGCCAGCCATACGACACCTCTTCGAGCGTGACCGGGCCGATCGTGATCGGCTGCGTGCGGACGTACACGCCCCCCAGCCGCTCGTAGAAGGCGCGAGCGGAGCTGTTGTCCCGCAGGACCCAGATGATCATGTCGCCGAGACCGAGCTCCCGAAGGCCGGCGACGCTCGATCGAACGAGCTCGCGGCCGAAGCCACGTCGCTGCGCGACGTCCAGCACATAGATCGCGTACAGCTCGCCTTCAAAGCCCGTTTCACCGGCACGCTCACGCCCCCCCGACGCGAAGCCGACGATCTCGCTCGCATCCTCGGCGACGTACACCCTCGAGCTGCCTCCCGCGATGACGCGCTTCCATCGCTCGGCGTAGTTCGTGTCGCTGAGCGACTCCAGGAAATCGTCCGGCAGGAGGCCACTGTACGTCGAACGCCAGCTCGAGACGTGCACCCGTGCGATCGCCTCCGCATCGCCGGCCGCAGCCGCCCTGATCATGAACGCTCACAATTTAGCCTGACCGGGAATGGAGCCTGAGGAGGACCTCCGCAGACCTCTCAGTCCTGCGCGCGTCGGACGCGCGCTCGCGCTGATGGCCGCCTCCGTGCTGGTGATCGGGATCACGACCATCGCCTATGCGCATCCGCAGCTTCCGTTCGGCTCCGGCAGCCAACCGCGTCACGCCTCTGCTTCGACCAGCCATCCCTCTTACAGGCTCGCTGCTCTCGATTTCGTCGATGTATCCAGGGGCTGGGTCATCGTCGAGCTGGCCTCGCACGACTTTGCGGTCCTGCACACGGCTGACGCCGGTCGCAGCTGGACCCGGCAGCTGTCGGCACCGATGAGCGACGTCGGCGAGTACGCACGCTTCTTCGATGCGCTTCACGGCGTTGTCGTCTTGCTCGGATCGTCCGCGGTGATCTTCCAGACCGCCGATGCGGGCAAGACCTGGACTCGCAGCGACAGGGCGATCAGCGGTAGGAGCGTCCTCGCGGCGGACTTCGTCGATCCGAGCCAAGGCTGGCTGCTCGTTCAGGTCGAAGGCAACCAGGCGGGACCAATGCACGAGGTCCTCTACCGAACGTCTGACGGCGGCACCAGCTGGGACGATCTCGCCGACCCGGTCGCGGCCCGGGATTGGGCGTTTCGAATCGCCTTCGCCGACGCGAAGCACGGATGGCTGTACAGCATCTCCACCGAGCCCCACATCTACGCGACCACTGACGGCGGAGCCTCTTGGCGGCGCGCCTTGCTCCCCGCGCCGCCGCGAGGATGGCCGAAAGCCCCCACCGGGTCGCCTGCACCTGAGCTGTATTTCGTGGCGGCCCACCCGACGACGGGAGCCGGGGTGGCGGCGACCGTCGTGCCCATCGCGCCACCGAAGCTGCGCTCGGCTGACGGTGGCATTGTGCTCGGCTATCCACCCCTGACCGTCCGCGCTTTCGACGGCGGGGGTTCCGTCGAATACATCTACGCGACGTTCGCCGATTCGAGCCTTTATCGATACACGGCCATCCTTTCCGAGGCTGGGGTCCTGCCGGTCATGCCCGACCAGGTCGAGCTCAGCTCGCTCGATGGGGGCTCGTCCTGGAAAGCCGCGCCGGTGCCCTCGGCTTACGGAGCCATCGGGTACGCGGATGCCCTCGACTGGTGGTGGGTCGGTGCGGGCGCCTGGGCGACCAGCTCGGACGGCGGCGTCACGTGGACCGGGCTCCGGCCGCTCAGCGTGCCGGCGCCGCTGCCGGGTTCACTGGAGGTGCTCGACGCGGACCATGCCTGGTTCGGCACGATGGGAAGCACCACTCCGTTGCTGCAGACGACCGATGACGGCGGGCACGAGTGGAGGGCGGTCAGCCTCCCACCGCTCGGGGGTAGCTAAGCCCGCACGTAGGCGATCACGGCGCGCGCCTCCGCGATCACCTCACCGGTCTCCTGCTCCACCGTCGCCTCGCAGAACGCGAGCCGTCGCGTCCGGTGGCGAACCCGGCCTCGACAGATCAGCCGGCCGGGCTTGCCGGGACGGTAGTAATCGACTTTCAGGTCCGCGGTGGTCGTCGTCTCGCCCTCCTCGGCGACCGTGAACGCGACCGAGGCGAGCGTCTCATCGGCCAAAGTTGCTATCGCACCTCCGTGCACGATGGGCCCTCTGCTCGTCGGAAATCCATGCGACTCCGCACTGAGATTCCCCTCGAGCACCAACATCCCGGGTCCGATGTCTACCAGCCTGGTTCCGATGTTGGCGATCATGCCTCCCGCGCTCCATTCCTCATAGAGCCTGGGCAGCATGCGGACGCCGTATGGAGTGTCGGCCACTAAGCGAGCTCGCGATGCAGCTCGAGCCACGGGATCGCGGGCGTATATCCCATCTCCGCATTCAGACGGAGGATGGGAGCGTTCTCGCCATCGTTGGTCGTGCCGATCCTGGTCGCGCCCAGCGTGATCGCCTGAGCGACCGTTTCGTACTTCAGCGCCCGCGCGATGCCGCGGCCGCGCACCGCTTTGGACGTCGCCGTGAGCGCGGTCCACGGATTGCCTCGAACCGGCGGATATTCGATCGCCGACAGGCCGACGATCGCGTCACCTTCGCGGGCAATCCACACGCGGTCGGCGCGGATGCCTGGATTGTCGAACCACAGGTGGTGCCATTCGTCGTACTTCATCAACTGGATCGGCACGGTGGTGGGGATATCTTGCTCCGCCGCCATGTGGAGCTCGTACATCTTCGTGAGGCGGTCGGGGTCGGCATCCTCAGCGAGCGTGACCATCACGATGCCCTCATCCGCCATTCGCTGCCGCGAGCGCTCGCGTCCTTCGAGGAGCCGATCTTTGCCCGCGACCAGGTCGAGCTGCCACATCCGCGCCTGGCGAACCCCCCTGTAGCCCCGAAGGCTCATGACGTGAAGGTCGCCCTCGAAGCTCTGTCGCGCACGTGCGACCGCGACCGCGCCGCCCTCGGCGCGCAACCAGCTCTCGGCGGTGTCCAGCAGCGAATCGAGCAGCGATTCGCTCCACGCCTGGGGATGCACGGCGGCGCGCACAATGCAGAACCGCTCCTCGTTCTTCTCCCAGGGCGCGTGCGCCGCGTAGAGGTACGCATGGGCGACTCCATCGCGAACGGCGATCTGCCTGGTAAACACCTCATCTGGCGGGCTGGCGCTCCACCAGAATCGAAACATCGCCGGATCGCGCGGCTCGTCAGGATTTCGCGCTGTTTCGAGGTCCGCAACCATCGCTGCGTCGTCCAGCGACGCAGGGCGCAGCTCGAGATTGGCGAGAGCTTTAGACATCAACGCACGATCAGCCTAGCATCGAGCATCCGGTTAATCTCTGCGCCGTGATCGGGCGCACACTGGGGCGGAGGACGTCGCGCGAAAAGGGCGGACCGCGTGTCGCGCTCGCACCGGCATCATGGGGGGTCAGCGACGTTCCGGGCTGGGGATTCCAGCTCGACGCGGAGCGCGTGCTGTCAGAGGTTTGGTCGCTCGGCGTCTCCGCGATCGAGGCCGGGCCACCCGGTTTTCTCCCCGACCGCAGTGACCAGGCCAAGCTCTTGATCCGGCGCCACTGGGTGCGCGTCATCTCCGGTCAGGCCCACGCGGTCCTTCATCACCACGACATTCGCGGCTCCGAGCTCGCCCACATCGACGGGCACGCCAACTGGCTCGCGGCTGTCGGCGGTGAGACGCTGGTGCTGTCGGCGATCGCGCCGCGTGGCGCGAGCACGGCGCATGGGATCGTGCTCGACAGCGCGGGCTGGGCGCATCTCCTTCACCTCATCGGTTCGGTCGAGCACGTCTGCGCGCGTCATCGCCTCCGGCTTGCGGTGCTGCCGAGGTTTGGCACCATGATCCAGAACCCGTCGGATATCGAGCGGCTTCTCGTCGGCACGGATGCCGGGCTATGTTTCGACCCGGGCCACCTGGTCATGGTCGGCGCCGATCCCCTCGAAGTCCTCGAGCTCGCCGCGGGCCGCATCCATCACGTCCGGCTCAATGACATCGACGCCAACGTGGCACGCCAGGTGCGCGAGCACCGCCTCGACTACGCACACGCGGTGAGCAAGGGGTTGTTCAAACCACTGGGCAGCGGTGACGCTCGCGTCGATACCGTGATCGAGACGCTGCGGCGCTCGAGATACCGGGGCTGGTACGCCATCGAACACGACGTTCGCCTGGAGTCGAAGGACGAGAAGCCGATCACCGCGGTCAAGCGGTCGCTCGACTACGTGCGCCGCCTCGTCGCGGCCTGACCACAACCGAGTCCATTCCGCGCTTTTGGCGCGTCAAACGAGCCTGTGCGCGCATCGAATTCCGCACCTGTCACGTCAGACGTGCATTTAGGGAGCTAGACCCGGCGCGTCATCCCCGCCCAGTAGGGCTCGCGAATCTTGCGTTTGAGCAGCTTGCCGGCGGCGTCGCGCGGCAGCTCGTCCACGAAATCGATGGACCGCGGCTTCTTGTAGCCGGCCAGGCGCTGGTCGCAGAACGCGATCAGCTCGTCAGGCGTCGCGTTCATGCCGGGCCTCAGCTGGACGACGGCCTTCACGGACTCGCCCCACTGCTCGTCCGGAACGCCGAAGACGGCGACGTCCATTACCGCCGGGTGGGCATGGAGCGCAGCCTCGACTTCGGCGGGATAGATGTTGACGCCGCCGGAGATCACCATGTCGACCTGCCGGTCGCAGATGTAGTAGTAGCCCTCGCCGTCCCGATAGGCGACATCGCCCACAGAGAAAAAGCCGTCGTGCATGCTCTTGCCGGTCGCATCGGGGCGGTGGTAGTACTCGGCGAGCCAGCCGTTGCGGACCATGAACTCGCCCGGTTCGCCGACGGCGACCTCGCGGCCGTCCGTGCCGACCAGCTTGATCTCCTGGCCCGGGACGGCGGTGCCGCATGACCCCGGCTTGCGCAGCTGGTCTTCGGGACGGAGCACGGTGTTGATTCCCGTTTCGGTCGCTCCATAGAACTCCCAGAGCACCTGGCCGAGGACAGCTTCCGCGCGCACCTTGAGCGCATGGGGACATGGCGCAGCCCCGAGGATCACTGCGCGTAGAGAAGAAAGGTCGCGCGGCCTCCGCTGCTGCGAATCGATCAGCCTCTGCAGCAATGTCGGTGCGATGAACGTGGTCGTCGCGCGATGGCGCTCGATGAGGTCGAGCGCGCCGTCGGCTTCGAATTTTGGCTGGATGACGTTGGTCGCGCCCAGCACCTGGTGCAGCGCGACGAAGAACGCCACGCCGCTGTGATACCCGGGGCCGCACCACAGGTGCACGTCCGAACGGTCGAGTCCGAAGATCGAGATCACCTGGAGGACGTTCTCGATGTTGACGCCATTCGGCCGCCACGCACCTTTGGGATGGCCGGTGGTGCCCGACGTGTAGATCATCGACGCGCCGAGCCCGCCCGCACCATCCGCATCGAGTGGGCTTTCCGATGCGGCTTCCACGAGGTCCTCGTAAGACATCCACCCGCCGGGCACTTTGCTCCCGGTCGCGATGTAGTGGGGGTCGCCTTTCACCTCTGCCCTCGCTGCATCGACGACGTCGACGTGATCATCATCGGCGCACACGATTCGCGCGCCCGAATCGTTCAGGACGTACGCAACCTCTGCGCCGCGCAGCCGGTAGTTGACCGGAACCACCACAGCGCTCACACGCCTCGCCCCGTTGGCGATCTCCGACCCGGAGATCGAGTTGAAGGACATGACGGCGATCCGGTCCTGCGGCTCGCATCCGAGATCGGCGAAGACGTGGGCGGCCCGGTCGGCGCGCCGACTCAGCGCCGCGAAGTCGATCATGCGATCGCCGAGGATCAGCGCGGGCCGCTCGGGGCCGGCTTCGGCGTGGACGCGCAGAAAGTCGATGCCGGCCATCCCACAATCGTAGGCCGCCCTATTTGGAGGGAGACGCGGATGCGCTCGGACTCGATGTCGGCGCGTTGCATGGCGTGTTCGAGGCGAGCCCGAACGTCGACGCGACAGGTGCGATGCTGCCCGCGATTACGACCCGGTAGCGGTTGCATCCGCCGAGCAGCTGCCAGCTCCGCGATGCGGTCCAGTGGTGGAACACGATCCCGGCGTCGATCGGCGGGTACTGCTGCAGCACGGCCGGGGTCGCGGCCGCAATGGCCGCGATCGGCGACGGCTTCGAAGAGTCGAACTGCCAGAGGTAGATCTTGGTCTGCGGCCGTGCCGCCAGTGTGTCGGCCGCGGCCGGCAGCCTGGAGGCGTCGAGCAGTCCGTCGACGAACGATTGCGGTCCCTTGTTGGGCTTGACCAGGGCCAGGCTCTTGCTCGTCAGCGGGCCAGACCAGTCGATGCCTGTGATGGCTCCGCCGCTCAGGTAGCGGGCGGCCGGCGCGGCGCCGTCGGCGCCGGTTGCCGTGTAAACCTGGATCTCGCCATTGACCGCGAGCGCCAGCTCCTTGGCGTCCGGGCTCCACGCCATGCTGTCGGCGTGGGGCAGCTTCGAGTTGACATGCCGAGGTGCGGCCGAGGGTCGCGGGCTGGCATGGGCTGGTGTCGCCGCGGGCGACGGGGCGGCGGCAGAGGCGCCGCTTGCCGCGGGCGGCGATGCGATTGGGGTGGCGACGTTGATGGGTTCGATCACGGGTCCCTGGTCGGGCAACGAGATCGCCGCCAACGTGCCGTCGGCGCTGATTGCGATCGGCCCATCCTCGGGTCCCAGCGTCAACGGGAAGGGGTTGAGGACGGCAGCGCTCGCGTTCAGCCAGTACCACCCACCCGTGCCGACCGCCCGGACCGCGATCAAGCCGTCGGGGCCCGGTGCCGCGCCCTCCGTGAAAAGCGCCGCTTGGTTTGGTGGCTTGGCCAGCACTTTCAGAGGGGAGACGGGGCGGGTCAGGTCGAACGCGTCGACCTCGTAGTTGGCGCAGCAGCCGACTGTCAGCACCAGGTAATGCGAATTGGCGACTAGCCCGAACGGCCCCTCGCTCTGGAGGTCGGCGGATGCCGCCAGCGGCTCGATCACCCCTGTGAACGGATCGACCCGAAACAGCCAGTCGTACGGGATCACCCCGGCCGACGTCCGGCGCTCTGCCGGCCGGTCGTCATGGACGGTGAAGTAAAGCACCGGGTACGAAAGGCCCGGCGCCGGGCCCCACACCGGGCCGGCAGCCCTGAACGCGCCGCCCGCCGGCAGCGGGGCGACCAGGGCGGATTTGCCGGTGGCCCGATCCAGCACGCCGACACCGGCGCTGCCGAGGTAGGCGATGAGGCCTCCGGCAAGCGCGCCTTCGACCGGAGTGGGCGTATGTGCGGCCGTGGGGACGCTGCCGCCGCCGCACGCGGTGGCCACGAGAAGGGCGAGCGCCACCACGAGGAGGGGTCCCCGCTTACTTACAGCTTGCCTCTGAGCTCGTGGGGGTTCTCGCCGTGGGGTTGAGAATCGCACGTGAGTCGCCGATGTTAACGGGAGCAACCGGTCAGGTGTTACCCCGCCCGAGCCAGGTGCGTTGCGTATTCATGGTCAAAACGGCGCTGGTTGTGCTCGCCGCGGGTATGGCACTCATGGCCTGCGGCAACACATCGACCTGCGCGTGCGGGGCCGAGCGGGTTTATCCGAGTCCACCCTTGACTCCCGGGCCTGGGTTCGACGCCGTTGTGACCGAGCAAGACACCGCGATCACCATCCACACTGGCCAGAAGCTGGAGGTCATCCTTCACGCCCGCACCGGGATGACCAATTGGGCCAACGTCCGCTCCAGCGACACCATCGTGCTATCGCCGGTCGTGAACCCCGCCGCCACGGCGGCGCGGGGCGTGACCCTGGCCGGTTTCGAGGCGCAGAGGGCCGGCCAGACGACGATCACTGCGAGCGCAGGAGCGGCGTGCTCCCCCGGTCAGGCCTGCCCGCAGTTCGCGGTGCTGTTCTCCGTGACTGTGACGGTGACCTAGGGAACCCTAAGAGCCGGCGGCGCGAATCGCGGCGGCCACGGTCTCGAGCTCAGCGCGGCTCGGCGGCTGTTCGTAGCTCTTCGGGAAGGTCAAGCCGAAACCATCACCCGGATAGCGAGGAATGACGTGGATGTGGAAGTGCGGCACGTCCTGGAAGGCGACCTCGCCGTCCATCACGAGCAGGTTGGCGCCGCTCGCGCCGAGGGTGTGCCGCGCCAGCGACGCCAGGCGGCGCGCCACTCTGAAGGCGCGCATGGCGGCCGTTTCGTTGACGTCCTGCATGAGCACGGCGTGCTCACGCGGCATGACGAGCATGTGGCCGTGCGTGATCGGCTGGATGTCCATGAACGCGATGACGCTGTCGTCCTCGTGGGTCAGGCTCGCCGGCGCCTCGCCTTTCACGATCGCGCAGAAGATGCAGTCCTCGCTCACGCGATGCGAAGCTTAAGGGAGCGTCACTCGGCCTGTGAACTGGGTTCCGGGAGCACGGTTGGCTCCGGCATCACCGGGGCTTCGGAGCCGTTCGCGCTGATCTGGGCGTCGGCGGGGCCCGCCTGCTCGCCACCGTTGACACCCTCGCCGTTGCCGGCCGCCTCGACCGGCACCCTCTGGCCGCGCCGGCGCCTGCGCGCACGGCGTTCGCCCCGGTGCGGCCGCGAAAGCCTCTGTACCTGGGAGCGGATGCCGACACGCTGGCAGGCCGTGACAACCGCGCCGACTCCGGCCACCAGGCCGTCCTCCTTGCAGTGCTCGAATAGCGGACCGAAAAGCTCCGGCGCGCCGCCGATGACCGTCTTGGAGTCGCCGACGATGACCAGCAGCTTCTTAGCGCGAGAGATGGCGACGTTCACGCGGTTGGGGTCGTTGAGGAAGCCGATGGCCGCGCGCTCGTTCGAGCGGACCAGGGAGAGGATGACAGCGTCCGATTCGCGGCCCTCGAACGCGTCCACCGATTCGATGTCGTCCGGCGGGACGATGCCCTTGAGCGAGCCGACCAGCCGGTTCACCTGCGAGTTGTACATGGCGATCACGGCGAGGTGGGCCTTGCGGACCCGCCTGCGAATGATCGAGGTGATGTCCTTGCAGAGGGCGACCTCGAATTCGTTGGCGACCGACCGTTGGGCGTCGCGGTATTCGTCCTGGGCGCCCGTGTCCACCCAGACCAGCTCGCGGTCGAACGGCCAGGGCAGGGGCATGCGCGGGTGAGGCGCCTCGTGGATGAGCTTGCCTTCGTAGAAAAGGTCTGAGACCACCCGCCCGATCGGCTCGCGCATGCGGTACTGGCGCGGCAGCATGATGCGCGACGAAGCGGGGACCCTGTCCCAGATCCAGCCGTAGAAGCTGTCGTCGCGAACAATTTCGTCCAGGGGCTGCTCGATCTTGAAGGTCGAGGCGGCTTCCTCCATCACCGGCGGCAGCTGATTGAGGTCGCCGATCATGACCCAGCGCTTGGCGAGCGGCATCAGGGCGAGCGCCTCGTTGGCGCGCACCTTGTTCGCCTCGTCGAGGATCAGCCAGTCGAACACCTTGAACCGCAGCCGCGAGTCGATGGCGAGCCTGTTGCAGGTACCGGCGACCAGGTTGTAGGGCTCGAGGTCGTCGCTTTCAACAAGGGTCGGGCGAAGCCGCCGGGGCACCTTGCCGGGCTCTGCGATGCGCGCCTGCCGCACATGCGAGAAGCCGAGCAGGCGTTCCTGTCCGGTGTCGACGGCGTCGTTGGAGTGCGATGACATGAGGATTGACGCGTTCGGGTTGCGGCCGAGGATGCGCCGGATGGATTCCACGATGGCCGTGGTCTTGCCCGTTCCAGGCGGGCCCTGGATCAAGTAAAGCTGGCCCGGCCGCATCCCCATCACGCGGGCCACGGCCTCGGCCTGCTCCTCGTTCGGGTCGGGCAGATGGTGCGCCTTCTTGCCGTCGAGAGTGACCCTGGGCGGACTGCCCAGCCAGCCGGTGTCGGCGAGCTCCGCGGCCAGCGCGCCCGAGCGCGGGCTCCCGATCTGCAGCTGGCGGATGACCGACCGCTGGGCTTCGAACATCTCCACGCTGGCTGTGGGCAGCACGATGCCCTCGTCGGGCAGAGGGTCGTAGCGCCGGAAGCTCACCCACAGATTGGAGCCCTGGATGCGGTCGAGCGACATGCCGCGGTACTCCGGAAAGCCGGCCGAACGGACCGTCAGCGAGTCGATGCCGCGGTAGATCCGGCCGTCGGCATCGTCGACCAGGTGAAGGATGGCGCGGACGTACTCGCCGCCGCGCATGTCCTCGCCGCATTCGGGGCAGTGGATTCCATTTGACGTGGGGACCTCGGTCTCGCATTTCGGGCACTCGATCCACTGCTCGGTCGCCTCGTAGCGCCGAACAGCCGCCTCGGCGAGCTTCTCGCGGTAGTCGCGAAGATGCTCGATGAAGCGGAGCGTGGAGCCGAGGATCGGCAGGGTCTTCGCCTTCTCTCGGAGGACGATCGCCGTAAAGCCGTCCAGGTCGCCGTCCCACTCCTTGACCAGCTGCAGCTCCTGGTAGCCGAGGCGGAGGCGGTTCTTCTCCATCTCGAACTCGCCGTCGAGGTCCTGCCAGTCGGTGATTTCCAGGGCCAGCCCCATGGGGGTCCGGCCCAGCCTTCCGGTCAGGAGCGTCTGGCGCACCTGGCCCATGAATTCGAGGGGCTTTTCGGGCTTGACGATCGTGTAGATACCGTCGATGGACCGCTGCTCTTCGAGGACCTGGCGCAGGAGCTCGGCGCCCCCGGCGGCCTCCAGCGCGGTCACTTTGGCCGCTGCAGGCGTGCCCGGTCGGACACGGATTCCGAGCCGGCCCGCCTGTAACTCCTCGCCCGGAATATCCGGGTTCCAGAGCAAAAGGACGTCGCCGGGATTGGGCGTGCTCATATCAAGCAGACCTACGGGTCGATGCGCGGGTGAGGCGTGAAATGGGGATCAACTGAGTTCAAAAGGGGGTCCCAAGCGGGACCTAGCACCCCAAAGGGCAAGACTTACGTTAGCACATTGATGACTCGATTCCCGACCTGCATGAATACCGGCCGGCAGCCGGCCGGCGCCGGGAACGGTCGTATTGCACTATTGACGGGCCGTGTGGAAGAACCACCTGAAGCCCTACGACATCCTCAACCCTGACGACGTCGAGGCGATCCACGGCCAGGCCATGACCATCCTGGAGGAGATCGGGGTCGACTTCCTCCACGAACGCGCGCGGCAGGAGTTCGCCAAAGCGGGCATGAAGGTCGAGGACATGCGGGTGAGGTTCGACCGCGACTTCATCCTCGAGACGGTCGCCAAGACCCCGGCGACGTTCGAGCTGCAGGCCCGAAACCCTTCTCGCTCCGTCGTCCTCGGGGGCGACAACGTGGTCACCGCCCCGGTCTACGGCCCGCCTTTCATCACCGACCTCGAGCGCGGGCGGCGCGGGGCCACGATCGAGGACTTCAACAACTTCGACAAGATGGCGCAGGCGATCGACCAGATCCACTGCGCCGGCGGCACGACCGTCGAGCCCGAGGACCTGCCGCTCGGCTCGCGGCACCTCGACATGGTGTACTCGCACATCCGCTGGACCGACAAGCCTTTCATGGGCAGCGTGATCTCATCCGAGAACGCGCGCGACACGATCGAGATGGCTTCGATTGTTTGTGGCGGGCGCGACAAGATCGAGAAGACGCCGGCTGTGCTGAGCCTCATCAACGTCAACAGCCCGCTCCGATACGACGACCGCATGCTGGGCGCTCTCCTGGAGTACTCGGAAGCGGGCCAGCCGGTCATCGTCACGCCATTCCTGATGGCCGGCGCGATGTCGCCGATGGGCCTGGCCGGAACTGTGGCGCAGCAGACGGCTGAGGCGCTGGCGGGAATCGCGCTCGTGCAGCTGATCCGTCCCGGCACCCCTAGCGTGTACGGGTCGTTCCTGACGAACACGGACATGCAGTCCGGGAGCCCGGCGTTCGGGACCCCCGAGTCGGCGATGGGCATCCTCGCGAGCGCGCAGATGGCGCGCCACTACAACCTTCCGTTCCGCGGCGGCGGGGCCCTGACCTCGTCCAAGGCGCCCGACGCCCAGGCGGCCTACGAATCGATGATGTGCATGTGGCCGACCATCCTCGGCCGTGTAAATTTCGTGCTCCACGCCGCGGGCTGGCTGGAGAGCGCGCTGCTCGCCTCCTACGAGAAATTCATCATCGACGTCGAGATGCTCCGGATGTTCGAGTGGATCCTCGACCGGGGCCTGCCCGTCGACGAGGAGGGACTCGCCATGGATGCGCTGCGCGAGGTGGGACCGGGCGGGCATTTCCTGGGCGCGGAGCACACGCTGCGCAACTACCGGACGGGCTTCTACCGGCCGTGGATATCGTCGACCGAGAACTTCGACCGGTGGAATCGCTTCGGCGCAAGGACCACCGACGTTGTTGCGGCGGAGAAGTGGAAGCAGGTGCTCGCCGAATATCCAGACCCCGGCATCGATCCCGGCGCCGACGAGCAGCTGCGAGAGTTCATCGCCAAGCGCAAAAGGGAGCTCGGCGACGACTGAAGAGTGGGCGCGCAAGCGCCTCGATCACCTGCTTTCGAAAATCGCATCGAAAGCGCCCGCCCCTGCGAGCGGATCCGCGGCTGCGGCCGTCACCGCGACCGCGGCGGCGCTGGTGCAGAAGGTGGCGCTGCTGTCGACCAGGCAGTGGCCGGAGGCGGCCGAGATACACCGGCGAGCTGAAGCGTTGCGGCTGCGCAGCGAAGAGCTCGTCGAGAAGGACTCGTTGGCGTACCTGGCGTACGTCGAAGCGGTGCGGTCGGGTGTGGGCGTGGCCGGAGCACAGTCCGCAACCGTCGACGTTCCTCTCGACATCGTGAGGACTGCCGCCGAGGTGGCCGCCCTCGCGGAGCGTTCGGAATCGCTTGGCAACCCGAAGCTGCATGCCGACGCCGTGGTGGCGGGGATGCTCGCGTCCGCCGCGGCGGACGCCGCGGCTTATCTGGTGGCGGTCAATGTGGATGACGAGACCGACGCGAGGCTGAGCGAAGCGCGCAGACTGGCGCTCGCCGCTAGCGCGCCGCTTCGGTCGCCAGCCTCTCGAGGCTCTTCAAGTGATCCTGGTCGTGGTCGAGCGCGATCCGGAGGTAGCCGTCGACGGTGACCTCGCCGAATTTCGTGTGCACCCCGACGCGGGCCCGCTCCTCGTCGCTCAGCTCGCGGACGAAGTCGATCAGCCGCGCGCGCGTGTCCGACCATTCGGTCAGTGCGGCGTGCAGCGAGATGCCGTCGAAGTCCCGCTCATCGTTGCTGTAGTACTCGAACGCGGGCCGTTCCCCGGCGGCCATTGACCGGATGCGCGGCTCGAAGCATTCCATTTCTGTTGCGGCCAGGTGGGCGGCGACGTCGCGAAGAGTCCACGCTCCGACGCGGGCGGGGACATCCTCCGCCACGAGCTGGGTCATCGCGATGACCAGCTGCTGGCTCGCCTTCAGCTGTTCGAGCAGCTTTTCGCTCACCCCGATTCCTCCGGATTCATCAGCCGAGCACGGGGGTGGGCGGTGTCCAGCTCTGCAACCACCGCCTCGAGCACCTCGTCAGGCGACCCCGGTCTCTCCTCGACAGGACCCCAGCTCCAGCCCTCCAGGTACGACTCCATCTCGGTCGAGCCGTCCTTCATCGCGAAAGCGTCGATCGCGACCTGGAACCGGCTGGGCATCATACGCTTGACCTGCGTGTCGCCCTCCCAGGCCTTGACCTGGGAAGGAATGTGCTTCCAGAACATCACTTGGTACGAGGCCATAACGCTCTCAGACGGCCATCAGGTCGGCCAGTCTGGACTCGAGCTCGCCCAGGCCGACGTCGTTGATCTCGAGGGGCAGGCCAAGGTAGGTCGCGATCTCCTCAGCCTTGACGGCGAGTCGCGGGTTGGGGAGCTGGCGCAAATAGAGCACCGCCTCATAGTTGCCGAAAAGCATCTCCTTGAGCTCGGGGTACCGGTCGAGGCCGAGGCCACGGACGACCGCACGGTCGAAGTTGCGGACCAGCCAGTCGGTGAGGAAGAACGTGCCCGGGCGCTCGTCGCTCACACGCGCAAAGAGGTCCGCCCCCGCCAGCATCTCGTAGCAGTGCGGGCCTTTCACACGTGCGGCGCCGAACTCTTCGAGGATGGGTTCGAGGCGCCCCGTGGTTCCGCATTCGCCGTAAACCACGACCAGGTGCTCGTAGCGCGGGCGCAACGTGTCCAGACGCTCGCGCAGCTCGTCGACGATGCGGTTTGGATAGAGGTGCAGCATCGCCGAGACGCCATAGATGTCCACGTCCCAGCCGCGCCGGTCGACGATGTCCTTCACCTCCTTGCCGAGAGC
>Ga0209802_1001978_pt1 | contig 14609 bp, 29 predicted proteins | sample GraSoiAngelo_129_FD_185886 | JGI IMG/M metagenome (GOLD analysis project Ga0209802, IMG submission 185886) | Grasslands soil microbial communities from the Angelo Coastal Reserve, California, USA - 14_0927_12_40cm (SPAdes) (version 2) | ecosystem: Environmental > Terrestrial > Soil > Grasslands ... | reverse complement strand
GAACTGCTCCAAGATCCATCGGTAAGTTTGGACTCCTCCTTCAGTCTTGCCGCGCTGCTTGAGCCGGAAGTTACAGAACTGCTCGACCAACTCGGTGAGCTGTTGGGCCATGGTCTCGGTCCTCCGGCCCGAGCCACGACCACGCTTTCGCCGCCGAGCAGTATCGGGAGGCACGACCCAGGCGTCAAGTGCCCGCGGCACGGCGATGACCGCGACAGTCCGGGCCGCCGCGCCCGGACGAGTCTTCCTCGATCGAGATCCCGCCGATGATGACGGTGAACCAGAGCGCTTCAATGCCACGGGAGACCTGTCGTCCCTCAAACGCGCAGCTCCCGAACGAAGCGCACGAGATCGCGACGGCGATAGCGGCGTTGGCGGTGACCCCAGGGCGAGCGCTCACAGGGCACGCGGCCGCGCGCCGTCCATCGCAGCAGGGTCTTCGAGGAGACCCCGACGAACGCGGCCGCTTCGCTGGTCCGGTACCATCGGCGCGCAGGCGGGTGTGGCACGCGAAGACCGAGGCGCCGTCGCACCCGCTTGAGCCGGTTCTGCAACTCGGTCTGAAGGCGCTTACGTACCACGGGCCAGAGGCGCCGGGACGGCAGGCGCTCGAGTTGCGCCACAATGCGGCCGTGAGCACGCAGCAGCCGTCGGTACGTCGCCCGATGCAGACCTTTGGGGCGGGGAATGAACTCGCGAGCCAGCGGTCGCAGCGACACGCGATGATCCTCCTGAGCGAGCGTCGGTGGCGGCCCGCGCTCGGCCACATAAGCCCGGCCGGAGCGGGCGCGCCGTGACAAGTCGCTGCGTCAATCTGATCACGCCAGAGCGATCGCAGCGCGGGTGATCGGATGACAGATCGCGCGGTGGCTGAGTCCGATTTGTTCAGACGAGTGGAGGCCTACTACCAGGAACACTTCACGCGCGAAGGCCGCGGCGAGGCCTTTGCGGAGTGGCTGGCCGAGCTTCGCAGGGAGCTCGCTGAGACCGCGACGCACGGAGCCAACCCGGCGTTCATCCTCCACGTGCTGGTGTGTACCCGATGGCGTCGGCTCCGCCGTGCCGCAGACGAGTCCGAGGCGATCCGCCGACTCACCCCACGGAAGAAAGCCCTCCTGGTCGGAGGGCTCAGGCTCCTACGAACGCTTGGGGAACCTTGGCTCGCCGAGCTGTACGGCCCAGGCAGTGCCGAGCGGGTCAGGGCCTTCCTGATCGAGGTGGGGGTACTCGATCACTTGCTGACCGGTGCCGTGCTGGAGACGCCCGCGTGGCACGTTGGGCCGGGCGGGCGCCTGAAGCCACGAGCGTGGGAGCAGGCCGTGACCGCCTGCATAGTGTGTCTTCTGGACGAGTTGAAAGGGCACCCGAAGCCGACGGTGGTGGGGGCGGTGATTCTTGAAAAGGGCGGGCTTCTCGGCAGAAGCCGAGGGGGAGCGGCCGGCGTCGCGTTTGTCGCCCGGCGCGCCGCCCGGGCTCAGGCCTTGGCGAGGGACCGGCTCGCCCCGATCGGCAATACCGTCTGGCACCTGAGAGGGACCTTTGACAATCTCCGGGAGAAGCTCCTGCCTGCACCGGAGATCCGAGAGACGGCTGCGTTCTGGACCGAACGGGGCCGAGCCTGGGGCACCACCGGCCCCGAGTACCGCCGAGCCTTTCACGGGTACTGTCGGATACGCGGGATTCGCCGACATGCCTACGCGCTTGATCGACTCGAAGACGAGCTCTCCTTCGTACGTCAATACGAGGGGGTGGCGGGTCTCAAGCGGGCGTTCGCGAATCTGAGAGGAGAGAGCCCGGCGCGAGATCAGCCGCGCCGGTCTTCTGGGCCCTGACGCTCTTCCCTTGGACAGGTGTCTCGCATAAAAGATGGAAGGGGCATGGATATTCCTGGATAGGTGTCTGGAATTTGCCGCGGCACCTGAAGGTCTCTAGGTCGCCAGAAGCGCCGCTGTACGGGCGCATCCACGGGTGATCACGTCAGTGGACGATAAGTTCTTAGATCGTTGAGTTTCAAGAACGCTTCACAATCGCAGGGTGTTACTACGACGACGGGTGTGACCGGCATGCGGCTGCTGGGCCGGGACCCGCCGCGCGGGGCGCAGACCCACCACGGCCAAAGCCGCCAGTGTTTATCACGCAGCCTTAGCGCGGTGGAGTATCCTTGTCGGCAGTTCGTCAATCGTTGTTCTGCCATTCAGCAGTTTGAGCGCCGACCAGGAGTATTTCGCGGACAGCATCACCGAGGACCTGATCATCGATCTTCCGAAAATCTCGGAGTTATTATTATTCGTCAACGCGTGACATTCAGCGTTTGCATACAAGGGCAAGGTCATGCGTGTGCAAGAGATCCCGCGCGAGCTCGGTGTCCCGTACCTGCTCGCTCGAAGAGCTGGCAGCGTCCCCGGGTTGAGCGCGCCGCTCAGCGGCGGCCGTGGAGGATGTCGCACCAGCGCCGGTTGTCGTCGCCGCCCGCCTCGGCGCTCCCCGACAGGTACGCGGACGCGGTCACCACTTCGTCGTCGGCGCCGTCACGCGCCGGAGAGTGGGATTCGCACCACCACACGTCGAGAATTTCCTGGCTCGGGTCGGCATCAGGCTCACAAGCGGGACAGTAGGCGCGGGCGACACACGGAGTGTCCGGGAGGTAGTCCGTCACCGATCTATGGCGAGGATCAGCATCGCCATTCCTTTCTCACTCTGGTTCCGATAATTCAATGAACAGCCTGCGATTCAGGAACTATCGGCAATTCGCGTGCCACGCTGGGACTACGCTGGAATGGCTCATTGCCACATGTAACCGAAGGACCAGTAGAAAAGGTCTTCACCACACAGCGCACGACCTTTCATCCTTGTCGCAAGTGATTCCACTTCCGGAAACAAGCCTTCCTCGACGACCTGGACTGGCGAAGTGAGAATAAGAGGACTGACGAAAACGGCCTTGCGACGAACGTCTCGTCTCGTGCCGCGAAGTTGTGTTCCATGATATCTCTCCTATAGATATTATTTAGCCTATAGATATTATTAGGCGGCTGACCAAAATAATCTATAGGTGAACACCTAAAAGCTGCCATAGAAACACCTCAAGCGGCATAAGGAGTAGGTTAAGTTCTATGAACTTTCCGCAAAAGCTTTTTTCCGGAAATATATCCGCACTGGTGGCAATCTTTCAACACGCTCGCAGGAGGAAACGTCATGCCGCGGGTATCGGTCATCATTCCTACCTTCAACTGTGCACGCTTTCTAGACCGGGCTTTCCGCACCGTGTTCGCTCAGACCTATAAAGACTACGAGATCATCGTCGTGGATGATGGCTCAACAGACGAGACGCAGGATGTGATAGCCCAGTATGAGGCAAAGGTACACTATCTGTACCAGCTGAACAGAGGACCAGCGTCAGCACGGAATCTCGCGCTGTCCGCAGCCAGCGGGGAGTTCGTCGCCTATCTGGACGCTGATGATATGTGGTATCCGCATAAGCTGGAAAGGCAAGTAGCCTTCCTAGACGCCCATAAGGAGTGTGGACTGGTTCACGGTGATATGACCGTTATCGATGCCATGGATCAACCACTCTACTTGCGATTCAATCAGGAGACCCAAAGGGAAATTCCTTCCGGTCATTGCGTCATGGTTTTGCTGCGCTGGAACCACGTCCAAACCCCGACCGTGTTAGAGCGCCGTGACAGCATCGAGCGCGCCGGAAAATTCGACGAGAGGCTCAGGATAATCGAGGACGGCTTCCACTGGATCCTGGTGGCCATGGCAGGAATAGCCTTCGGCTACATTGATGAACCCCTGGCGTTCTATCGGCGGCGAGCCGACAGTCTCAGCAGCAACCAGCGGCAGATGGCGGAAGCGTACGTGCTGCTGTTTGATCTCCTTTTGACTGAGAAAGCCCTCGCGCTGCGGTGTGGCCAGGAGGCGGTCGACATCGTCCGTGCCAGGCTGCATGCTTGCCAGCGGTGTCTTGTCTATCTTGACCGCCTTGAGGGTCGCACGGGCCATGCGCGGCAGCGGGTTATCCACCTCATACAGGACTCTCCCTGGCACATCGGGTTGTATGCGGAGCTGTTGAAGTCTTGCGTGCCGTCGGCCTTGGCCACGAAGCTGCGCGTGCTCCGGGAGTGGTGTTGGCGGACATGAGGAACTGGCTGTCATATGGGAACCGAGCGTGTCCCCGCGTGAGATCGACGCCGCTGCCCGCGCGCGTGGTAGGAAGCTGCTGTCGCTCGAGGTCCGACGTAGTGACGAGATCGACCGAGCCTTCAAGACGGCGATTGACGCTCGCGCGGATGCTCTGCTCGTTGTCAGTGGGGGGCTGCTTACTTCAGAAGCCCGGCGTATCGCGGAGCTGGCCGCTAAAAGCCGGCTCCCTGCCATGTATCCGCTGCGGTTCTTTGTCGAGGGCGGCGGGCTAATCTCTTATGGCACGGACATCGTGGACGTCTGGAGGCGAGCAGCGGCCTTCGTCGACAAAATCCTCAAGGGCGCCAAGCCCACCGATCTCCCGGTGGAGCAGCCCACAAAGTTCGAGCTGGTGATCAACCTCAAGGCCGCGAAGGCACTCAAACTCACGATCCCGCAGACGCTGCTCCTCCAGGCGGACCAACTGATCGAGTAGCCGTGCTCGACCAACGCGCCGAGCTCCTCTGGGCAGCAGTCGTCTGCTAGACTCCCGCCAGCCATCCTCCACCGAGGTGCTCATTGCGGCGGAGACGCTATTCAGACTCCAGCGGATGCCGACTCGTTCTTTTCGCAGCCGCACTGTTCTACGCGGTCATGCTTGCCGGGTGCGCGGCAGAGGGCACCACTAGGATCCTGTCGTACTACGGCGATTGGACTGGTGTAAGGCCGGGGCAGCGACCTTTTCCTCATAGGGGTCTTGACTTCGACGCCTCCGTGGGCGATCCCGTGATCGCTGCGACAGACGGGACAGTCGTGCGCGTCTTCGTGAACGGGAGTTGTGGTAACGGCATAGTCGTGCAGCACCCTGTCGATGCGATGAGATCCTTTGGTCGACTATTTACTGCCATCTGGACGAGACCAACGTCCAAGGGGGCCAGAAGGTAAAGCGCGGCGATGTCCTCGGGAAGGTCGGCACGACTGGCCATAGCCTGGGAGTTCCCCACCTCCATTTTGGGCTCTGGCAAGAGTCGTCTGACGTGGTCGATCCTCTCCCCTTCATCGTTGGCTGCTTCGACCCCGCCAAGCGCGTTACCTACTCCGAACAGGCCAGCGGCGGGAAGCCGCGTCTGGTGCTCACGTATCCGGTCCGGTGTGGTCGGCTATGGCGCTGAAGCGATCAGACCGAAGCGGTTGAGCTAATGCTGCTCGCGCCTCTCGCGTTCCCAGAGCATGAAGCAGTCCGCATGAAGGTGAGCGAACGTCTTCTCGCTCGGCCACGGGATCGACATCACCAACTGCGTCGGCTCCAGGAGTTGATCGCAAGCGTCGCACCATCCACCGCTGCCCGGGGCACCGTAGATCCTCGGGGTGTTGGCGTATGGGAGGCGGCCGGTGCAGAGCTTCCAACGAAGATACGCGACTCGAATCCGCTCGGAACGCCACCGACGCATGACTAACTGTGCGCGCCGTCCTGTTCGCGCTCGAATTCCCATGCTGCGAAGCATCGGACGTGGACGTGGAACTTGTCGAGTCCAGGATTGTCGCCATCGCGAGCGAACTGGATCTCGAACTCCATCTGCTCTTTCGTGACGGCCTCGCCGCACACCTCGCAGCGCGCACCGACCCCCGGCCCGCCCCAGGTACGGTCAGGTCGTCGGGCTGGCAGTTTTCCAGTGCGGATCACTCCACGGGCTTTCTCTCGGAGGGTCGCTTCGTCGGGCATTGGTGGCTCTCCAGGATCCGGCGGGCTGGTCATGCCAGATGCCAGGCGGCCCGGACGCCTGCTCGCGTCACCCCGGGAAGCCCGATGGAAGGCAGCTAGTAGCTTACACCTCTTCGGATCGGGAAGTCATCGGCCGCCCGTGTAAGTCACCGGGCGCCGTACCAGCGCCCAACCCGACGACTGGAGTTCCCCCGTGACGTCCCGCTGGCGCCGGTCGATGTGGCGTTTTTCGATCGGTGACGGCCGCACGCTCCGGCGCCGTTCGCCCATGCGGCGGTCAAGAACCACATCCCTGCTCTCGTCCGCGAAGACATGCTTGAGATACAGGTATTGCCTGGACTCGGTGCGCGACACGATGAAGAGCAAGTCTGCCATGATCGCCTCCGACGGACTCCAGCCGCCGACTTCCTCAGTATGCTGGCGGGGTTTGTCAGACAAGAAGGAAATTCCTCGACTTTCGTCAGGATAATCCCTATAGAGGGTGGTTCCCGCCGCGCGGTACGACTGTGCGGCACATGGGCGAATCCGCAAAACGAGCCACCATCGAGGTGGGGCAAGGCCATGACACGACTTGTACGAATGGCTAGGCTGCTCGTCGCGTTCTACCTGCTTTCCTGGCACGAAATGACCGACACCAACGCCCACCTCTGGCTCCCTTGGCTCCGCATTAACCGCGTCCTGCGCGCGTGATGCTCCACACGCACTGGAGCACAGAGGCGTGGTCCGTAGTCAGGGTCGGTTCGGGAAGGCGCTCGCGCTTCGGAGTCAGATCCGGCGCGCGGGGTGGTTCAACTGATCGTCACGAGCTCGACCGGATCCCGCCTGGGAGCCGACGCCCCATGGCGCCCGCCCATAGTTCAGGTCTGCTAGACTCGCCTGCGGATTAGGTCACTGGGGATGAACCGATTGAAACTCCCGCTTGTGTACGTCGTTGTCTTGATCGCCGCAGCGTGTCAGCAGGGCGGGAGCAGCAGTGCTCCACCAACCGCAACTGCCTCCAGTTCTAGCGCGACTGAACTCACCAAGAAGATCCAGGAGCTTGACGCTGAGGTGACTGCTCTTCGAGGTCGAGTCACTGCCTTAGAGTCAGGACGCGCGGAAATCAGCACCGCAGGAGAAGGCTACGGCATCGCTCGAACCAAGTTCGGTGTGTTTACGTTTGTCAGTCGCGGCATCACACCGCATCTCGATGGTTACAAGGTGAAACTATCGGTCGGCAACCTCACATCTGCAACGTTTCACGGGGCGAAGATCAAGGTCGAGTGGGGTCCACCCTTCGAGAAGGGTAAGTTCCTTGAGTACCTCGACAACCGCAAGGAGCAGGAGTTTAACGTGACCACCGTGTTCTACCCCGGCGCTCACAACGTTGTGGAGATCACGCTTGTGCCAGCAAAGCCTGAGGAGGTCCGAACCCTCAGTGTCGGTCTGGAACTCAATCAGATGTCATTCCGGTGATGGTCTCAGGGCAATCCAGTCAGCGGATCTCCTCATCAGTCATCGGACGGTGTCCAAGATGAAGATGCGCGAGTTATGAGATCACGACCGTCGGGCCGCAGGTGCCGCCTCCGGCCGAAGCGGGTCCTGGACTGGCGACCACGTCGTCGTGAACGTGGATTGTCAGAGCGTCGGACGAAACCTTCGGCACCGGCTCCTGACCCTGAAGGTTGAGCGCTCCGGCGTGGGGCCGAACTGACGCTGAAGCGGCTCGAACAGTGGCCTCGCCGATCGGGTCGTGGACGTTCAGCACGTGAACGGCGTCGTACCAGTAGGTGTTTCCGCAGAGGCAGCGCACCGACTCGCGACCATCGACACGCTCGGCTGTAGAGGTTTCCGATACCGGGACGAAGATTCGAGCCACGCTGTCGACGGGGTGGTTGCCGCACTTCGGGCACACGTTGCCGGGCGCTGCTGGCACCCCGCCCGGGAGGTCGATGCCGAGGAACCCCGCCATGTCGGGATGCGACGTCTTCTCGGATTCGAGCCACGCAGAACTGATGATGAGGATGGGTAGCATGCCACGATCGTACCACTTGAATGAACCAGCCTTCGCGAGCGCGCGGGCCACCGTGCCCGGGCCACCCACCTCGCGGACGGCGACTGGTGCGGGAACGTAGAAGGGAGGCGCCGGTGACATTCGCTGAGAGGACGTTCCTCAACCCCGAGTGGTTGTTCAGCGTGGTCGTCATGGGCCTTGTCATCGGGCTCGTTGTCCTGTACGCGTCGCGCTGGCTCGACACGGCGGTAGCGCGCGTTCGACACCGCCGCGCCACCAGCACGACCAGGAAGCGGGACCTCCGCGACCGCTACATCGCTGGCGTCCAGGCGAATCCCAGTCGCCTTCTGTGGATCAGCGCCCAAGCCCAGAGTCGGCGACTGCGAGTTGTCCACAACTGGATTGCCGCTTCCATGCTAGGGCTACTCGCGCTCGCCCTCGGTCACGGAGTGGTGCCTCTGCCGGATGCGTTCGCTCAACGGCTCTTCACGTGGACTACGGTGCTCGTCATGTTCCTCGTGCTAGTCGGCTCGGCGAAGGAGGCAGATCAGGCCACGCTTCTCGAACGAAGACGTTCTGGCTACGGTTGAGCCGGACTGGCGCGATTCTGGCTCAACGACCGAGCCGTCGCCGACCCGTTGATGCCGATGGACGACTTCATCAGCAAGGACGACCTTCAGACGTTCGAGGGCTGGCTCCGGTATCAGGGCGTGTCGCCTTCCTCGCCCGCCGACGAACTGGAAGCTCCAACCTGTCCCTGGCGAGTACCGCTACGGCGTGGCAGTCCGGAAAGACGGCGATCTCTGGCTGACCTTGTGGGTTCGTTGCTCGCGGAAGGGCGAGTTCTTCGTCATGATGCCGCGAGGTGATCGAGACTGGGACCCACATACGAGCTATCACCTGGGCGGCACCCTCCACATGAAGAGCCACGGTCAGAAGGTTCTCCCGGCGCAGAAGCGCCAGCCGTTGTCGGGAACATTCCGTGGCGCGGTGAATCTTGGGACCTACGCCGGTCACGGCACAGGCGCCGGGGCGATCTGCGACCCGTCGCTCTTCTCGGGGGTCGTCGAGCTTCCTCCAGGTGTGCTAGGTCCTCGTCACAGTGCCGTCGCGGTGGATCTCGTAGAGCCGGAGCATGAGCCCACGGAACTCTTCTGGAAGCGTATCGTGGTCCAATAGACCTCTCCGCGACACCGTGCCCTGGGTCGTCATCAGGGTCGGGTCGGCGGGCTGATGGCTTGACCTTGATGTCGAAGAAGTACGCGGACGAGATGCGACGCTCTCACGGGGCCGTGGTCAAGATCCGCGTCGGGCTGAACTCCGGGGAAGTCGGTCGTGCGCGCCATCGGCGGCGATCTGCGCATGGACTACACGGCCGTGGGCCAGACGACGCATTTGGCCGCACGCATGGAACAGATCGCCGATCCCGGCGCGATCGTGATCACGCCCGATACGCTTGCGCTGGCCGAGGGCTACGTGGAGGTCAGATGCTGACGGAATTGCTCGCCTTCCTCGACGAGTTGCTCTCTTACCTCGAATCCGTCCACGACGTCCGTGGCGAGGAAGGCAGTGCTGCGAGAAGATCGCCGGAGATTGAGCGGTTGACCCAGCAGACGCGAGCCCTGCGCAACGCAGTCTCGGCGGAGCGCCAGTTGACATGAAGGAACTCGCGGGGAGTTGGCGGGGCTGGGTCACCGGAGCGCAGGGAGACGAAAGTGCCACGATGAACGTCTTGGCCGACGGAAGCTACAAAGCTTCGACCGTCAGTGGCTCGACGCTGGTGGGTAAGTTCTATCTTCAAGACGGAAAGCTACGGTATCGCTCGTCACGAACGACGCCTTTAGCCATGCCAACTGCCCCGGTACCCGGGACCGCGAGCGTTTCCGAAGACAAAGACAAGACCGTTCTCACGATGATGCCTGACGACCCCGTCTATTGGGGCAAGGCCGAATACGAACGGGTCAAGTAAAGAGACTTCCTGGGTCGGGGCGCTGCTTACGAGCGCGACGGGCACCGGGTGGGAGCGGACGCCCTGGCACGCGACCCAGCGGGCGGCGTGCGAGGCGCTTATGAGATCGACCGAACCACAGCTGCTGAAGTGAAGTTATCCCCTGTCGTCGGTCGCTATTTCGAAGTCTGGATTTGTCACGACTCCTGGGATTCGCATCACGCACTCGACAACGAAAGATTCTATCGATTCGTGAAGGCGGTAGCACGATACAGTCGCCCCGCCCCGTCCAGCGGAGACATCCACGCTCTCATCGTGAGCAGGCGGGGCCGGAGAGCCAGGAGGATCGCCTACCGGTTTGTCGAACTGTATGAAACGCTCTTGGCATACGAGAAGACCCGTGGTTTTCCCGATGCATTGATTGAGCGCACCGACATCGTGAAATACCACCTTGAGCTTTCAGTAAGGGGAGGCGGGAATGCGCGTCGCATCGCCAGAGTGATGAGCGACGCCTGGGGGAACGATTGGCAAACGAAATTGGACGCGGCAAGTGGGTTAACGCGCCCTTGAAAGGGGATCCCTGGATGATCGGCCTGGGAGGAAGGCTCGTGCTCGTACCATTCGTCGCGTTCTTCCTGCTCGCCTCGGCCGCGACGGCCTGCGCCGAGTGCGCGTGGGTGCTGTGGCAGCAGCAAGGAGAAATATCGCCAGGCGGGTCGCTGTCTTCGTCGGACTGGACTTGGCTCACTGCCGAAGCTGCCTCGACGGAAGCTGAGTGTCGGCAGGTATCGGCGCGCTTCGACGCCAAGCTCGGTCCGAAAGACGCGGACGGCTACTCGACTGTGACCAGCAAAGACAAGAGGGTCCGTGTCCGCAACGTCTGCCTTCCCGACGGCACGGACCCCCGCGGGCCGAAGGGAAAGTGAACGGAGGCGAACATGCCCGACGTCAAGTACAAGGGCTGGCGGATCGAGCCGCAGTCGTACCAGTCCGACGACGACCGATGGCGCCCGAAGGCGATGGTGGCCATCTTTTCCGTGTTGGCGCCGCCCGACGTCAGGTTCGACACCGAGCAGGATGCTGATGCCTACGCAATCAAGATAGCGAAGAAGTGGATCGACGACCGAGGTTGACGCCCATGAACGACGCGCGCCTCTGGCACCCCTGGCTCCGCATCAACCGCGTCCTGCGCGTGATGCGGCAGACGCGCTGGAGCGCAGAGGCGTGGCGGCAGGTCAAGGCCGAGTTCACGAAGGCGCTCGCGCTGAGGAGTCAGATTCGGCGGGCGGATGGTTCAACTGACCGCGTCGAGGTGATGCGCGGGTACTGATTCAGGCGCGCTCAGCGGGCGGCGGCGAAGGCCTTGGCTCTCGCGGCTCGGGCTCGCGGAACTCAATGCGTTCTATCTCGAGCGTGGGGCCCGTGAGGCCTGCGGTGGTGCTGCCGAATATGCCGATGAACGGTGTTTTCGACAACGCGACTACCCCAGGCTTCTCATCCGTGGGGGTCGCAGAGTCGACGATGTACACGTCGACTTCGCCACCTTCCTAGATGTTCACCAGGAACTCTTTACCAGAGAGCAGCCGCTGGAAGACCGTATTTGATCCTCTGGCGTAAAAGGAGTGATCGAGTCGGAGCCCGACGCAATTCACTGACAGAACCTGGTTGTCGTCGTGATAGACGATGCCTTTCAAGGCGTCGAGGATCCGCTTCGACACGTTGTCGACGTCGCCCGGCTCTCGGGTTGCGAAAATGATCTCGACGCCTATCCTCGGGCTACTGAGTGGTTGGCGCCCCTGAACCTGCTTCCTCGCTTCCGCTTTGATCCTCTCGGCGTAGGGCTTGAACTTTTTCGACCGGCTCGACAGCGGTCGACCCGGAATCCAAAGGCTGTACCAAAGCTGGCGATTGGAGGGAACTTTCACGTCATGCAGGGTAGCCACCGAGTTGCCTGTCCGTCAACGCGCTTCGGAGCGAGATCCGGCGCGGGTGATCGAGCCTAAGAGCTACACTTCCGGGAGGACGACAACCGACCACGCCGAGGAGGGCAAGCGATGATGCGACTCGGACGAAGGGCCACGCTGCTCGTCGCGCTTTTCCTTCTCACCTCGGCTGCGACGGCCTTAGGCGGTGCGAGCGGCGGGAAGCCGTAGATGAGCGGCGGGAATCCGCTCGGCCCGTCTCAGACGACCAACTTGTGGCCGAGCATTCGCAGCACCGCGTCGACAACCACTATTTGACCGAGATGCTGCGCCGCCACAAGGAGGAATCGTCGAAACTTGGCGACAAGATTCGGTCGCTCAACCTGTGGCTGTTGATCTTCACGGTTGCGATCTTCGCGCTCACAGGCGTGCTGGCCTGGACGGCACTACGAGAGGTCGGGGATGTTCGCCGTCAGTCCACACCCGCGACCTCACCGAGCAGAGACGAGGGCGTGTGGGTCCTGTGGAACAACACGCAGACTGTCACCCGAGTCAATGCCGATGGGAGGCTGGAATACACGTGGTCGCTCCGCTTGTGGGAACCCACGGCGGCGCATACGGCGCGGAAAGACTGCATGGCGGCGTTACGCCTGCTTTCCGAGGAGTGGCCCGAGAAGTCCAAGGTCGGCGATCAACGCAAAACGTATAGTTGCCTCCCCGACACCGTGGACCCGCGCGGGGCGAAGGGGAAGTGACGTCAAATCGTTTGCCTAAGGGCCTGGACAATGCCCTTGCCACGATTCGGACAGCCCTTATCGAGGCCGCGCTCCAGAAAGCTGGCAATCGTGGCAGTTCCAAGCAGGAGTTGGTCGCGGCCACAGGACTCTCGCGGTCCCAAGTTGACCGCGCCCTTCGGAAGCTCGGGAAGCAGAGTCGGGTGGAGAAGAACGGAGATCGGTACAGGGTACGCGGCTGAAGATGAAGCGAACGACACCGACAAGCGCGACCGCCACCGCGTGGCGCGCGACGCAGCGGGTGACGTGGGAGGCGCTGAAAGACGCGAGAGCGCAGGACTGACGACAAAGAGGGGATGTCATGCCAAGCCGTGCTCTACAAGCTCTGATCAATGAGCTTGACGAGATCGCTTCTGCCACCGCCGTTGACTATCGGGAGATCGAGGACTACGAACCGGCCAAAGGTCGCGCCATTTTTCTCCAAACCATGAAAAGGAAAATCGTGACCGGGTTCGTCGTTCATCGCTACACATTGCTCGACGAAATGCTGAACCTTGCCCTCTCCGACCATTTCTTTGGCGTTCGCAGAAGTCATCCGCAATTGTGGCGGACGAAACGCTATCAGTACTTCAACTACTACCTTCTTGAACAATTGTACCTGCTTCAAAAGTTGACCTACGTGAGGGCGTTCTTGAAGGTGCCCAGGACCGTTGTAAGCGACATTCAGGAAGTCAACGCTCTCCGCAATGCTCTCGCTCATGCGTTATTTCCGGAGAATCTACGCAGGTACAAACCTCGATTTAAAGGCCTCGACATCTTCACCGTCGATGGCATTAAGCGATTCGCCGATGACACGTACAAAGCAACTCGCTTCTTCTTCAAAAGACTGCGCCTGCATCAGCGAGGCTATGTCGTCTGAGTGCGCCCACGATGCCGGGCTGGCGAGACGTGCGTGAACGACGCCCGCCTCTGGCACCCCTGGCTCCGCATCAACCGCGTCCTGCGCGTGATGGAGCGCGGAGGCGTGGTCCGAGGTCCGCGTCGAGTTCAAGAAGGCGCTCGCGCTGAGGAGTCAGATTCGGCGCGCCGCTGTCGAGAGCGATCGCGTCTGGATGACGTGTCCGTGCGGCGCGGCGATCAGCCGCCCGGCGGATCATGACTGACCAGCGGGGACCGGCTAGGAGACGCGCATGGCGAATCGTGGTGAGATGTTCGCGAAGGAGGTTGACCTTGCTGCATCTCGCGCGCATGGGCCGGAGGAACGCGACCTCGAGATAATCGTCAATGAGCACGCGAGTCGCGGCATGGCGACAAGCGGTGCCAACATCCAGACGCGTCACGAGCGTCGGTGGAGAACGGTGGCGGAGCTTCTCGCCTTCCGGCTCCGACTGGAACAGGAGACGCCCTTGCTCGCCGAGGACGAAACGTCCTGGTACGAGCGCCTGGTGGCCTGTATCGACCGCATAGTCGGTCAGGAGCAAGACCGCCTTCTACACGCCCTGGATCAGGACTACCGTCGATTCGTTGGTGGACCGCTCTCGGACTCGTGGCGCGGGCAAGTCCTCAGGGAGTTTGAGGCACTCCGGTCACAGTACCTCAAGGAAGCCGAGATCCGGCGAGACAGGCGAGCACTGGAGGCGAAGATGCCGAAGCCGCCTACGGGTATCACGCTCAATATCAGCCAGAGCAGCATCGCCAACCTGAACCTCGGGTCTCAGGTCGGGCAGATTCAGAGCGTCGTCGGTGGCCTCCACGAGAAGGGTTTGCAAGAGATCGCCGCCGCGATCAAGGAACTGACCGAGTCCATCGTTAGCGAGGCACGGCTCGCGGATACGCCTAAACGTGAGGCAGTGGAGATGGTCTCGGCGATCAGCGAGGAGATCGCCAAGCCGCAGGCCGAGCGTCGTACGAGTGTTCTTCGCATGGCCAGTAATGGCCTTTGGGAGATCGTCAAACACGTGGACAAGCTCGCCGCCGCTTACGAACTTGTGAAGGCCGCTGCTCGGTCACAGGGTATCGAGCTTCCGTAGCTACCCCTTGAACTGCCCGACTGAACGCTTCCTACACCTACGTGGCGCCGTTGGTCGCGGGAAGCGGTGGATGGCCTCTCTGAGCCGGTCTTCCGCGCCGAGGAGGCCCAAGGCATGACAGCAGATAAAGCCCAAAG
>Ga0209802_1001977_pt1 | contig 14610 bp, 10 predicted proteins | sample GraSoiAngelo_129_FD_185886 | JGI IMG/M metagenome (GOLD analysis project Ga0209802, IMG submission 185886) | Grasslands soil microbial communities from the Angelo Coastal Reserve, California, USA - 14_0927_12_40cm (SPAdes) (version 2) | ecosystem: Environmental > Terrestrial > Soil > Grasslands ... | reverse complement strand
GTGGCAGCGGTCGCTCGCCGAGGCGCGGATCGAGGGTCGGCTGGGGCGGGACGTGATCCTGTTGCTCGAGCACCCGCCGGTCGTGACGCTGGGCCGTAACGCGCGCGCGGGCCACGTGCTTGGGCCGTGCGACCTGCCCGTCGTCGAGGTGGAGCGCGGCGGCGACGTCACGTTCCACGGCCCGGGGCAGCTCGTCGGCTATCCCATCCTGGACTTGGGCGACTATCGCCGCGACCTGCACTGGTACCTGCGCACGCTCGAGCAAGCCCTGATCGACGCGCTCGCCCAGCTCGACATCCCGGCCGAGCGTAGGCCCGGCTACACCGGCGTCTGGACCAGCGGGGGAGGCCGCAAGATCGCCAGCATCGGCGTGCACGTGAAGCAATGGGTCACGTGGCACGGGTTCGCGCTGAATGTCACGACGGATCTCTCCCACTTCGAGCGCATCGTGCCGTGCGGGATTCCGGGGGTCGCCATGACGTCGATACAACAGGAAACGCGAAAGCGGAAAGGGGAAAGGGATCTGTGGGAGCAAACGGTGCAGGCGGTGATTCGCGGGTTTACAAAGGCCTTCGACGTCACCATAACCCCTTCACGGGAAGGCATCCTCCACCCTTAGCCGAGCACCGTCTTACTCGCATTCCGGAATGTATTGATCTCGTGCTGCGTCAGCCCGCGACCGCCGTACCGCTCCTCCGTCCACGGGTCGCCCCGCATGTGATAGCCGTTCTGCTCCCAGAATCCCGGCAGGTCTTCCTCGAGTAGCTCGAACCCCCGCACCCACTTCGCGCTCTTCCAGAAATAGAGATGCGGCACGAGGAGCCGCGCGGGCCAGCCGTGCTCCGGCATCAGCCATTCGCCGCCCCACTTGAGGGCGATCAGGTTCTCCGGCCGATCCAGGTCCGCGAGCGGCAGATTGGTCGTGAAGCCCTGCTCGGCGAGCACCAGACAGAACTTTGCCGCAGGCCGCACGCCGGCCCGCGCCAGGAGCCCCTGGACCGGCACGCCTTCGAAGGTGTTGTCGAGTCGACTCCACCGCGTGACGCAATGAATGTCGCAGACGACCGTCTTGCGCGGTAACGCCAGGAGCTCGTCGTAGGTCAGTGTGAACGGGCGCTCCACGAGCCTCGACACCGCGAAGGTCCACGTCTTGGTGTCCACGCTAGGCACGTCGCCGTAGTGCAGCACCGGCCACTTGGTCGTTGCGACCTGCCCAGGCGGGACGCGCTCCTTCATATGCAGAAACTAGACGCCTTTAGCTCCCAGTAACTCGTAGAACCTCCGAAACACCCGAATTCCGTCCCATAACTGCTTGAGATCCAGTTTTTCGTTCGGCGCGTGCAACCGGTCGTCGGGCAAGCCGATGCCGGTGAGGATGACGGGCGCGCCGCTCCGGCCCAGCGCGGGCACGACCGGGATCGAGCCCCCCGCCCGGGCGGGCACCGTGCCCCGCCCTACCACCTCGCGGAACGCCTGATCGAGCAGCTTGAAGGCCGGGTGGGTGACCTTCACAGTCGCGGGGTCGGCGCCGTGCAAGAACTCGATGCTCGCCTGCACGTACTTCGGTGCGAGCCGCTTGACGGCAGCCGTGAGCTGGCGTTCCACCACCTTGAGCTTCTGATCGGGGACGAGGCGCAGGCTCACCTTCGCCTTCGCCTCAGCGGGGATGACCGTTTTCGCCCCGTCGCCGGTGAAACCCCCCATGATGCCGTGGATTTCGAAGGTCGGGAGCGCCCACAGGCGCTCGAGCACGGAATACTCCTTGAGGCCCGTCAGAGCTCGCGCCTGTACGCGGTGCTTCAGGAACTCGGCCTGCTTGAACGGCAGGCTCCGCCACGTCGCGAGCTCCGCCTTACTCGGTCGCCGCACAGCGGCGTAGAGGCCGGGCACATGGATCTTCCCGTCCGGCGTCTTGAGCCGGGCGAGGAGTCGCACCAGCTCTTCGTGCGCGTTCGGCGCGGCGCCGCCGAATTCGCCGGAGTGGAGGTCCGACTTGGCGGTGCGCACGGTGAGCTCGGCATAACACAGGCCGCGCAGCGTGGTGTACACCGCCGGCCATTTGGGAGCGACGTAGGACATGTCGGCGATGAGGACGACGTCGGCGCGGGTGCGCTCGGGCTCGCGGCGCAACAGCTCGAACAGCACGCGGCTGCCGTGCTCCTCCTCGCCCTCGATCAAGAACCGCAAGTTGACGGGTAGTCGACCCGTCGCCTCGACCGCTTTGAGGAGGCAGAACACCTGCCCTTTGTCGTCCGCCGAGCCGCGGGCGAACAGCTTGCCGTCGCGCACGGTCGGCTCGAACGGCGGCGTGGTCCACTCGGCCAGCGGATCGGGCGGCTGGACGTCGTAGTGGCCGTACAGCAGCAGCGTCGGCGCGCCGGGCACGTCGGGTCCGACGCCCCACACGACGGGATGCGTGCCGCTCGCGAGGAACTGCACCTCACGGCAGCCGAGCCGGCGCAGCTCGCCCGCGACCCACTCCGCCGCCGCGCGGCAATCGGCGTTGTGCGCGGGCAGCGTCGAAACCGAGGGGATGCGCAAGAAGTCCGTCAGCTCGCGGAGCAGCCGGTCCGTTTCCATGGCGCGACAAATCTAGCAGGAGGGGGAAGACGCCGCGCGCGCGCCTAGCCAGCGACCGGACGGTGGATATATTCGTCCGCGACATGTGGACGACCGCGTCGTACGAGTTGTTCCCGGATGCGCCGAGCGAGCGGGCGATGGCTCGAGCCCGCTATCTCGTCCGGGAGGGACGGATCGCCGATGCGGAGAAGGCCTATCGCGACGTGCTGGCCGCGCACCCCGATCTCAAGCCATGCTGGGCCGAGTGCTTCGAGCTGCTCCGCAGCCACGGGCGGCGCGAGGACGCGCTGCACTTGGCCGAGGGGGCGCGCGCCCAGTTCGGGGACGCGGCGTTCCCGCTGGCGCTCAAGGGTGCGGCGTTGATCGAGCTGGAGCGCTACCGCGAAGCGCTCGCCGCCCTCGAGCAGGCGATTGAGTCGGATCCGGACCTGGCGCTCGCCTGGCACGAGCTCGGGTATGCCGCGTTCCGCCTGGGCGACCGCAACCGGGCGCTGCTGGCGCTCGACCGGGCCTTCGCGCTCGAGCCGCACACGGAGACGCTGCGGCTGCGCGGGCGCATCCTGCGCGACGCCGGACGCTATCAGGCGGCGGAGGTGGCGTACGAGGGCGCGGCCCAGGCGGCAGAGCACGCCGAACAGCGCCAAGGGGCGGAGCGGGAGATCGCGATCACGCGGCGCTACGCCTTCTACGCCCCGCGCCGGCCGGAAGACCTCTCGCCCGCCGAGCGCTGGTTCGCCGAGACCGGCACCGTGGTGCTCGCGTCCGACCCGGGCCCGGACGTCCCGGACGACGCGGCGCTCGTCGCCGCGTTCCTGGACTTGGCGCGCGATTCCCGCTGGCGCTTCGGCCAGGTCGTGATGCTGGGTCCGGCACTGCCCGCCTGGCGGGCGCTCGCCGACGGGCTGGGGGTCCCGCTGGTGGGCCGTGCGGCGTTCGACCCGGCGGCGGTGCCGCTCGTCGTGGCGCAACGCGCTCTCCCCCGCGACGCCGCGTGGAGCACGCTCCAGTCGGCCGTGACCCAGGACGGCGCCGGGCTCCTGTTCGTGCTCGAGCACGCCGCCGAGGACAGCGCAGCGGCGCCGGGCGCGGCGGACGTGATCGGCGTGCTCTCCGATGCCGGGCGGCGTCGCGCGCGCCGCATCAACCTCGCCCATGCGCTGTCGGAAGCGCAGCACCCGGCGGCCCGCGTCTCCAGCCGCCGCCTGAAGTCCTGACCCGCTGGGAGGTCCCGTGACCGCTCCCGCCACGCCCCGCACCGCGATGTCGGGGAAGGCCATCGTCGCGAGCCAGTTCGATCGCGCCGCCGATCTCATCGGCCTCGAAGGCTACATGCGCCGCATTCTCATGTCGCCGTTTCGCGAGGTGCAGGTCGAGGTCCCGGTGCGGATGGACGACGGCCGCATCGAAGTGTTCACCGGCTACCGCATCCAGCACAACGGCGCGCGCGGCCCCTGCAAGGGGGGGATCCGCTATCACCCCGACGCCGATCACGACGAGGTGCTCGGCCTCGCTACGATCATGACGTGGAAGACCGCGCTCATGGACATCCCGTTCGGTGGCGCGAAGGGCGGCGTCACCGTCGACCCGAAGAAGCTCTCCAAGCTTGAGCTCGAGCGCCTGACCCGGCGGTTCACCCAACGCATCTCCATCATGCTCGGCCCCTACCGCGACATCCCGGCGCCCGACGTGAACACCAACGCGCAGGTGATGGCGTGGATCCTGGACGAGTACTCGAGCCGGCACGGCTACACCCCGGCCGCCGTGACCGGCAAGCCGGTCTCACTCGGCGGGTCGCTCGGGCGCGAGGAGGCGACCGGCCGGGGCGTGATGTACGTGATGACGGAGTACGCCCGGGACTTCGGGATCCCGCTCAAGGGGAGCCGCATCGTGATCCAGGGGTTCGGTAACGTCGGCGGTCACCTCGCGCGGCTGCTCGCCGCGGAAGCCGGCGCCAGGATCGTCGCCGTCGCGGATGTGAACGGCGGGATCGCGAACGAGCGGGGGCTCGACGTCCCCGCGCTGCTCGCCCACAGCGCCGCCCGCCGGCCGGTCTCCGAGTTTCCCGGGGGCGAGGCGATCACCAACGCCGCCCTATGGACGATCCCGTGTGAGTGGCTCGTGCCGGCCGCGCTGGGCGGCGTGATCACGCGGGAGACCAACGCCCGCAACGTCGACTGCCGGGTGGTGGTGGAGGGCGCGAACGAGCCGACCACGCCGACGGCGGACCTGATCCTGGCGGAACGCGGCATCGCGGTGATTCCGGACTTCCTCGCGAACGCGGGCGGCGTGACCGTCAGCTATTACGAGTGGTCGCAGAACCTGCAGCAGTACCGCTGGACGCACGAGCAGGTGAATCGCGAGCTCCACGCTACGATCACCAAGGCGTACGTGGGCGTGCGGGACCTGGCGAAAGCGAAGGGTGTGACGTTCCGGACCGCCGCCTACGCCATCGCGCTGCAGCGGGTCGCCGAGGCGGAACGGCTGAGGGGGAATTAGTCGTCGGCGGGTAGGCCCGGCCTCGAATACAGCGCCTTGTACGGATCCGACCCCGGTTGCGTGAACACCCGCAGCTGAATCGCGCGGATCGTCTCGGTCAGGTTGGCGCCGGAGTGCACGTAGATCTCCTCGAACAAGTTCAGGTTCATGCGATAGAGTCGCTGGGCGATCACCACGGCGTTGTTGAGCGGGGCCCGGGCGAACCAGCGCCAGTCGTACGTCTCGAGTGATTGACCGACGGCACCGGTGAGCTGGGCCCGCGCCCAGCCAAACAGGGTCGTCCGCGCGCGCTCGAGCTCTGGGCCGGACAGCGGCGCCGCGTACGCCGAGTCGAGCCGCCGCGCGAGCTCCGCCCAGAGCACGTCGAGGGTGCGCTCGTCGCGCCACCGCGCGGCGGCGCGCTTCGCGTCGGCCGTGTCCCGCCGCGAACGGAAGAAGGCTTCCGCCCCCCGGTACCCCACGAAGCTGGCGAAGCTCTCGTTAAACGGCGTCTGGCTCTTCAGGTAGAGCGTATTGTGCGCGAGTTCGTGAATCACGGTCGCCACCAGCTCCATCGTGTCGCGCCCCATGATGGTGGACAGCAGGGGATCGCTGAAGTAGCCGAGCGTCGAGAACGCGCCGGCGGGCCGGAGATAGGTGTCGTACCCCTGGCGTTCGAGGTCCGCCACGCTGCGGCGCGCCTGGGAGAAGGCGAAGAACCCCTTGTACGGTACCGTGCCCACGATGGGGTAACGCCACGTATACTCACGCAAGCGATCCCGTCGGCTGGCGGAGAGCACCAGCAGCAAGGTGTCGCGCCCCACGTCGACGTACGTCGTGTATGTGTCGCCGACCAGCAGCTTGAGAGAGTCCGCCGCGTAGGCACGCGCCGCGAGTACGAGCAGCAGCCGCTGGCGCAGCTCGGCCGTCGTCGTCGGGGCCTGGACGAGGCGCGCGATCGCCCGCCGCTTGAGGAGAATGCGCGCCTCCTCGACGCCCGCCCGGGCGAGGTAGCGCGCGTCGTCGCTCGCGAGCAGCGCCAGGGCGAGCAACGCCGGCACGCCGATCAACACCCAGCGCAGCAGGCGGCGCGCCACGCGGCCCCAGCGCGGCCGCGCGCGCTCCGTCAGGGGCTCCATCGCATTCCGAACCGGTGTGTGCTGTTTCCCCCGCCCCGACCCGATGCACGGTACGCATAGTCGAGGTGCAACCGCCCGAGCTCGACGCCCGCGCCCCAGGAGAAGGGGGCGGGGTCGGTCGCCAGGGAGTGGCCGCTGTATCCGAGTCGCCCCACGATTCCTACGCCGCGCGTCACCACGCCTCCCTCCACGCCCGCCACCAGAAGCGCCGCCCCGGCCCCCCCGGCCCCCCCCGAGGGCCATTGGCCTTCCAGCGTGGTGAGCAGGCGATAGGCACCCTGCGGATCGACATAGTTCATGGTCAGACCCGCGCGGGTACGGCGCGTGAGACGCGCCCCACCCCCCAGATCCCCACCGATGTTCTGTACCCCCACGCCGAACGCCATCAGGTCGAAGACCGCGATCGCGACCCCGACGTCACCCGCCCAAGCGTCCACGGTCGTGCCGGCGAGCGTCTCGCGCACGTACTTGACCGAGGTGCCCAACGCAAAGAGGCTCGTGCGAAACACGAGCGACGAGAGACCCAGCAGGTCCGTGGCGCGCACCAGGGCCCCCGCCGTGTCGCGCGCAGCCGCGCCGAACCCCCAGGACAGCCGCCCCGCCCGCAGGGCCAGGGCGCCCGACGCCACGGCGCTGCCGTCGGAAACATGCGCGTAGCCGCCCTCGACTGCGAGATGGCGAATGGTAGCGATGCCCGCGGGGTTCGAAAAGACCGCGGCCGCATCACCGACGAGCGCCGCGCCCGCCCCCCCCAAACCGGCGGCGCGGACCGATCCGGGAAGGCTCACCCAGGCGCCGCCGCCGGATTGGGCGGCGAGGGACGAAACAATAACGGCGTTGCACAAGAGCGTCGCGCAGAGACGTCGCGCAACGACGTAGGTGCCGCTCGACGCCGTCACTGTATTCGAATCACGTTCAGCCGGTTGAAGGCGACGGGGAAGTGGAACAGCGGGCCAACGAGCGAGCCACCCAGTCGCCCGCCGGAGCCGTTGCTGAACAACAAGCCGAACCCTGTCTCGCCCGCGGCCTGCTGGACGCGCAAGTACGTGCCCGACCCGGCGCGCAGCACACCGCTCAGGTTCACCGCGCTCCCGGCGCCGACGCCGGGCACCAGTGTGAAGGCAGCCGGGATAGCGCGATACGGCGGCACGCCCGTACCCGGATCTGGGCACTTGTTGCGCAGCAGCGGATAGTCCGCCCGGAACCGCCACATCTTGTATCGCAGCTCGGATGGGGCCGTAAAGCCGGGGAGATCGGAAACCCAGTTCGCCAGCGCCCAGCGCTCGAGCACCAGCGCGAACGACTGCCCCGTCTGCGTCGCCACGTTCTGCGGCCCGGTGAGGCTCGTGATGTCGAGCTTGCGGGTGAATACGGCGCGCTGTGCGAACGAGGTATCCGCCGAGTACTGGTCGATCAGGTAGCGCAGGAACAGCCAGTACGCGCCACGGTTCGCCAAGTCCCCGATGCCGGCCGTGTCCACCAAAAAGTGGCTCTGCGGCGACTGCAAGTACGTGCCTGAGTTGCTCAGGTCGCCGGCTACGTAGCTGCAAAACGTCGCGGTGTCCGCCGGGAGCACGCTGCGACCACCCAGCTCCTCCGCGTAGTGCGACAGCGACTCGTTGAGCCACAAGATCTCGGCATCCCCGTGTCGCTCCAACACGTGATGATTGTAGCTGATCATGTGCTGGAACTCGTGGATGAAGGTGACCGGCACCAGCCGCTTGACCTCCGCGACCGTGTGCGAGCAGCTCTGGAGCGTGGGCACAGGGTCCGGTACGAGCGCATAGAAGATCTCGCCGTTGTTGAACTGCGGCCCCCAGAAGGGATCGATGTCCGCGCCGTAGAAGTATCCCGCGACGACACCGGACGAGCAGTCCGCGGCCTTCACGAGCTCGTTCACCCCGTTCGTCATCAACACGATGACGACGCCGTTGTGATCGATGTCGGACTCCCGGCCGAACGCCGTGGTGTCGATCTGGTACAGCCGCGTGTCGAATACCGCCCGCAGCGCGTCCAGGTCGGACTGGGAAAGGCCGGGGGTGGGGGCGGCGGTGTCGACGTACATTGCGATGTGCTGGCCGATCTTCATCAGCGCGGCATCGACCGTATGAGAGGTCCTACATTGCACGTCGCTGCAGACCTTGAACGAGTTGATCACGCCGGAATCCGCCGGCGTGAACGGCCTCCTGGGCGGCGGCGACGCCTGCGCGGCCGCCTGCACAGCCTGCTGCCCTCCCCCCGCGCGCTGCGGCTGGGGCGGCACCGGATACGCGCGACTCCGCTCCGCCTGCCGCAGGAACAGATGGAACCGCTCGGCGGGACCGACGGCGGTAGGCGCGGCCTCGGGAGCCGCGACCAGCGACGCCATGGTGGACGGGGTGAGGTCGCTCCCCACCAGCTGGAAGCTCTGGCTGTCGTTGGGCGTGCCGGTCGCCGACTGCGGGACCAGCAGGTACTCCGTTGCGGACGCGGTCGCAGGGAACACGATGCAGCCCGACACTCGACCGGGATCTATGGATTGATAGGCGCCGATGCTCAGGGCCAGTGGGGTGCCGGACGTACAGGGGGGCAGTGGCGGGCTGATACCGTCGCTGCCGTTACACCCCACCAGAAGCCACGACAGTCCCGTCACCCAGAGCCGCTGCGCCGCCATGCGTTCCCTCCGCGTCCCTCTCCAGCACTTCCCCAGCCCGAAGCAGCGCCTGGCGGAAGCAGATTGGTCCGGCCACTTCGTGGACACCAATGATCGCTACGAGCAAGGTCTCGAGCGAGACCCCCCATTCGGGAAACGCACGCCGGGCGAGCTGGGCGAGCGCCACCGCCGTGCCCCCCTGCGATATAAGGCCAAGCCACGCCGTGCGGGCAAGGACCGGCGTCACGGCCGGATGGCGAGCGGCCCAGCGGAGGCCGTAGCGCAAGCTCACCACCCGCAGCCCCGCCAGGAGCAACGCCCAGGGCCACAGCTGGGCCAGCACGCCGAGCTGCAGGCCGGCGCCCATGAGGGCGAAGAAGATGATGTACACGACCGGCGCGGTGCGGTTCAGGTCGTGCCCCAGCCGCCCGCGCTCGACGGGCGAGAAGTTCTCGAGGTAGACCCCGGCGGCGAGGCCGATCAGGAGCGGCTCCAGACGCAACAGCCGCGCGGCCACGGCCGCGAGGAGCGCCGCGGCCACGAGCCATGCGGCTTCGGGCCCTCGCAGCAGCCGGGTGTACTGCGCCAACAGTGCTCCGATGGCGACGCCTACCGCCAACGATCCGGCGAGCTCGAGCGCGGCGACGCCTGCCACCGTCAGCTGCAGCGCCCCGGCGCTCGCCAGCGCCTTGGAACCGAGCAGCACGGCCGTGAACAGGATCGGCACCGCCACGTCCTGTGCGACCGTCACGGCGAGCAGTGAGCGCGCCAACGGCCCGCGCGCGCGCATCTCGTCGATCATGGCCAGGGTGATCGCGGGCGACGCGGCGGCGGCGAGCGTGCCGAGTACCAGAGCCACCGTGAGGCGATCAAGCCACGGCTGGTGCGCGGCGATCGGCAACCCGCGGCTCACCGACCACGCGACCAGCGTCACGACCGCGAACGGGAAGGCGATCGCGCCGGTCGCGAGCCGCGCGAACGCCGTGCGGCCGGTGCGCCACGTCTCGAGCGTGAGCTGCGTCCCGGCCGCGAGCGCGATGAGCGCGACGGCGGCGTCCGCCACGAGCTGGAGGGCGTTTGCCTCGTCACGCCGGATCAAGCCGAGCCAAGCGGGCCCCGCGGCGAAGCCGATCAGCAGCGCGCCGGTCACGCGCGGCAGGCGCACGCGCTTCGCCAGCTCACCGCCCGCCAGTGCCGCGAGCAGCAGGAACCCGAGGGCGAGCGTCGCGCGCGCTTCGACCGGGCTGCCTGCGGTGAGTCGATGCAGCAGGGCCATTATCAGACCCAGCGCGAACACGCTCGCGACCCAGCCCATGGGCCGCAAAGATATTCCCGCCGCCGGGATTTTGACAATGCACGGGAGCGCCGATAGGTTCAACGAGTGTCCTCCCCCTCCAACAATTGGATTGAGGCCGTGCGCTTCGGGACCGACGGACTCGTCCCCGTCGTGGCGCAGAGCGCGCTCGCCGGCGAGGTGCTGATGGTGGCGTACGCCGACCGCGAGGCCCTGGAACGGACGCGCGCGACCGGCCAGGCCCACTACCGCAGCCGTTCGCGCGGCGAGCTGTGGCAGAAGGGCGCGACCTCGGGCCACACGCAGACCGTGGAAGACGTCCGTGTGGACTGCGATGGCGATGCGGTGCTGTACGTCGTGCGCCAGCAGGGGCCAGCCTGCCACACCGGCGCGGCCACCTGCTTCGGCGAGTCGACCGGCGGCACCCTCACGCGTCTCGCCCGTACGGTCACCGCGCGCGCCCGCGACAAACCGGCGGGCTCGTACACGGCGCGGCTGCTCGAGGAAGGGGTGGCCAAGGTCGCCCAGAAGGTTGGCGAGGAGGCGGTCGAGACGGTGCTCGCCGCCACCAGCGAGGACCGGGCGCGCCTCGCGAGCGAGGCCGCGGACCTGCTCTATCATCTAGTAGTGCTACTCGCAGCCAGGCAACTTCCCCTCGACCGCGTGCTCGAGGAGCTGGACGCGCGAGCGCGGTAGCGGCATGCCGTTCGTCCACCTCCACACCCACAGCGAGTACTCCCTCCTCGACGGCGCCAACCGGATCCCCGACCTGCTCGACCGGATCCGGGCGTTGGGCATGGATTCGCTGGCGCTCACCGATCACGGCAACCTGCACGGGGCCTGGCAGTTCTACACCGAGGCGAAAGCCCGCGGTGTGCGGCCCATTCTCGGCTTCGAAGCGTACCTCGCCTTCGGCAGCCGGCACAAACGGGAGAAGCCCGTGGACGTCCCGGCGGGCTACTCCCATCTCGTGCTGCTCGCCAAGAACCGCGTCGGCTACGCGAACCTCATCAAGCTCTCCTCGATCGGATTCCTCGAGGGCTTCTACCGGCGCCCCCGGATCGACCGGGAATCGCTCGAGCAGCACCGCGACGGCCTGATCGGTCTGGCCGCCTGCCTCTCGGGAGAGGTCGCGCTGTACCTGCGGCAGGGGAACTACGAGGCGGCCAAGGCGAGCGCGCAGTATTTCGCGCAACTGTTCGGCCGCGATGGCTTCTGGCTCGAGGTCCAGGACCACGGGCTGCCGGAGGAGCGGGTCGTCGCCGCGGGGGCGTACCGTCTCGGGCAGGAGCTCGGGCTGCCGGTCGTCGCGACGAACGACGCGCACTACCTGCGCAAGGACGACGCCGAGGCGCACGACGTGCTACTCGCGATCGGCACCGGCAAGGATCTGGACGATCCCAACCGATTCCGCTTCTTCGGCCAGGAGAGCTACGTCAAGTCCGAAGCCGAGATGCAGCGGCTGTTCCCGGAGCATCCGGAGGTCGTGGCCGAGACGGCGCGCGTGGCCGAGCTGTGCGAGTTCGACTTCGAGAAGCGGTACTTCCTGCCCCAGTTTCCCCGCGCGCCGGAGTTCGCCTCGGACAACGACCTGCTCGTCCACCTGGCGCGCGCCGGGGCGCGGACGCGCTACGGCGAGCCCCTGCCGCCCGCGGTGGAGGAGCGGCTCGCCTACGAGCTGGGCGTCATCTCGCACACCGGCTACGCCGGGTACTTCCTGATCGTCTCCGACATCACGACAGCGGCGCGGGCGCGCGGCATTCCGGTGGGGCCCGGGCGCGGGTCGGCCGCCGGGTCGCTCGTGGCCTACGCGCTCGGCATCACCGACATCGATCCGCTCAAGTTCGACCTGCTGTTCGAGCGGTTCCTGAATCCCGAGCGCGTCACCATGCCGGACATCGACCTGGACTTCTGTTTCGAGCGCCGCAGCGAGGTGATCGAGTACATGCGCTCCCGCTACGGCCGCGAGTCGGTGGGCCAGATCATCACATTCGGGACCATGAAGGCGCGGGCCGCGTTCCGTGACGTGGCACGCACGCTGCGCCTCGAGATGGGAGACGTCGACCGCCTGAGCAAGCTCATCCCCTCCGGCCCCGGGTACGCCCTCACGCTGGCCGAAGCGGCCGAGAAGGTGCCGGACCTGCGGGCGGCCGCGGGCCAGGACGAGCGGGTACGCAAGATCCTCGACTTGGGCACAAGGATCGAGGGCCTGGCGCGCCACGCCTCGGTGCACGCGGCGGGCGTCGTGATCGCCCCGGGCCCCCTCACCGACTACGTCCCCGTGTGCCTCGCCCCGCAGGAAGCGGACGCGATCATCACCCAGTTCGACATGGTGGGGCTCGAGCAGGTGGGGATGTTGAAGATCGACATCCTGGGCTTGAAGACCCTCACCGTGATCCACGATACGGTGGAGATGGTGCGGGCGCGACACGGCGTGACGCTCGCCATGGAGACCCTCGACCTCGCGGACCCCGAGGTGTACCGGCTGCTCCGCGCCGGCCGCACGGCGGGCGTGTTCCAGTTCGAGTCCCCGCTCGCCACCGACTGCCTGCGCAACATGCAGTGCGACCGGTTCGACGACCTGGTGGCGGCCAACGCGCTGCTCCGGCCCGGGCCGCTCGACACGGGGATGCATCTCGTGTTCATCAACCGCAAGCTCGGCCGCGAGCCGGTGCGCTACCCGCACCCCGCGCTCGAAGAAATTCTCAAGCCGACGTACGGCGTGATCACCTATCAAGAGCAGGTGATGCGGATCGCGAACGTACTCGCGGGATTCTCGCTCGCGGAAGCCGACGTGCTGCGCAAGGCGGTCGGCAAGAAGGACAAGGAGCTGATCCAGCAGGAGCTGGGCCGCTTCGTCACGCGCGCGGTCGAGCGCGGGCACCCGCTGCGCGTGATCGAAGACATCGCCGCCCAGATTGAGACGTTCGGCCGGTACGGCTTCAACAAGTCGCACGCGGTCGCGTACTCGGTCCTGTCGTACCGCACGGCATGGCTCAAGACGCGGTACGCCCCTGAATTCATGTCGGCGCTGCTGTCATCCGAAATCGGCAACAGCGACAAGGTCGTGCAGTACATCAACGAGGCCCGAGAGCTCGGCCTCGAAGTGCTGCCGCCCGACGTGAACGAGTCGGGGTTCAAGTTCACCGTGGTCGGCGAGGGCCGGGTCCGGTTCGGGCTGGGCGCGATCAAGAACGTCGGCGGGAGCGCGATCGAGTCGATCATCGCGGGGCGGCAGGCCGGGGAGCCGTACCGCACGCTCGTCGACCTGTGCGAGCGCATCGACCTGCGGCTCTGCAACAAGCGGGTGATCGAGGCGCTGATCGACTCCGGCGCCTGCGATTCCCTCGGGGGCCACCGCGCGCAACTCGTCGCGGCCCTGGACCACGCATTTGCCGAGGCGCAGGCCCGCCAGGCGGAGCGGCAATCGGGTCAGCATGCGCTGTTCGGAGGGGGGCAGGACACCCCGGACCCCGGATCGCCGGCCCCACTTCCCGACCTTCCCCCCTGGAGCGAGCACGATCGCCTGGCGCGGGAGAAGGCCGTGCTGGGCTTCTTCATCTCCGGGCACCCCCTCGCCAAGTACCGCGCCGAGGTGGAGCTTTTCGGTACCCGGACGACCGCGACGCTGGGCCGCTGGAGCGACCAGAAGGTGCGGGTCGCGGCGGTGGTGACGGTCGTGAAGCGACAGATCTCGAAGAAGTCGGGCGCGGAATACGCACGCCTCGTGCTGGAGGACTTCCACGGCACGGCGGAAGCGCTGGTGTTCCCGGAGGCGTGGGCCAAGCTCAACGAGGTGATCCGTCCGGACGGCGCGTTGTTGCTCACGGGGAGCCACAGTGCGCGGGACCGGGACGAAGAGCAGGCGCCGTTCATCGTCGAGACGGCCCAGCCGCTCGACGATCTGCGGGCCAAAGGGGCGATCGGCGTGGCGCTCGTGTGGTCGCGGGCCGCGCCCCCGCCGCCCGACGCCGCCCGCGCAGTGGCGGCGCTGTGCGCCGCGCATCCGGGACCCTGTCCGGTGCTCGTCGAGGTGGGGAACGGAGGAAGTGGTGGAGGTGATGGAGGTGGTGCAGGTGGTGGAGGGGAGCCACCGACGCGACTCCGGAGCCGCTCGCTCAGAGTCGAAGTCGGAGACGATCTGCTGGCCGCGCTCCGGGAAGTGGTGGGCGCGGAACACGTGCATCTGGTGAGGACGCCCTAACTGATGGCGACGCATACGCTGGACTTCGAGCGCCCGCTGCTGGAGCTCGAGCGCCAGATCGACGAGATGAAGCGCGTCACCGGCGACACCGCCGTGGACGTGTCCAAGGAGCTCGCCGCCCTCGAGCGAAAGCTGGCCGAGCTGCGTGGCGAGATCTACCGGAACCTGACGCCGATGCAGCGCGTCCAGGTGGCGCGCCACCCCAAGCGCCCGTACACCCTCGACTACGTCAGCACAGTCTTCACCGACTTCGTCGAGCTGCACGGCGACCGGCTGTTCCGCGACG
>Ga0209802_1001974_pt1 | contig 14613 bp, 16 predicted proteins | sample GraSoiAngelo_129_FD_185886 | JGI IMG/M metagenome (GOLD analysis project Ga0209802, IMG submission 185886) | Grasslands soil microbial communities from the Angelo Coastal Reserve, California, USA - 14_0927_12_40cm (SPAdes) (version 2) | ecosystem: Environmental > Terrestrial > Soil > Grasslands ... | reverse complement strand
CGCCGTGCTCCCGCTTGACATGGGCGTAGAAGAACCCGTTCGTGTCGCCGTTCAGCAAGGCGGTGATGAGGGTCGGTTGTAGGACCCGCCGCCCGTCCACGAGGTGATCGATCGCGTCGCCAAGCACGTCGGTAGCGGGACTCACCGCGGGACGCGGGCCGAAGCTGAGCTGGCGCTCGAACTCGGCCAGCGTGGAGTCGGTGAAGACAAAGGCGGCCGCCGAGATCGGCGCGTCCACGACCGAATCGCGAAGCACCCGCTGCACCTCGGCCCGTTCGATCGCGAGGGGCGGTATGAACGAGACAGAGCCCCGTCCCACGAAGACCGCGCCGATCGTCCGGCCTACGACGGGCGTCGCGAGAAAGAGATTACCGTCATCGAGGTGGAACACGACGGCGTCGCGCCGCAGCGTGACATTCCGCACCGGCGCCACGCGTTCGCCTTGCGTCATGTGGCGCAGGCCATCGAACACCGGCTCGTAGCGCTCGGCAGCCGACTGCGCGGGGGTGAACAGCGCGGCGATAACGAGGGATGAAATCGGGACCACGCGGCGCTCCGATGTGGTCGGAGCAAGAAATGTGGTGCCGTCGCACCCTGCTGGTTAGGGTGTTACCCGACGAGAATGCCCTCCCGCGCCGGGGGCTGCCGGTAGACGTACCGCTGGCCCGCGTAGTTCTTGAGCACGACTGCCTCGTCGCTGATCGACTCCACGTACTCGGGCAGGAGCGGGATCTTCCCGCCGCCTCCCGGCGCGTCGATCACGAAATGGGGCACGGCGAGCCCCGAGGTCCACCCACGCAGCGCTCGGATGATCTCCAGGCCCTTCTCGACCGTGGTGCGGAAATGCTCCGCCCCCGCTACCTGGTCGCACATGTAGATGTAGTACGGCCGCACCCGCGCGGCGAGCAGTTTCTGCATCAGCCGCTTCATGATCTCAGGATCGTCGTTCACGCCCTTCAAGAGCACCGTCTGGCAGCCGAGCGGGACGCCCGCGTCGGCGAGACGGCCCAGCGCTGCCACCGCCGCGGGTGTGAGCTCGTCGGGGTGATTGAAGTGCGTGTTGATGTAGAGCGGATGGTATTGCTTCAGGATGCCGCACAGCTCGGGCGTGATCCGCTCCGGGAGATGACACGGCACCCTGCTGCCGATCCGGATGACCTCGAGGTGCGGGATGGCCCGCAGGCGCCCGCAGAGCTCGGCGACGCGCCGATCGGAGAGGAGTAAGGGATCCCCGCCCGACATGATCACGTCGCGGATCTCGACGTGCTCCTCGAGGTAACGGAACGCCGATTCGAGCTCGGCCATGGGGATCTTCTCGGGGTCGCCCACTTTCCGGCGGCGGGTGCAGAAGCGGCAATACGCGGCGCATACCGGCGACACGAGGAACAGCGCACGGTCCGGATAGCGGTGAGTGATGTTCGGCACGGGCGAGTGGGCGTCCTCGGCCAACGAGTCCACGAGGCCGTCGTGTACCTCGAGCTCCTGCAGGTCGGGCACGTACTGCCGCCAGATGGGGTCGCCCGGCGATTTGATGAGGTCCACCATCGCGGGGGAGATCCGAAACTCGAAATTCTCCGCCGCCTGTCGCAGCCGCTCGAGGTCGGGAAAGTGTTCGGCGCCGAACTTGGCGACGAGCGCTTCGAGCGAGGCGATGCTCTGCTTACGCAGTAGCTGTTGCCAGGACTCCATGCGTCAAATCCTTGAGATAGATCACCAGGTCGTCGCCGGGGGCGTAGTAGCCCGGCAGCCGGGCCGCCTGGGTGTAGCCGCGCCGCTCGTAGAAGGCGCGCGTGGGTGCGTAGTCGGCGCGCGACGACGTCTCGACGACGATCAGGCGTCCGGCGTCCGTCGTCAGTTTCTCCTCGACCGCCCGCAACAGTCGGGTGCCGACTCCCTCCCGCTGTCGGACCGGATCCACGACGATCCAGTAGAGATCGAAGGTGCCCGTGGTGCCCGGCGTCGGCCCCCAGCACGCATAGCCGACGAGCCGGTCATCGGCGTACGCGCCCAGGAAGCGGTAGTCGTCGTCGCCCGCGAGGGCGTCGTCGAGCAGCTCCACGGCGATGGCGACCTCGTCCGGCCGGAACAGGCCGGTGGCCGCCGTGAGCCGCTCAAGCGGTGCGCGTTGCGCGTAGTCGACGGGACGGAGCGAGCAGCTCACGCGCCGCCTTGGCGCCCTGTGCCTCGCGGAGCGCGACCTCCGCGATCCGGCGCACCAGCTCCGCGTAGTCCCAGCCGGCGACCTTCGCCATGCGGGACAGACCGGCGTCGTCGTTCAGGTCCGGATTGGGGTTGACCTCGAGCACCCAGGGCCGGCCCTGGTCGTCCACGCGGAGATCGACGCGGCCGTAGCCCTTTCCCTGCATGGTCCGCCAGGCGAGCTCGGCGATCCGAATGAGGCGGTCGGCGAGCTTCTGCGGGATGCCGGCCGGGCACACGGGTGCGGAGCCGAGGTCGTCGGCGGACCCGAGCTCCCACTTGCCGGCGTAGGTGAGGATGGGCCAGGCGCCCTCGGGCATGCGACTGAAGTCGATCTCCGCGATTGGCAGCACGCGGTTCCCCACGAAGCCGACGTTGAACTCGCGCCCGCCGATGTACTCCTGGACGAGTACTTCGTCGAACTGCTCCGTCATGGCTGCGAGGCGCGCGCGCAGCGACTTGCGGTCGCTCACGACGGAGCCGCGGTCGAGTCCCGCGCTCGCGTCCTCCGCCGCCGGCTTGACGATGGCAGGCAGCGGGAAGTCGTCCTCGATCTTGCCTTGTGCCACCGTCCAGCGGGGAATGGGGAGCCCCGCCTGCTGGAGCAACGCGTTCGCAATGGGCTTGCGGCGGCACGCGGCGAGGGTCCAGAGACTCGCGCCCGTGATGGGGATCCCCGCGAATTCGAGCGTTCCCACGACATGCTCTTCCCACTCGCTCTTCCCGTGGACGCCCTCGCACAGATTGAACACGAGGTCCGCCCGACGCGCCACCTGGAACCAGCGCATGTCGTGGCGGACGGCCACCTTGCGGATCTCGTGGCCCATCGAGGCGAAGATCGCGCCGATCTCGTCCACGGCTTTCATCACGCCGCGGATGTCCTCCGGCGTCCAGTCTTCGGCGCCCGGGTCGAACAGGATGACGACCTTCACGCGCCCACCACCGCCCGCTGCTGGGCCGGTACCGCGCGGCGGGTCCCCGCGTCGACCGTCAGCTCCTGTCCCGTCAGCCGGCGCCAGGCGATGCGGACCAGTTCCTGGATCAGCTCGTCGTAACCGAACCCGGCGGCGCGCGCCGCCTTGGGGAAGCAGGAGTTCATGGCCGGATCGGGAATGATGCCCGGCAGCGGGTTCAGCTCGAGGACGTTCGGCACGCCGAACCGGTCCACCCGAAGGTCTACGCGACACCAGTCGCGGCATCCGAGCGCGTGGTAGGCGTCGAGCGCCGTGCGCTCGATTTCGCGGTACAGCCCCGCCGGCACGCGTGCGGGGCATTGGAAGATCGCGAGCGGGGCTTCAGGGCGGTCCCACACCCACTTCGCCTCGTAGCCGTACACCGGCGGCGCGCCCTCGGGCAGGGCCGAGAAATCGAATCCGATCACCGGCAGGCAGTAGGCCTCCGGGCCGTTCCCGAGGATCGCGACGGTGAACTCGGGGCCCGGGAGGTACGTCTCGACCAGCACGGGCTCGGCGTAGCGCTCGAGCAGGAACCGGGCTCGCTCCCGCAGCGCCGCGACGTTCGCGCACAAGTTGCTGGCGAACACACCCTTTCCCGATCCCTCCGCGACCGGCTTGACGAACACGGGGTAGGTCAGCGCCATGCGCTCGATCTGTCCCGGCGCCTCGATGCAGGTGAACGGCGCCGTGGGAACACCGCGGTACGCCAGCGTCTCCTTGGTCCGACCCTTGTGCAGCGACAGCGCCAGCGTGAGCGGGTCCGAGCCTGTGTACGGGATGTTCAGGTACTCGCAGATCGCCGGGACGAGCGCTTCGCGGCTCTGGCCGTGGAGCCCTTCGGCCATGTTGAAGACGAGATCGGGGCGAGCGAGGACGAGGTTCTGCGGAAAGAACTGGTCGGCTTCGAGTCGGATGACGCTGCCGAAGAGACCGAGAGCCTGCTCCACCGCAGCGATGGTCGACGGATCGTCCCATTCCGCAAACGCGTCACTGGCACTGTCGGACGCTGCGTCGGGCGCGGGATCGGGTTTTTCGTTGTATGCGAGACCGATTCGCATGTGGTCTCGGGTGACCTCCTACAAAAAAGGCCGCTCGTGCGGTCTGTGAATCAAAACGCGTTGTCGTGTAGACAATAAGGAACACCGGAGCGATGCGCAATAGGCAAATCGGAATTTTTTTCGGAGTCGACGCGCGTCAAACTTTGTGGTATGCGACGCGCGCCGCGTCGTGTTTGTCGTCGGCGAGATAGATCTCGAAATCGGCGAAGAGGGCCGGCGCCTCGCGCCGCAGGACGCGAAGACATGCGATCGCCATTCGCCGGATCTCGAGCTCCGCGCCCTCGCTCGAACGCAGCTCGAGCATCGTGCGCCACGCCCGCGCGTTCCCCGATACGACGATCTTCACCTCGGTGGCGTTGGGAAGGACGCTGCGCGCCGCCTCGCGCGCCACCTTGCGCCGGTGCACCTTGTCCGCGATCCACGCGTAGCGCTGCATCAGCGCTTCCACGGCGCGCACGTAGGCCGCCTGGGCGTCCGCCACCTCCCGTTCCCACTCGGCCTCGAGCGCCGGATCGCCCAGCATGGCCGGCGGCACCACGAACGCGGCGTGCGACTCGTCGACGTAGCGCTGCGACAGCTGGGAGTAGCCGAACCCCGCACGATGTCGCACCAGCTCGTGCGAGCAGGAGCGCGAGATGCCCTCGATCAACAGCACGTAGACCGCGTGCTCCAGTACCGAGCCATGGCCCTGCTTCTTGATGTTCTCGAGGTAGTCGGCCGTCGACCGGTTGGCCGGGTTGTGCTGGCTCATGTAGCAGATCCGGCCGGCGAACTCGGCGAGGCGCTCTCCGGCGGAGGCGCTACCCTGCCATTGCACCCGGAGGTGCTCGGGTTCGAGGAACTCAGGCCGGGCGATGAGCGAGACGCGAGGGGCGCGGAAGACTTCCATAAGAGCGAGGTGCTAGGGGTTAGGGGCCTGGGGGCTTGGGGTTGCCAGGTCCAGCTTTGGTGTCGCCCAGCTGGCCGTCCGCTCCACCTCTCGCAGCCGGGCGGCAATGTCATCGGGAATCGGGGCCGCGTCCGGGCCAACCTTGAGATCGGCGAGGGGCGCCCAATCAGCCGACGGGATTATAACACCCGGGTTGAGCGTGCAGCGCGGGTCGTACGCCTGCTTCAGCTCCCGGAACAGCGCGGTCACCTCCGGGCCGTAGAACCGCTCCAACAGCCCGGCGCGCAGCCGGCCGACCCCGTGCTCCCCGCTCGGCGTCCCGCCCAGTCGCAGCAGCAGCTCGGCCGCGTCCCCGTAGAGCGCCGCCAGGGCATCGCGCCAGCCGGATACGGTCAGATCTGGGAGCGCGTTCACGTGCACGTGGCCGTCGCCCGCGTGTCCGAAGATCGCCACCGGAATGCCACGCGCCGCCGCCGCCGCGCGGATCCCGGTGACATAGTCGGCCAGCCGCTCGAGCGGCACGCACCCGTCTTCGACGACTTGCAGGGAGCGTCGGTTCTCCGGGAGGCGGGCCAGGGCGGGGCTCGCCAGGCGGCGTACCGCCCACAGCGTCTCGAGGCTCGCGCGGTCGACTGCCGTCGCGACGTGCGCCGTGCTGGCGCGCAGACCGCGCACCGCGTCCCCGACCACGCCTCGCGCCGCCGCCTGCGTCTCACGCTCGAACTCGATCAGCAGCAGTGCTTCGAGCCCCTCGGGCAGGCCGGGGGGAGCGGCCGCAGCCCGCACGAAGTCGAGCAGCGTCCGGTCCAACAGCTCGACCGCCGACGGGTTCAGGGCCACGAGGTAGGGGACCGCCTCCGCGACCTGCTCCAGCCGTTCGAACCCCAGGGCGGCGCCCGCCACATCGGCGGGGATCGGCTCCAACCGCCATTGGACCGCGGTGATGAAGGCGAGCGTGCCCTCCGACCCGGTGAGCAGGTCGAGCTCGTCTCCGGATTCGGCAAAGCGATCGAGCGCATAGCCGGCGGCATTCTTGCGCGTCTTGGGAAAGCGAGTCGCGATCAACCGGCGCTGGTCGGCGGACAGATGGAACCGCTCCCCCGGACCGGCAGGGACTCCTTTAGGGCTCCCCGCTCCCCGAATGACCCGCCGCGCCTCGCCGTCCGCTCCGATGATTTCGATCGCTTCCACCCAGCTCCGCACGCTGCCACTCCGCACCGAGCGCGGCCCTGCTGCGTTGGTGGCCACCATGCCGCCCGACGTCGCGAACGCGCCCGAGGATGGGTCGGGGGGGAGCCGCAGGCCGAAGGGTCGCGCGGCCGCCGTCAGCTCGGCCCACGTGACGGAGGCGCCCGCCCAGAGCCTCCGGCGGGGCCAGTCGGGCGCGGTCCAGTGGAAGCCTTGGCTCAGGTCCACGATGACGCCGCGCCCCACGCCTCCCCCGGCCATCCCGCTCCCGGCGCCCCGGGGCACGAGCGGGGTGCCCGTCGCTCCCGCCCATCTGACGAGCGCTTGCAGCTCCTCCACCCCCCGCGGCAGAGCGACCGCCGCCGGAACGATCCGATAGATCCCTGCGCCTTCCGAGTACGCGGCTCGGCTGCGGGGATCGGTGAGGAGGGGAAGGGGTGCTTGCGTCAAGACCGCTGAGTGGTGCGTGGTACGTGGTTCGTCACGGCCCACAAGTTACCACGCACCACGTGCCACGCACCATTCGCGCTTGACACCGCAGGGGGTGCGGGTGATGCTTGACGCCTCATGACCGCCGACGCTCCCCGCGCCCAACTCATCCACATCGAGACCGATCGCCGTCTCGGTCACGAGTGGGACGAGTGGGACGGGCGGCCTCTCCCCGGGAACGGGGACTTCTCCGCGCCTCCCGGACTCTTCTTCCGCTTTGCCGCCCTGACGATCGGTATCGGCATGGCGGTGGGGGCGGCGCTCATCTTCCTGCTTGGCCCGCGACTCGGCACCCTCTGGGCGATGCTGCCCCGCACGCTGTGGCTCGCCCTGGGGGCGGCGTCCGCGGCGACCTGGGTGTGGTTCGGGACCCTGCTCCTTTCCTTCTATGGGGGCGTGCTCGCGCTCCCCGAGGGCTGGCTCGAGCGGGGGCCCTATCTCCGCCTGATGAGCCTCACCTCGTTTGTCTCTCGGGCGTTCGGCAAGCGGGATTGGGTGGAGCACGCGGCCATCGACGTGTACAACACCCTCGCCGAGCGCCGCCGCCGGACGGTGGGCAAGGGCGAGTTGCTGGTTCTCATCCCGCGCTGTCTCTCCAAGCAGGCGCTCGATGGGGTGCTGGCGATCGCCGGGCGCTACGACGTCCCGGTATTCGTAGCAACCCGAGGACAGCTCGCGCGGCGGGTGATCCGCGAGCGCCGCCCCCGCGCGGTCGTCGCGGTAGCGTGCGAGCGGGACATGATGACCGGGCTCCGCGACGTGGCTGGCCGGTTGCCGGTGCTCGGGCTCACCATGCGCCTCCCGAACGGACCGTGCCGCGACGCGATGCTCGACCTCGACATCATGGAGGAGTGGGTGAGGGGCTTGGTGGGGGCGTAGGGCGGCCCTCCTCCTGGGCGGCTTTCGGTACCCCGAATTTCTGCTTCAGCTTATCCACCAACCGCTGCGCGATCTTGTAGCCCTCGTGCTCCTTCGACGCGATCACCTCGAGATCGCGCTCGGGGCGTGACGGGTCGTAGCGGGGCCGGTACACCGGCTCGGTGGTGAGCCGGGTTTGACCGGGCACCCACGGATCGGCCCAGAACCGGATCTTCACGGTGGGGGCGAGGTTCGTGATCTCGCGCTCGTGGTGGCGGGTGCGATGAGCTTGCGTGTCGTACCACGCCGTTTCGACGTAGCCGTCCCGCACGTTCGCACGCGCGACCTCGAGGCTCTCGGCCGCCACCAGGCTGTCGAGCACGGTGGTGACCCGCTCCGGTCGGGCGTCGAGAACGACGGTGAGAGCACGCGGGTCGGGCCGGAAGTCGGGGCGGGTGGTGATCGGGGTGCAGGCGGCGAGTAAGACCAAAATGCGGAATGCGGAATGGGGAATGCGGAATGTCAGGGTGGGTATCGTGTCGCGTGACATCCCACTGCGATTCCGCATTCCGCATTCCGAATTCCGCATTAGTGTTTGTGGGGCGGCGTGCCCGGCGCGTGCGTGTGCGCGGCGGCCTTAGCCGTGTCGGCGGGCGCTGCGTGCTGCTGCTCTTCGGCTTCGCCCGCCTCGTGATGATGCCCCGCTTCCCGGTTCTCGATCTCCGCCTGCAAGGTGGCATTGGGAATGCCCGCCGCGTGCTCGAACATCAGCTTCGAGCCGAGCACACCGGTCCAGATGATGGCCACGAGCCCCGCGACGCTCAACACCCGCAGGCCGGCCTCCTCGGCGCTGGTGAGCTTGGAACGGCGGAACAGCTTCCACCCGAGCACCACCGTGAAGATCCCCATGGTGGTGAGCGCCACCGTCTCGTGCGTCTCCATCAGCTCGTGAATGGCTTCGCCGTGCTCGATCACGTCTTCGGCCTGGAGGCCGGCGAGCACGGCTACCCAGCCGCCGATCACTCCGGCCCACAGGGTCCACACCGCCGCGGATTTGAGCGAATCGCGCTTCGTGACCCAGGCGCCGAGGTCGAAGAGCACCGTCACGAATAGCAGTGCGGCGGGCAGGTCGTTCACCGCCGCGTGAAAGCGGGGCCAGTCGTAGCCGAGCATGCGGATCCTTGGGGGGTGAGGGTTGGGTGTGGCGCGTGTCAGACGCCGAGGGCGAGCACCTTGGGCGGATCGGCGGAATAGTCGTAGAAGCCCTTGCCGCTCTTCCGGCCATTCATTCCTGCCAGAACCATGCGCTTGAGGAGCGGCGGCGGCGCGTAGCGCTGCTCGCGGTACTCGGTGAACATGATCTCGGCGATCTTGTAGGTCGTATCCAGTCCGACGAAGTCGAGCAGCGTCAGTGGACCCATGGGATAGCCGCAGCCCAGCTGCATCGCCTTGTCGATATCCGGTACGCTCCCCACGCCGCGCTCGACTGCACGGATGGCATCGAGCAGGTACGGAACGAGCAGCAAATTGACGATGAAGCCCGAGTTGTCCTTCGCCGCCACGGGCTCCTTGCCGAGCGATTTGGCGAACGCGAACGCGCGTTGAAATGTCTCCGCTGAGGTGGTCACGGTCCGGACGACCTCGACGAGCGGCATCAGCGGCACGGGATTGAAGAAGTGCAGCCCGACGAAGCGGTCGCCTCGTTTCGTGGCCGCCGCCATCGCCGCGATGGTGAGGCTCGACGTATTCGAGGCGAAGATGGCGGCTGGGCCGCACAGGCCATCGAGCTCCTTCCAGAGGGCGTTCTTGAGCTCCAGGTCCTCGGTCACGGCCTCGACCACGATGTCGCACGTCTTCAGGTCGGCCGTGGTGGTCGTGAAGCGGAGGCGCTTGAGAGTCGCGTCGCGGTCCGCAGCCGCAAGCTTCCCTTTCTCCACGAACTTGGCGAGCGATTTCTCGATCCCGGCGCGTGCCTTGTCCCAGACCTGCTGGGACACGTCCCGCACGGTCGTGTCGTATCCCGCCGCGGCAGCCACCTGAGCGATCCCGCTTCCCATGAGTCCAGAGCCCAGCACCCCAACCCGTTTGATGTCGGTCATGGCGCTCCCACGCTCACCTGGGGTTGATCAATGTGCGGATCTCGTCTGCGATGCGGAGGAACGGGTTCGCCTGTTCGCCCGGTAGGGCGTGCCCGGGTTTGATCTCCCCGCGCTCGAGCCGGTCCAGCACCTGCTCCAGCCCGATCTGGACGTGCTCGTGCTGCGCACGGTGGCTACGAAGAGTCGCAGCGGCCGCCGGAGCGAGGATCAGGAGCGGCAGGAACGGGAACGGCGCGAGCAGCCCCATCAACCAAAGGGCGCCGCTCGCCGCGGTCCCTAAGCCGAGGAGCGTCGTCGCGCCGGCCAAGCGTTGCCTGCGGCCGTTGCGCACGTCCGCGACCAGCTGGACGTGGCAAAAGCCGCTCTCGAGCGGAGTCACCCGGCCAGCCACTTCCGTCGCTCGCGCCAGAGCGAACCGCCGACCTCCCGCTCCGAGCGCCCGCTGAATCGACGCGAACGCGCCGACCTTCGGCTCCCAGGTGGTGTGGTCGGCGTATCGGCGCTTCACCTGGAGCAGCTCCTCCTCCTGCATCCAGGTGCCGAGCGCGCGATCGATCACGGCGGGCTCTCCCGCGACCACGCGCTGAGCGGAGAGCCGTCCGGGGCCCACCAGCCATGCCAGCACGCCGCCGCGTGCCTCGGCCGGCGGACGCGTCTGCTCTTCGAGCAGTGCCTGCCGCAGGTAGCGCGACGGGATCCCGACGTCCTGGCCGAGCGCGAGCAATTCGGGTTCGGTGAGCCCCTCGCCGATGTCCTGCTCGCCGGCCTGCAGCTCCGCCGCGCGCTGGATGATGCGCTCGAGCGCTTCCCGGCGGATGAGCTCGCCCGCCATCGTTAGGCCTTGGCCTTTGTCTTCGCAGGCTCGGCCGGGACGGTGTCACCCGAGGTCCGCTCGGGGAGCGCGGGTGTCGTCGGCTTCCGGGCCACGGCTTCGAGGAATCCCTTGAACAGATCGATCGGGATCGGGAAGAAGGTCGTCGAGTTGTTCTCGGAGGAGATCTCCGTCACCGTCTGCAGGTAGCGCAGCTGGATGGCGGCGGGCTCCGAGCCGATGATGTGCGCGGCCTGGGCGAGCTTCTCCGACGCCTGCAGCTCGCCCTCCGCATTGATGACCTTGGCCCGGCGCTCCCGCTCCGCCTCGGCCTGTCGCGCAATCGCGCGCTTCATCTCGGGCGGCAGGTCCACGTCCTTCACTTCTACCGCTGAGACTTCGATCCCCCAGTCCTCGGCGCGCTTGTCGATGATGTTCTTCAGGATGTTGTTGATCTTCTCGCGGCTCATCAGCAGCTCGTCGAGCTCGGTCTCGCCCAGCACGGAGCGCAGCGTGGTCTGCGCCAGCTGGCTGGTCGCGTAGAGATAGTTCTCGACTCCGATCACCGCCTTCACCGGCTCTCTCACGCGCATGTACAGGACGGCGTTCACCTTGATCGAGATGTTGTCGCGCGTGATGACGTCCTGGGGCGGAATGTCCAGCGCCACGACCCGGAGGGACACGGTCTGCGTCTTGGCGAAAAGGGGCGGCACGTAGATCAGCCCGGGCCCCTTCGCGCCCCACGATCGGCCCAGGAAGAAGTACACTGCTCGCTCGTATTCCCGAAGCACTTTGAGACCGCCGAACAGATAGAGAGCCAGGGTGCCGAGCACGACCGTCACTGCGATATCCATCGCGACTCCTCTTCAGGCCGGGAAGGCTTCCACGATGACCGCCGCGCCCTGGCCGCCACCGATGCAGGCGGAGCCCAGCCCGAAGCGCTGCTTGGCGCGGCGCAAGGCGTGGAGCAGATGGATGGTGACGCGGGTCCCGGTCGCGGCGAGCGGGTGACCGATGGCGATCGCGCCGCCGTGTACGTTGGTTTTGGCGCGGTCCAGGCCGAGCTCCTTCTCGACCGCGAGATACTGCGGGGCGAACGCCTCGTTCACTTCCACCAGATCCATTTGCTCGAGCTTCATCCCGGCCTTCTGCAGCGCCTTGCGCGCCGCGGGGGCCGGGCCGATCCCCATGTACTTGGGCTCGACCCCCACCACCGCCCAGGACACGAGCCGGCCGAGCGGCTTGAGACCGTGCGCCTTGGCGTAGTCCGCGCTCGCGATCACCGTGGCGGCGGCTCCGTCCACGATCCCGGAAGCGTTCCCCGCGGTGACGAGGCCGTCCTTCTTGAAATAGGGCTTGAGGGAGAGTAGCACCTCGAGCGTCGTATTGGGTCGCATGTGCTCGTCGGCGCGATACTCGGTCGGCTCGCCTTTCTTCCCCTTGACCGTCACCGGCACCACCTCGTCCTGGAACACGCACGCGTCCCAGGCTTGCTTCGCGCGCTGTTGCGACGCGAGGGCCACCTCATCGACCTCCTTCCGAGTCAGCTTGTATTTCTCGGCGAGGCCTTCGGCGGTCTCGGCCATGGACAGGCCGCATTGCGGGTCTTTCAGCGCTTCCCAGAGAAGGTCCTCGAGCGGGGCAGAGGGACCGAGCCGCAGGCCCCAGCGCGCGCCGCGCACGACATGCGGCGCCTGGCTCATGGACTCCGTGCCGCCGGCGAGTACCGCCTGGGCTTCACTCAGGCGAATGAGCTGCGCGCCCTGGGTGATCGCTTCGAACCCCGAGCCGCACAGCCGGTTCACGGTGACGGCCGGGACTTCGATCGGCAATCCCGCTTTGAGACCGATGTGGCGGGCGCAGTAGATCGCGTCGGCGGAGGTCTGGAGGGCGTTGCCGAAGATGCAGTGGCCCACCTCGGCCGGCGGGACGCTCGAGCGCTCGAGCGCGTGCTTCGAGGCGACGGCGCCCAGCTCGATCGCCGAGAGGTCTTTCAGCGAGCCCCCGAAGGTGCCGAAGCCGGTCCGGACGCCCGAGAGGAACACGACATCTGTATTTGAACCCTGGGTCTTCATTGGGGGGAAGCTCCACGTGAGACGAGGGGAATATCGGCGGGATGGGGTGAGGGCGGTAGGGCGCGGCGACCTAACGTGTTCTAGGGCCTCGGCCTGTGTTTCCACACGAAGTACGCGGGCACCCCCGTCGCCACGATCCCGAGGCCGATCAAGGCCTGCACCGGCCGGGCGACGATCGTATTTCCGACGATCGCCGCCGCGGCGGCGATGAACAGCGCCGGCGTAACGGGATAGCCCGGGACGCGGAACGGCCGGGGGGCGTCCGGGCGGCGCCGGCGTAGCACGAAGACACTGGCCGCGGCGAGCGCCGCGAAGATCCAGCTCGCGAACACCACGTACGTGAACAGCTGCTCGAACGTGCCGCTCACCGCGAGCACCATCGACCACAAGGCGCTGAAGGCGACCGCCAGGGCCGGCGTCCCGAACCGGGGGTGCACGTCGGCGAGCGATCGGAAGAACACCCGGTCGCGCGCCATCGCGAAGTACATGCGCGGGCCCGTGAGCACCATCCCGTTGGCGGCGCTGAAGATCGACACGAGAATGACGAGGGTGACGAGCCTCGCGGCGCCGGAGCCAAACAGGGTGCGCACGGCATCGGCAGCCACGCGGTCCGTCGCCGCCACCCCGGCAGCGCCGAGCGCCGCCACGTAGCCGGCGTTGGCCGTCAGATAGATCGCCACGAGCGCCGCCGTCCCGAATCCAATCCCGCGCGCGAAGGTGCGCTGCGGGTCCCGGGCCTCCCCCGCGGAATTGGTCACGTTCTGCCACCCTTCGTACGCCCACAGGACCCCGAGCAGCGCCACGCCGGCGGCTGAGAAGGACGCGAACGAGAGGGGTGTTGTGAAGGCGTGGGCGTCGGAGCGATGAAAGCCGTCGCCCAGCGCGACGCCGGCCACAGCGAGGGCGAGGAGCGCGCCGACTTTGAGCGCCGTGCTCCAATTCTGGACGCTCGCCGCCTGGCGGACGCCTCGGATGTTCACGGCCGCCACGGCGGCGATCATGGCGACCGCGGCCAGCTTGTGCGCCGCCGGCGCGAGCGGAACGAGCTCACCCAGATAGTTTGCGAACGCCACCGCGAGCGTCGCGGTGCCGCCGCTGTTGATCGCCAGGAACAGCGTCCAGCCCACCAGGAACGCCGGGAGCGTGCCGAATGCGTCGCGCACGTACACGTAGCTGCCGCCGGCGTCAGGTAGCATGGCGCCGAGCTCGCCGAACGTGAGCGCGCCCAGTAGCGCGAGCACGCTGCCCAGGAGCCAGACGAGCAGTGCCACGCCCAGGTCTCCGCCCGATTGGCGCAGCACGGCCCCCGGCACCGTGAAAATCCCCGAGCCGATCGTGGTACCGACCACGATGAGGACCAGGTCGCGCAGCGTGAGGACGCGGCGGAGCTCGTTCACTTGCGCTCCTGCAGGTCCGCCAGGGAGGTGACACCGCGTTTGGTGTAGCTCGAGAAAACGTCTAACGCTTGAAAAATGCCGTCGGCCTCCGCCAAGGTCATAGCGCCTCCCTGAACGGCGTCCAACAACACGTTGGCGCAGTTGATCCAGTGACCACGCGCAACGCGTTGATCGAGCCGTCGCCGCGCCTGGAGGTCCTCGAGCCCAATGAGCCAGCCCCGGGATATGCCGATCGCAATGGCCTCCGCTTCACCGGGACCGACCAGCTCGGACCACTCCGCGAGAAGTTCGATTCCGGCCTGATCGGCGGAATCAAGTTCGACCGGCGTGATGACGCTTGCAAGGATCAGCTGTTCGACGGGCACCCGGGTTTCGGGACTCTTGAGTTCGGCTCGCGTGACCGGCGCTATGTGCCAGCGGAACCCGGGAGTTCTGGCTAGCACGTCGAGGCGTCCGGCTTTGCCGAGCGAGAAGACCAGCGACGCATCTAGGATGCAAGCGCGAGCGCCCAACGGTGCACGTAGGGACTAGTTCGTGGCACCGACGAGCGCATCGCCCGCAGCCAGCTCTTGGACGATGCCCCAGGCCCGCATG
>Ga0209802_1001973_pt1 | contig 14616 bp, 9 predicted proteins | sample GraSoiAngelo_129_FD_185886 | JGI IMG/M metagenome (GOLD analysis project Ga0209802, IMG submission 185886) | Grasslands soil microbial communities from the Angelo Coastal Reserve, California, USA - 14_0927_12_40cm (SPAdes) (version 2) | ecosystem: Environmental > Terrestrial > Soil > Grasslands ... | reverse complement strand
TTTGATCTGTTTGCGCTTCTAGTACAAACCGTCAGCGTCGTCGCCCTTTGGGCAATTGTTGGCGAGTTGTTTCGTCGAGGGCTCATCGCGATAGCCAAAAAGGCAGGCGCTTCCAAGCAGCTCGTCAACCCTGATCAGAACTCAGGAGGGAAACATTGCGATAATCGGCAACAGCACACTGATGAGTGGACCCTTCATCAACTATTCGGCCGAAGAACGTCTCGTCGGAAAACCCTGAGACTAGTTTCTAGAAAAGCACCTGTTGAAGATCACTGAACACTCTCGTTTCTTGCTCCCCGTCCGTCGCCTTCTCCTCGGGACAGAGAGGCAAGGATAGCACGCACGAGGTCTCTTGCAGATTGGGGTGTCAGTTCCACTGCAATCCTTGATTCTGGCCCTGCCGTCTCGCTGAGGAGGTCAATGATTACGGCTCGTTCAGCTTGGGCGTGATCGGGATGGTCATAGGAAACGCTCGCCTGTCTTAGCGGGAACCAGCCATTTGGGCCTTTACCGTTTCCCGAGACTCTTGTGTTCTCGACGATCCCCGTGCACATGGTTTCTTACATCTTCCTTCCTGACAAAATGTTTGTCAACGTTTGTCAGTTGTTCCAAGGTATTTTTCGAAGAAAGCCCAAACCTTGTTCCAGCCATCGACAGCCTGTTCTTGCCTATAACCCGACTTGTCGTAGTAGAAAAAGCCGTGGCCGGCTTTCGGGTACATGTGAAACTCGTATGTCTTCTCATACTTCTTCAACTCTTTCTCATGCTGGGCAACTTGTTGCGGGGTTGGGAACTGGTCCTCCTCGCCGAATAGTCCGAGAAGCGGGCATGACAGGTCCTTCGTATAGTCTATGGGTGCAACGGGATACTTGGGGGTTAATTCCTGCTGGGACATAACCACTCTTCCGCCCCAGCAATCCACGGCCGCATCGAACCCCTTGGTTCTGCAGGCCACAAGGAAAGTTTGTCTCCCGGCCGAGCAGGTGCCGAATAATCCCGTCTTGCCGTTGTTCTGTGGGAGGGATTTCAGGTATCCCAAACTTTCTGTTACATCGCCTACGACATCATCGTCGGATACTCCTCCTGCGGCTCTTGCCTTAGCGGCAACATCCTCTGGGGCGCCGTGGCCGAACTGGTAGTAGATGTTGGGGCTGATTGCTAGGTAGCCATGGTGGGCGAACTTTCGAGTGGTCTCCCGATACCATTCGTCCCATCCAGGAGCGTGATGGATTACCACAACTCCAGGGAAGGGTCCTGAGCCCAGAGGCCGCGCGAAGTACGCGTTGATAATCGTGGCATTGTGTCCCGGAACCGTTACGGTTTCTGCTATCATCCCCTCGTACATATCAGTCCGATACTTGTCCATGGTCGATGCTCGCCCGTTGTGGATGAAGAAGGGCAGGTTTGTTTAGCTTTTCCTCAAATTGCTCGACGAGCAACGTCAAGAGGCGGCGGCCGAAAGGGGAAGCGATTTCGGCGAGACCTAGTCATACTCGCCAAGCTACTCCTTGTGACCGTCGGATCCTGACGTTCCTCGATGGCCCTTAAGTACTCGATGGCAAATTCGAGCCTTTGGATCGTCATGCAGGCAACTGCCCAAGCTGGGAAGGCTGTCCAACAAGTCAAAGAATACGACCTTTTTCTTGACATCAATTTTGATGCTCTGAAATTCTCAGGAAAAGTAAGAATCGACATGAGTTCAACTGGAGATATCAGTCTTGACGCAGTAGATCTCGAGGTTACAGGCGTTAACGCGAACGGTCGAAGTGTGCCGTTCAAACAACATGGAAACGTCGTGGATATTCAGACTGGCCAATTCTCCGGACCGCTAGAAGTTGGCTACAAAGGAAAAGTCTCTGAGAGCCTGACCGGGTTCTACAAGGCTCCGTACGGAGACAAGTACGTTCTGACGACACACTTCGAAGCGGGACACGCTCGTAGACTATTGCCTTGCATCGATCATCCAGCCTACAAGGCAGACTTCAAACTAACAGTACGCACGAGAAGTGATCTCTCTGTAATCTCGAACATGCCCGTTGAATCCGAGAAGAAGGAGGGGAACAAGAAGACGGTAACTTTCCAGAAGACCCCGAAGATGTCTACCTATCTTCTCTATCTAGGAATCGGCAGGTTCGAGGAGGACAGGAATCACCATAACAACACAGAGTTGTATACGGCCTCTGTTGTCAAGCCTGATGGCAAGATCAAGACCGGTCTCGCATTCGAGGCAGCGCAGAAATCTCTAGAATTCTACGAAAAGTATTTCGGTATTCCATATGATCTGCCGAAGCTCCACTTGATCGCTGTCCCTGAGTTTGCTTATGGGGCGATGGAGAACTGGGGCGCGATAACCTTCCGAGAGATTTTGTTGCATGCCGACGAGGACACGAGCACCTCGACGAAGAAGAGCATCGCTGAGGTGATCGCGCACGAGATTGCTCACATGTGGTTCGGCGATCTCGTCACGATGAAATGGTGGGATGACCTCTGGCTTAACGAAAGCTTCGCGACCTTCATGGCCTACAAGGTAGTGGACTGGGCCTATCCACAATGGAAGATCTGGCAAGACTTTGTCAAGAACAGCACCGGAGGCGCGATGGCCCGGGACGCATTGAATAGCACTCATCCCATCGAGGCCAAAGTCAGGTCACCGGAAGAGATCGAAGAATTGTTCGACGAGATTAGCTACGGCAAGGGCGCAAGTATTCTTCGAATGATTGAGGCTTACACTGGGCCAGACAAGTTCCAGAAGGGCGTCAGCAAGTACCTCCACCAATTCCGGTATTCCAACGCCTCTGGAAGCGACCTCTGGAATCATCTTCAACAAGCTTCAGGGTTGGATGTCAGCCGCGTCATGGAAGGCTGGATCGGCAAGGTAGGATATCCAGTCGTCAAGGCGTCACTCTCCTCTGGAAAGCTTGTACTGGAGCAGGAAAGGTTTCTCCTCTCGGGAGCGAGTGATAAGCAAACTTGGCCTATCCCGGTCACGATTGCACTGGACGGTAGGACCCAGCAGCTCATGCTCGACAAGGAAAGAGCTGAAGTCACCGTCGCAAACCCTAAGTCATTGAAACTCAATGTTGACCGGACCGGGTTCTATCGAATAGACTACAGGGGTCCCGAACTCCAGTCGCTCGTCTGGGCCAGCAAGCTGTCCGGGCTCGACAGGTATGGCCTCGCGAACGATGCATGGGCGTTTCTCAACTCGGGTAGGATGAGCTGGAAAGAGTACCAGGGTCTTCTGGAGCGTTTCTTTGATGAGGAAGATTATCTTCCTGCCTTTGAGGTGTCGGAAAGGATCACAAATCTATTCCTAATTGCGCCTAAGAAGGTCGTGGATCTCTCGCGGAGATACCACAAATCACAGTTGAAGATCCTTGAAGGGAAACGCGACGAGAACAGCTCGCTACTCAGAGGAGCCATTGCCGCGCGGCTCGCTATTCTAGATGATGCATACGCGCATGAGGCTGGTGCGAAATTCAAAGACTTGGCCACAGTAGAGCCGGACATGAAACGCTCGGTCATCGTAGGCTATGCCAGGTCATCCAACGACCACGACGGGCTCATTGATCGATACAAGAAGAGCACCACAGACGAGGACCGCCTCAGGTACTTGGAGGGACTCGCCAGCTTCAAACGGTCTGACTTAGTGAGAAAAGTTCAGGAGTTCGCCATGGCGGGCAACGTGAAGCGCCAGGATATCGGACGAGGACTGCTCCAATTTGCCACCTCGAACCCGGATGCGCATACTGTGACCTGGGAGTGGTTTAGAGACAACATTGAGCAGCTGGACAAGATGTACGAGGGAACAGCGACCCTCTCGGCATACATGCGCGCCTACATATCGATCATAGGCGTCGGCCGGGTCGGTGAAATCGAGAAACTATTCAGCGAACACAAACTGGCGGGAGCCGACGCAACCCTTGAAAGGTTGAAGATTCACGATCGACTGGCCAACGAGATAACAAAGTCTTAGACCTAAAACGGCTTAGAATGAGGCACGCTCGAAGGGTTAGATCGTTTCGAACTCGTAATCCACAACACGATGTCCGCCGAGATGGCGGCCTGGTACTGGCACATCATAGAGAAACACGCTCTAATTTCTTCCGATCTATCACGAGGGTTCGCTTAAGCCAAAGAATTCTTGACGAGTGGTATCGAAGCGCTTTTGAGACAGTTTTGATGTCAGAACCGTGACGGTATTGGAGCAGGGCTAGCATTCTTGTCTGATAGACTGGATTCCGCCGGTGGTTACAAGCCCATTAGCGATTACGGGGTCATAGGAGATATGCACACAGCTGCGCTCGTTGGACTTGACGGTTCCATTGATTGGTACTGTGCGCCAAGGTTCGACTCTCCCAGCGTGTTTGCAGCTCTGCTTGACTCGCAAAAGGGAGGCAGATTCCAGCTATCTCCAACGGGGAAGTTCACGACAAAGCAGAGCTATGGAGGCGACACGAACGTGTTAGCGACCACGTTCGATTCCCAAGAGGGACGCATCAGGCTCACAGACTTCATGCCTTGCTTCATGGAGAAGGGAGAGCTGAAGGTATTCCAGGAGCTCCATAGAATTGTCGATTGCCTCGAGGGCGATCCTGGACTTAGAATCACTTTTCAACCACGTTTCAACTACGCTCGCGGAAATACGATCATACGAGAAACACGAGACGGATGTCTAGCGAGGAATCAAAGACACCACATCAGTCTAGCCTCGTCCGTAAAGCTCCTTGTCTCAGACAAGGACCTACTGGTCAACGATTTCCGGCTGTCACGAGGTCAGAAAATCGTCTTCGTCCTCAAGTGGGGAAACAGCTCGCCAACATCTGCGGCCAGATATGAAACAAGTAGGAAGCTATCCAAGACATTATCCTACTGGAAACGATGGGCTAGCCACGTAAAGTATCAGGGACCGTATCGAGCACACGTCGTAAGATCATGCCTCGTGCTGAAACTGCTACAGTATGCTCCTACCGGGGCCATGGTGGCAGCTGTTACCACCTCTCTACCTGAGAGCATTGGCACGCTGCGGAACTGGGACTATCGATATTCTTGGATCAGGGACAACGCTCTCTCAGTCTGGGCGTTAAGTGAGGCGGGTGCCACAAGGGAGGCCCTAGAGTACACTAGATGGATGATCAATGTTCGACGTCATTCCAAGGAGAGGTTGCAGATAATGATGGGCATTGGAGGCGAAAGAGAGATCCCCGAGATCACACTGGACCATCTTGAAGGCTACCGGCGTTCGAGCCCAGTGCGGGTCGGCAACGCGGCGTACAAGCAGTTGCAATTGGACATTTACGGTATTCTCGCCGATTCCATGTACTATCTACATCGCGCGCTAGGATGGACCACCAAACAAGCCTACGAAAATCTGGTGAAGTATTCGGCCGATCAGGCGGCAGCGGAATGGGAAAAACCTGACAGTGGAATATGGGAGATGCGTCAGGCAAGATCGTTTGTGGAGTCGAAGATGTGGTGCTATGTCGCCCTCGACCGGGCGATGAAGATAGCTCGAGAACTCGGATACGACGAAGACTGGCGGAGATGGGAGCCTGTGAAGAAAAAGATCAAGAGTCAGATTCTGGCCAATGGATGGTCGACAAAGAAGAAGGCTTTCACGATGGTTCTCGGGGAGGACGACCTCGATGCAGCCAACCTCCTCATGCCACTAGTAGGGTTTCTGCCGGCTAGGGATCCCAAGATGACCTCGACAATCCAGCGCATCCGAGAAGAACTGTCCAAAGGCGATCTGGTCTACAGATACAACATGGATGACGGCCAACTGGGAAAGGAGGGAGCTTTCACCGTGTGCAGCTTCTGGATGGTTGACTGCCTAACACGGCTAGGGAAGTTAGGTGAGGCAGAGGGACTTCTGAATCAGTTATTGAAACGGGCGAATCACTTGGGATTGTACTCGGAAGAGATTGATCCGGTCACCGGTGAAGCATTGGGGAACTTTCCGCAAGCCTATACTCACATGGGTTTGATAACAGCGTCCATTCGTCTTGAGGAGGCACGCCGAAAGACCGGGTTCATGCGCTATGCCCGTGCTCTATCTAACAGAATCAGTGGCTAGTGAGCACGCCGGATAGGGAAGAGATTCTACGACTTGCCGGTTTTGTAGAGATCAGTGAGAAGTTGGATGACTTCCCGATGGTTTCTCAGGTTGAACTTTGCATAGGATTTCGCAAGTCCTACCTTGATCGAGTAGGCCTGATCTGGAATCGCCTCGAAGAGGTCTTCGTCAGCCCAATCGTCACCCATGGCTAGCACGAAGTCGAAGTTGGTCTCGGAGAGGAGCAGCTTCGCGGCCATTCCTTTGTTTATTCCAACGTTTCTCACCTCGATTGACTTACTGCCCTGTAATACTTGGAGCTCAGTGTTTTCAGTGAAATAGGACAATTCATCGGCAAGCTCTTTTGATCGTACATATGCGAGTTCTGGGTCTGCTGCTCGGAAGTGCCAGACGAGGGAGAACTCCTTTTCTTCCAAGAGAGATCCTGGCAGTCGATCTTCGTAGCCTCGGAGGGTAGGACGGACTTTCTCTTTCCAGTTGCTTTCTACCTTTATCGTTGGGACCCAGTCTTTGCCTTTTTGTCTGATCCAGGCTCCATGCTCAGCAACGATTCCTAGATTGAGGGAGCCGAACCAATCCTGTAAGAGGATTCGATTGCGTCCGCTGATTATTACCAGGTTGTTTCGTGGATCTTCTGAGAGCGCATTGAGGACGGCTAGCAGGGTCTTTTCGGGGACTGCTGTTTCGGGACGCGCTTTGAATGGTGATAGTGTCCCGTCATAGTCTAGAAAGAGTATCCTCTTCTGCGAGGTGTCATAATCGCTGATCATCTTCTCTCTAGTCGCGGCGTCAAGCAGTTTAGCACTGAATTTCTTCTGTTGTTGTTTGATCGAGTGTAGTTTACCCGCGAAATCCTGGCCCCATTTGATAACATCGTAGCGCTCCAGTCTAGTCTGCATTGCCTGGTTGCGGCGTACTTGCTCCGCTTCAGGCATCTCAAGAGCGGTCTTGATGGCGTCTACTATTTCGGAAGTGTCGTTGGGGTTTATGATGAGTGCCTCGCCAAGTTCCCTGGAGGCTCCCGTCATCTCGCTAAGTATCAGAACCCCCCTCTGGTCGATTTTTGATGCGACGTATTCTTTGGCGACAAGGTTCATCCCATCCCTTAGAGGAGTCACCAGCGCAACGTCACTGATGGCAAAAAGACTCAAGAGTTGATTGTAGGGAAGGAACCTGTAACGGTAAACTATCGGGGTCCAGTCGATTGTTCCGAACTTTCCGTTGATACTGCCAACGAGTTTGTCGATCTCTTCTTTCATCTGCTCATATTGTTCAGCTCCGAGCCTAGAGGGCACGACCGATAATACTAGAACAACTTTCCGTTGCCATTGAGGGTGTCGATCGAGAAAGATCGCATAGGCTTCCAGACGATGCTTGATTCCTTTGGTATAGTCAAGCCTGTCTTGGGACAGTATTATCTTGCGATTGCCGAGTCTTTCGCGGAGCCCGCGGCCCTCTTCCTGTATGTCGTCACTTTTCGCGAGGTCACGAATCTCGTGGTAATCGACGCCCATTGGGAATGTGTCAATTTTTATCGTCCTTTCTCCGTCAATGAGCACCTGGCCAAAGCTGTGTTCGTAGCCTAGGATTCTGAGAATACATCTGAGGAAATGCTGCGTGTAGTCTATTGTGTGAAATCCTATCAGGTCGGCTCCAAGAATGCCTTCCAAGATTTCCCTGCGCCACGTGGTCGGGAGGGTACGGAAGACGTCGTATGAAGGGAAGGGAGTGTGGAGGAAGAACCCGATTGGAATGTCAGGTAACTTCTCTCTCAATAATTTAGGGAGAAGCATGAGATGATAGTCGTGGACCCAGACCGTATCGTTGGGCTGGTAGACCTTTAGGATGGAATCTCGAAAGGCCTCGTTCACCTTCACGTACTGCGTCCAGTCTTCTTCTCTGAACTTGGCGTATGTGGGAAAGTAGTGGAATAGAGGCCATATTGTGCTGTTGCAGAATCCTTGGTAGAATTTTTTCATGGTGTCAGCGTCGAGGAAGACGGGGCAGGCCTTTTGCTTGGCAGCTTTCGTTCTGAGTAATTCTCGAGAGCCTTCTTCGACCTCTATGCCCGGCCATCCAATCCAGAGGTAATCTGTTCTGGAGGGGTCTTGCCTTGCCCACTCCAAGTACGCGGTCAGTCCAGAGACGAGACCGCCCGGGCTAGCATGGAAAACTAGTTTGTTGTCGCGACTGCTAACCGTGAAAGGCAGTCTATTGGATACGACTAAAAGCGTCATGTCTAGCTCGTCTTTGGGATTTTTTTCTCGGAAGGTCTAACTATCCATTAAGATTGTTAGTAACTCGTCCTTAAACCAGCCGAGTATTGGCTCGAACATGTCAATTCTATTATTCTCGAAGGAACACCGCTTAGCAAGATTCTCGTACTAGCTGACATTGGAATCTGTTGGGAGGGCTAAGAGGTCGTACGAGAGAAGTCAGTACAACCAAAATGAAGCCTCTAACGAGAATTCGAGGAGAAAGTACAAGGGATTTTGACACCTAGATCTCTTGTGCCACGGTCGTAATCGATGAAGGAAATTGAGGTCGTTCGCAGTTCAGAACTGAAAGTAGGTTATTCGACTCCAGGGATAGTCCGTGAGAAAGCGTTTGAATCAATCCACCGATACATCATTGTCTCACGGACCCGGGTTGCTGGCGGAGCAATGTCGAACTGGCACCATCACGGAGCAAGACATCTCTACGGGTTTCTCGAAGCAGGGCGCATGCGATTGGAATATGGCTTGAAAGGTACTAGCTCTGTTGAGGTGGGACAGGGAGATTTCTTCCATATTCCTCCACGTCTGGTTCATCGCGACGTGAATCCGGACAAGAAACAAGAGCTAGTAGTGGTAAACATTCTAGTAGGGAGAGGAGAACCAGTCATGAATGTCAAGAGTCCTAGGCAAGCCTGATGGCATCGAGGCAGTCGTGATGTGCCTATTTCAATTTCTTAGGGTCCCAGTCGAGAGAGTCGGCGTTTATCTTCTCCGCTTTGAGCGCGGTCTTCAATCCCCCTAAGACGCTCGTGAAAGTGTAGCCTGGTCCGAGACGGAGAACATGATGGACAACGGGCTGTTTGTGCAGTTGGTAGACCGGGTCCGAAGGAAACGAGGAATTGAGCCAGAAAATTATCGGATTCCTGATCTTCCCATTGTACTGGACGAGTTGGCGGGCAAGAAGATGATTCGGCGGGTTATCGCGTGCATGGAGCCTCTCGTCAAACTCGAAACTCTGCCCAACTTGGACCATAGCAGTTCCTCTCCGAGCGTGCAACATTACTTGGGGTGATAGAACGCAAGCCGGGCACCGGGATAGCCAGTCTCTCAACTGCTTCTCGTAAGACTCCAAGGCGTTATCGAAAGAACTCATTGCTACTAGAATAGCGTCGCTTGATAATAGAGTTGTTGACCCTGTCATCAAACGTAAGTTTGCCTTTGGTGAGCAACCCGGGAACGATCAGTCCCGCGACTCTGGAGATTCTTTTTTTGGGTGGGCCATTATCTCAGAGCACCCCTTCTCCGCGTTTCCAATATGGCCGCGTAGGCCAGATCACAATAGAAAGGGTAAAACCTTAGGCGGTGTTCTTTTGGGAAATATTTCGCGAGGCCAAGCTTCGGCTGAGAGTTTGAATTCGTACCATTCTACCATAAAGACTCTGACGAGCTATGCGGTACTTTTTCTGGTCGCTCTTGATTTCGGGAGACTCGATGAGTTTTTTCATGCCACTTATGAGAAAGTCTCCACTGCCCAGAACGTTGACCGCGATCTCATCGGCCTCTGTCTGACTTTTTGTGGCAATGTAGGGTCGCACCATGGTTATCCCCGCAACGAACGGGATTAGCCCGGCCCCAGCGATACCGCTAACCCAAGAGTCTGGGAGGTTTGGAGTTTGGAGATTGGGAATAGCTGCGAAGAAGAACAGATTCCATCCTGCAAAGTAAAAGCTGAAGCTCGCTATGACCGATCTTAGGGCGTGGGACTGCTTCGTGTGGGCGAGTTCGTGTGCGATGATGGCATCCTGCTCTTCTTGGGTTAGAGCTTTCAGGAAATAGTCCGAGAACAAGACGGTGTGCCTTCGGATTCCTGTTGTTATAGCCCCAACCGCTCTTCTCTTCGCCATCAGTGTAGGGTCAGCGGCGTAGAGGTCGTGTTGGGGAACGCCCATTTTCATCGCCAACTCAATGGTTCTAGGATAGAGCGGGTCTTCGCGAGGAATGGGGGTGCTTCTTTGATGCCAAGATTTGCTGTCGCTCCAGAGTCTGAGGACGGTGCCGAAAACAAGCGGCGCATCAAGCGCTAGAGCCACCACATAGACGTCAGCGCTTCCCCAGCGCCAGAGAATGTACCCGCAGAGGCCGAAGGCTGCGAGCGGAAAGGCGACTATGCCACAAAGAACCTGGTTTTTCAACCCAGCGAACTCTCAATCTCATGCATTGATAAGCTACGTCGAATCTATCAGGCTCGATTTCGGGCAGGTTTCTTTGCCGGGTCTTCCAAGTCGCGATGCAATGTTTACTGGTAAAATGGTGCGGGGGGATTTGAACTGCCAACGACGGACTGGCAGAAAAGTAGCAAGATTAACAAACCGACCAGCTTCCTCGGTCATCACCATGTCACCGCCAGTGCCCGGCTTTCTTGCAAGGCTTGGATAAGTTTTGATGTGACCGAATCATAGCGACCGGAAAAATTTGCAAGATGAAGTAGAAATGAAAGTGTCCGCCGGTGAATTGTTGCATTTCCTTATGAGGAGCCAAGACTAGCTTAACATCAGACTTGATCCGTGGGATTCTTTTCGACTACGGAAACACCCTCGTGCGTGTAAGAGATGGGGTGACCGTCCTCAGAGAGATTCTTGCCGTTCTTGGCCATGAAATAGACGACGGCGATGCCTCGAAGGGAATGGAAGCATTCGGACAACGTTGGCACGATTGCTACGCTGGATTTCCAAGAGGGAAGCGGTGGACGGAAGAGATAAGGATTGATTGCTACAAGGCTGCCCTGCAAGCGATCGGGTTCAGAAGGGACCTCGACACGCTTTCGGGAGAAATCGGTCAGCGATGGGCTTCCCACGAGCGGCAGGGACCCTATGAAGACGTGAAACCGACTTTGAGGATTCTAGATAAGATGGGGCTTAAGCTAGGCGTCCTAAGTCAGAACAGAATGACCGGGAGCCAGCTCAAAGAAGACCTCGAAACCCGCCTCATCGCAGGATACTTCTCAGCCGTCCTTACTTCGGAGGACATTGGATACGATAAGCCAGACCCAAGATTTTTTGAAATAGGGTCAGACATGATGAGGTTGAAGAATAGTGAATTATGGTATGTAGGCAATAGGTACCATGAAGATGTTGTCGGCGCTCGCAACGCCGGAATAACCCCTGTATTGGTCGAGAGGGGAAGAAGACACCGGTCGAGAGATTGTCTTGCAGTAGCCGGTTTACTCGCTCTCCCGCCAATGCTGAAAGAATGATCATTGTTTTTTCGCTTAGAAGCTTTCATCCACGGTTCGCCTTTTGAGAAAGGCCCATCCGAGTCGAAGATGTATCAAAGAAATTCCGACCAGTCAACGCCGACAAAACTGCGGCGCCAAAGCCTTGGCTATCTTGCGAAGCCGATGGACGCCCGAAGCGCATAATACTGAGCAAGTGCACTTCTTCAACAGAGCCCTATAATACTTGGTGAACATTTCCTGATTGAGCAAAACGCCGTCCCTAGGGACGGCTCTCAGTTCGCCGCGGTCCTTGCTACTGAGGAGTTCAGGGCCGAGCTCGAGCATCTCTTCCCGACAAGGGCAGGCCAGCGGGCCCTCGACGAAGTCCGTTTCCAGATGCTGAGATTCCACCGCAATCGCTGCGTCTTCGATGTCAGCATGAAGACCGATGGCGGGTGGCAGAGCGTCATCGCGAAGCTGTTCACGGTTGACCGGAGAGACGCCTTCGTCGCGATGCAGAGGATACACCAAGCTGGCTTTGGCCTAGGAGTGGAGTTCGCTGTCCCAAGACCAATTGCATATCTGCCCTCGATGAGGATTCTTCTCGAAGAGAAGGTCGAAGGGAGGCAGGTTAAGGGCATTTTACTTGCTGATGATCAGTCCGAGCAGGTCGAAGCCGTCCGAAGATGCGCGGCCTGGCTGGCCAGATTCCATACCAGGGCTCCAAGATTCGGCAATAAGGTCAAGCCCGAAGCTTTCCTCGAACACGTCCGCGAGTGGGCGAACATGGTCAGCGCGTTCGGAGGGTCCTTCGCCGCCAAGTGCGAATCGTTGATGAAGAAACTGGGAGCTGAGGTCCCTGTTGAAGGAACTTTCGAATATTGTCTCGGCCATGGTAGCTACATCCCCAGTCACGTCCTCTTGGGAAGTGGACGGACGGTGACAATCGACTTCGATGAGCTCGAACTTGTCGACCCCGCGCGCGACCTCGCTTGGTTCGTTATCTCTCTTGAACGGCTGGGGCTGAAGTATCAGAGAGCGTCGGACTACTACGAACGCCTGACCGGACCGTTCCTAGACACCTACTTCAAAGACGGCAGCAGGGACGCTCAGCGTTATTTTGCCTTCTACAAGGGAGCCGAATATCTTCACCGGGCGCGACACGACCTTTACAAGAGAATTCCCCCCGTACCGGAGTGGGCAGAGATCATGCTGGACAAGGCGCTCCGCGAGTTGTGAGTGCGGGGGGTGGGATTTGAACCCACGAACCCCTACGGGACAGGGTCCTGAGCCCTGCGCCTTTGACCTGTCTTGGCAACCCCCGCGCGAGCGAGAGACAGGAATCTGCTTTGATAAATGCTTGAGCTAATTTGCAGGTTTACAACTGAAAGGCCGAGGCCTATACCTTTCTTTCGAGAATCCAAGGCCTTACCCTGGCCACCGTCGCCATTTCTGCCAGATGCATAACTGAGGCAGCACAAGGGTTTCGTCTCAAGCGTGATACATGATCGAAAAGTAAGCATGCTTTTCTCGACCCCCCCGGGGTGGTCGATTTTCCCGCGCTCCGCCCTTCGTGAATGGAAGCAAAAAGTGCTTCTAAAAAGTGGGAGTTCTACACCTGTTAGGATGCGATATCCATTTGCTACTTTGTTCGCTCTAGGATGATCTCTATTGTGGAGACGTTCCGTGCATCCTGGCCCTCACCGACAACCTCCGTACCCAAGTGTACATTCTTGGCTAAGCCGCCTTGGAAGAAGCGGTTGTTCACCACTTCGGCCACGTCGACGGCAGTGCTGATGGCTCGTCCACGAGCCTTTAGGGTCAGCTTCTTGGCACCCGTGTTATAGTGCATCATTACAGCCGTAGCATAGGCCATGATCGGCTTCTTACCGATCAGTATAGTGTCCGCTGGGATATCAGTTCTGCGCATTTGGGTAGGAGCCCTCTCTGCCTTCTTTGGTTCTTCTGACATTCGTTCACCCCCGAGATATCGGTAGTACGCTGTACGCAAACGCCCCTGTGTGCTGACCTCCCTTATGAGCCTACCCTTTTTTCTCTCTCACAAAAGGTAGAATTGATCGCACTTTGCCAATGCTTAGACGTCCCTATCGAGATCGCTCGGAACCAGCCCAGTTTCCCGAATCAAAGCCCTCCCTAAGAGACGGTCATCTATCCACGAAAATGGCCCAAGAAAACCGGTCCTGTGAGAAGCCTTTCTCTGCGTTGCTTTCTTATGTGTCAATTGACCATCACGAGATGAAACCAATGGCAAAGACGAAGAACTGTGAGCTGTGTGACTCAGCCTTCGAGTGTAAGGGTCTCCTTGGCTGCTGGTGTCGCTCTATGGACATCTCGCGCGAACAGCTGGGTGAACTCTCCAAGCGGGCTTCCGACTGTATTTGTCCCAACTGTCTTGCTGGGTACAAAGATAGAGACTTACATTCTTGAGTCGATTTTGTCCCAAGTTGTACTGCTTGGTTTCTGCCAAGCGGGTTGAGTCTCAATCTTGCTATGACGAGAAAACATCAGTTGGAATGGAATCTGATCCTCCTTAACATTTGCTTAAGGCTCTGTAAACCACCAGCCCCCAGGAATGCAGCCCTTCGCCTGCTTGCTCGAGTTATCATATGATAAGGAGAAAAAAAGAAGAAAGGCTTGGGGTGAGGAGTTTCGGTTCTGTTCTTACATGCCGCCTTTCTTCTTCGACTTTTTCTTCTTAGCGTTCGTCGGCTTGTTCACCCGGCTCAATATTCACAATGGTCTTTGCTTAAGAAATCTCCTATTTTTTCGGAAATCAATTTTTCGCGACCGTATTTTTTTGGTATGGATCGGTTCAATGCCTAACCTAGACATCGCTGGCAGATTTTTCTTCCCCTAGATATTCTTGTGCTGTCCAGCATTTTTTCATCCTTTGAGGATGAACCGTCGGAGACGATCTTTCTGACGACTCGGCCGGTTTCCAGCTATTGATCACGGTCTTGCTCAATTGAGGCTTTCGTGCATCACGCTTGCTTCTTGTAAGAAGCTCGTTAAACCTGTTTAGAGTTCTGATAGTTCTTACCTAGAACACCGTGAATGAAAAACGGCTGCCCGGTCTACAAAAATCCAAA
>Ga0209802_1001972_pt1 | contig 14621 bp, 12 predicted proteins | sample GraSoiAngelo_129_FD_185886 | JGI IMG/M metagenome (GOLD analysis project Ga0209802, IMG submission 185886) | Grasslands soil microbial communities from the Angelo Coastal Reserve, California, USA - 14_0927_12_40cm (SPAdes) (version 2) | ecosystem: Environmental > Terrestrial > Soil > Grasslands ... | reverse complement strand
GAACGTTCATCTTTCCTAACAGCCCTTAGATATTCGCGGAATGCGAGGGGGTCTGTCCTTGCGGGTCAGTATCGGAGCGGTTCTTGACGATGTCTTGGCACTGGTGGCAATATTTGAGACGATCGCTCTTGGACAGCTGGTATTGTATCCCTTCTCATTCTATACAGTCGGAAGCTTCGCATGGTATCAAGCCCAAGCATTTCGGCGGCTGTCACTCCTCTCGCCTTTGGTACTAGTCCTATTGCTGTATGCTTGGCTTGCCACGTTGGCGGTTAGAATTACCAGAGAACACTCAGTTCGACTCGACAGGTTTGTTCATGCTCTCGCAAGGACCGTAGGACGTTCAGACACGGAGGCTTCCGCTACGGAGAAATTTCTCGTCCTGCACCATCCCCGACTATTGTTGATCATTGCCATGTCGGTTTCGGCTCTGTTGGGGGTCCTTCCATACTGGCCTGGATTGAACCCCAACGGGAACATCGTAGGCGTGGACACACCCACCTACGTCAATTGGACCAACCAGATGCTCACGAAGTCCTTCCCGCAGGCCGTCTCCTACGCATTCAGTCAAGCAGACAGCGGCTTCAGACCCCTTCTCCTGATCATCTTCTACTCGATAGCTTCTCTCGGTCTCGGCTCACAACGAACAGTGGAATTTTCTCCGATTGTGCTCGGCCCTCTCATGTCCCTCTCGATCTTCTATTTTGTGAAGACCGGCTCTGGAAATGTCGGAGGTGCTGCCATCTCCGGGGTTATCGCGTGCTTCTCTTTCGACGTCACCGTAGGGATCTGGGGAGGCTACCTAGCCAATTGGCTAGCGATGACCATCGCCTACTTCTTCCTTGCAGGCTTCTTCATCTTTGAAAGGTCAGAGCGGAAAACTTTCCTTGTTCCCCTGTTTCTGCTATCGCTGGGCATGTTGTTGACGCATCCCTGGACGTGGGCTATGATTCTCGCGACGACTTTCGTCTTCGGGATGAGCAGGTCGCGAGACCGACGGAAGCTCCTGACAATATCTTCCGCGGTCTTGATTCTGAGTGGAGTCATCGTTGACTTTGTGAAGAATCAGCTAGTGGGCAGTACGACCCTTGTAGCAGATTTGGGGACGAAGGCTCCCGTGTTTGGAATTTCTCAGTTCTTATTGTTCTGGCCGAACATCTGGACTGCCTTGACGGTCTTTTACGACGGCTTGCTGGGTAACGCGGTGCTCCTCGCTCTCAGTGCTCTCTCCATCGTTGCGGTCAAGTTTCAGGACAGAATGGAAGGGATGCTTTTTTGTTGGGTCGCCAGCACGTCGGTACCGTTTGCACTTCTTAACAGCTTTCATCAGACCAGGCTCATTTACGACTTGCCGATTGCGCCGTTGGCAGCATTGGGGACCCTATTACTCATGTCGAAAGCAGGGGGTGGAAATCTGCGAGCGACCCTCATTCTGCTGACCATAATACTCTTTTCAGCGAACTATGCTGTCGGGTCGATAATTCAAGCCTGAATGTGCCTATTTGACCCCCACGCTTCAATCCTAGGATTTCTCAGGATATCATTTGTTACGTTTTAGATGAAAGAAAATCCAATACCCTTTAGTTCAGGGTTCCGATGTGTCCTTCTCCCCTTGGGTCCCGGTTGCCACTAGCCATCGTTCACCAGTCATACGGCCGTTTTGGAGGTGCCGAGAGGGTTGCCTTGGCGCATTACGACCAGTTTAGGAAGATGAACGTCGACGCCACGCTCTTCTGGAGTGGGCTTGTCACTACCCGTTGGCAGGAGAGGCTGAATGGCAACGATATCATGAGCATACCCTCGACGTTACCAGGTCCCATAGGCATCGGACGAATGGTCAGGTTCCTAAAGGAGCTGTCCCGGTACGACTCGATCATAATTCATCACCACGTTGATCCCCTTCTGGCACTGTACATCTCTAGAACCCTTGGGAAGCGGACAGTCTGGTACTCCGGGTCGATGTTTGAGCTTGCCTGGGAGAGATGGATCACCGGAGAAGACTACAGAACGATTAGCCGGACAGTCAAGCAGACCGGTGAAGAATACTATGGGCGGACATTCTCCAATCTTGCGCTGTCAGACCTACTCTTCAACCAGACCGTCCGTTTCTCCCGTGCGATCGACATACACGTTGCGAGGAGATACTCGAAGGTAATTGCCAATAGCAAATTCCTCTCGCGCTTTCTCAAACGAATCTACAAGATGGACGATGAACCTGCTGTTGTCTATCCTGGGCCTGACCCAATACTAGAGGATCTGTCGTCGAAAGATTTTGCGGATGAGAGCGACTACATGTTAGCCGTGGGACCATTGATCCCGTTGAAGAACGTAGATGGCATGATCCAGGCCGCCTCCAAGGTGCCGTCCGCCAGACTTGTCGTGGTGGGAGACGGTCAAGAAAAGATTCGACTGGAAGAACAGGCGGAAACATTGGGAGTGCCGCTCAACATCAAAGGTAACTCTCACAGCGAAGAAGAACTTGCTCAGCTCTATTCGCAGTGCAAGCTTCTCATCCACCTGTCTCTGTACGAACCATTTGGACTGACACCAGTCGAGGCCGGGCTCTTCGGAAAGCCATCAATTGTGACCAATCATGGAGGCCCACCAGAGATAGTTGTTGACGGCGAGACTGGGTTCATTGTCGCTCCAAGAGACTACTCCTCGATTGCGAGGAGGATGAAAGAACTTCTCTCTAATCCCGAACTCCGTCATGAGATGGGACGGAAGGCGAGAAAGCGGGTCCTTGAGAACTTCACGCTGGAAAGATCTGCGAAGCGTTTGCTTGCGGAAGTGCAAGGCTAATGAAAACCGCGATCCTCTCGATCTTGAAAAATTTCCGATTCCGCTCGAAGAGCTTCCGACTCTATTGGATCTTGTTGCTCCTAGTCTTGAGCTTGGTGATTCCAGCAGTGTTCCTCCGCGGAACACTTCCTCAGCACACAGCCACCCAGATCGATGGGCTTGCCGAATTCGCGTCAATTCAGGGAGCTTCTCTGGGCCCCGTTACATGGAGAGAGAGTTTCAACAACACTCCTAGCGTGTGGAGTGCCCCTACAAACCCTCCCCACGTCCTTTCAGTCAGTGGATCCCTCAAACTCTCAGTCACGTTTCCTTCAAGTTCCAAGGCTCAAGCCATTTCCGTTTCCCGCAATGTGAGCTGGCCCTTGAACCAGACACCAATCATAACAATCACCGCAAGAGTTTCGACGGGCGTTTCTTATGGTGTCAGGTTCTTCGGAGTCACCGCCAATAATACGCGTTTTGCAGCTTGGCGGGAAGGGTCTCCCCTACAGCACAGGCCAGGGCTCGGCACGCTAGAGACAGTTTCCGCAAATCTGGTCACGGAAACTTTTCTGGCCAATCCAAAGCTCCTAGTTACGGGCGCGAGGATCACGGAGGTGCTGTTCTACATCGAAGCTGCGCCCTTCACAAGCGGGAACTTCTCTCTCACTTTGTACGACTTGCATCTCAATCCCACGATTACGACCCCTGCCGACTCGCTTGAGTTAAACGGTAACTTTACTGGTCTGATTGCGAATCTCAAATCCTCAGTCTCCAGTCAAGATCTGTTCCAAGTCTTTGTGGGATTGGACATCAAGGGCAGTTCCGACCTAAGCTATACCCTGTATCTTACGAGAGGAGCTTCGATCGTAGCGCAGGGTTACACGTACGTTCCCAAGCTCGCAACAACCTACGAACTTGCATTAATGTCGCCGTCTCTCGTAAACTCCAGCCCCCTGTTTGCGGGTAACTTGGCCTCGTCGTCGCTGATAGTAAGTGCTTGGAAAGGAGAGATAAGCTTCTTCCGGCTAGACAGCGTTGACATAAGGTTTCTCACAACAACACCGGCTCCATCAGCCGCTCTTAGCACGGCAAATTACAACTCACTCGTATTCTACTATTTCGTATTCCTTTTCGTAATTCCATCTTCAACGATCGTTCTTCTGATCAAGGTGTTCAGAGATGAAGACTAAGGTCCTAGTCACTCTTCTCGTGGGTCTAATCGTACGCCTTGAGCTGGCTTCCTTCGCTGGACATCCAGGTGACCTAGCCCTTTTTGCGTTTTCCTCTAGGCTATACTTCGAGTCGGGACAGTTCGACTATCTGTTTCCGTCGCTACCGCTCGTCTACTACGTGCAACTGGCCTTCTACTCATTCTACGTTCTCATAAGAGACGCAGGGTTCAGCGATCCAACCTTTCTCTTTCACACCAACTATATGATAGAAGGAATATTCTTCCGGATTCCACTGATAATATCTGACGTTGGAATATTTGCGCTGATTTTGAAGTTTACCGGCAGGCTTCGATATGCGGCACTCTACTTGCTCAACCCCCTCATTATCTATCTCACAGGAGCGTGGGGAATTTACGACTCGCTCATGTTGTTTCCACTAGTTGCTGGCTTTGTCCTCTACGCCCGAAATGAAAGACGTCTAGCAAGCGTTTCCTTTGTCATCTCGGGTCTTTTCAAGTTATTCGGATTCGTGCCTTTCAGCCTGATGGCGTTGGAGACTTTGCTACAGAGAAGATGGAAGGAATTCGGTTTCCAGATCGGAAGTGCGATTGGGCTGATTGCCCTGACATTTGCGCCTTACGTTGGTAACGGCTTGCAGGATTTCTATGTCGGAATTCTTCTCCGTTTCTTAGGCCTTAGCGGGGCATTGACCAGAGGCTACGATATCGTTGCCATATTCTCAGGCGCTCGGTTCGCGGGTTCGTCCCCCTTCATCTATCTGGGGCTCGGGGCTATTGCAATCTCGTTCGTATTACACCTTAGAAGATCGCGTTCACCACTGCAAGCGTTACTTCTCTGGAGCATTGTCGGAGCTGTTGCGCTGAACATTCTGACACAGTCCGAACCTCAGTGGCTGTCCTGGCCGATTCCTATGTCTATTCTCTACGCCTATCTAACTAAACGCGAAGGACTAGCTCATTACACCTACTTCTACGGAATAGCAGGCACTTTTCTCTCAATCACCATCTTGCAGAGCATTGGATATCTCCTGCTTGGAACTCCAATGGTCTTCTTTCAAGCAATCGAAACATTCCAAGCGAGAGTAGCTGTATACTCTGTCAGCATTGCCACAATGCTACTCGTTCTACTCGGCTATCTCTTCCTGAAACCTGTCAAGTTCAGAGTCGAAGTCATCGCCCTAGTAGCACTCGTTTACTTGCAAGCGTACTTCTGGTTAAGCATAATGAGAGTCCTGCCAGTTTAGGGGACCAATGCATGAATAAGAATGTTCACAATGAGGAAAATGACCCAGAAAACGTGACGGGAGCGTTCATAGAACATTGACGGAAAGAGATACGTGGAATGAAATTGGACAGAATGATCCCTACTGTGGGACGGGGGGGCCAACCAAAGCCGTGCCGCATCTGGGAAAATATGCAGCGCCTGACACAGCTCTACTGAGTGAGGTCGAGGGCGAGCCCGGTATCCTCGACGTCGGCTGTGGCTACGGAAGGAATAGCATTCCCTTATTCAACAAGAGTCACAACATAGTTGCATGCGACGTGTCTCGGACTATGTCTCGAACCGTGCTAGACGCTGGAGTGCCGTTTGTCATGTGCGATATTCACCATTTGCCGTTCCGCGAGATGGCTGTCGATTGTCTTGTTTGTTCTCATGTTATCCAACACATGCAACGAGATGATGTTGAACGAGTCTTATGGGAACTGAGACGAGTAGCAAAGAAAGCCCTGATTGTAATGCCCAATCCTTTGGGAGTGGCTTGTTTCTTCGGAGCGCGGCCGCTTGTCCATGCATTGGTCATGTTCAACAAGCGACCAGGCAGAGGCTTCTTTGAGAATATCCCAACGGTTAGAGGATACATTGTAAACTACTACCTTCCTTGGGTCTTCGCGAGGCTGGCCAAACGCTGGTTTGACCGTGTTAAGGTAACAAGGGGGACAGGACAGGGAAGGCTCCCCGCGTTCCTGGCCAACAGTCTGCTCTACATTTGCTCGTGAGATCATGCGTCATAAGAATATACGAAGTCGAGCACAGGTCCGAACTGACTACGACCAGAGCGCCAGGGATTACGACAAGGTTAGATTCGGCTCGGTTGGGGGACAATACGTCAACAAGAGAGAAATGGAGTTTGTAGCGAGCGTAGTCCAAGGATCAAGCGTCTTGGAAATCGGAACGGCTACAGGAAGATTCGCAGAATGTTTGATCAAGAAAGGAGCAGAATATGTTGGCATAGACCTCTCACTGAAGATGTTACGAGCTACTCGGGAAAGAACAGAACACTCCGCGTCTGTTGTTCAGATGGATGGGTGCTCGTTGGGTTTCAGAGGCTCTTTCGACTACGCTCTGTGTATACGAACATTCCATTTCCTGCCAAAGCCCGTAGAGGCTTTGCTGGGAATGTTCACCGCTTTGAAAGATTCGGGCGAGTGCTTAGTCACTTTTGAAACAGATAACCTCTTGAGACGATTTCTTCTCTTCCTCGGTATAGGATTATCAGAGCAATACTACTACAGAATCTCTGATGTCGAAGAAATGTTTCTAAGAGCTGGGTTTAGGATCGCGAGAAGCGGGTCCATCATGAGGATGCCTGTTACTCTGTACAGAAGATGCCCGAAGCACCTTCTGTGGATACTATGGCGTCTAGAAAGACTCTGGCCTTGGCCGATGCACGATTATGTGTTGGGAACACGGCAATCAGACCGAAACCCGAATCATGGGTTTTTGACAAACTCTCAAGTAATCCTCTAATATTCCATCGTGACCGAAGAGGCTTCTTCGGAACCGCTTGGGACTGAAAATTGCCGGCCAGATCTACTGTCATTAAGATAGGTCTCATTATCGCTGTCTTGACAGTTGCAGGTTTTCTTGGTGAGCGGGTTATTTTTCGCCCGAAGAGTGCGACAGGCACCTCACTTTCGTACTTTGATTACATCGTGGTCATTGTAATGGAGAACAAGAACCTGTCCCAAACGTTCGGCAACTCCTGCGCAGGCAACTGCTCATACATTACTCAATTGGCCGGGGATTACGGCATTGCTGAGAATTATTCTGGCGTGGCTCATAGAAGTCTGCCGAACTATCTAACTCTCACGAGCGGGATGAATTTTTCCTATCTACCCTTCGTGGCAGATTGTGCTCCTCAGATTGGTAACTGCACGGCTGGAACAAGGAATATCGTCGACAGTATCGAAGCAACTGGAAAGTCGTGGAGGGCGTACATCGAAGACTATAGCGGAGGTTGCAGGGGAAGCTCCAGTGATCATATTCCGGGTCCGGACCCTTTTCTATTCTTCAAAGACATCTACTACGATCCGAACCGCTGTGCCAGCATCATTCAAGCGAATCCGATGCGCCAAGGATACCTTGGACTGCCCACAGAGCTACTTTCAGACCTCAATCAGGTCGACGGTACTCCCAATCTCATGTGGCTGAGTCCCAATTTGTGCGACAGCGGTCATAATGCGTGTAACTCCACAAGTCTTACTGGTTCATGTCATCTTCTGGCACAGTGCGTTTCTCAAGGTAACGAGTATCTTAGTCTGCTCGTCCCCCAGATACTTCAGAGTCGTACTTTCGAAACCAAGAATGCGGCATTATTCATTACTTGGGGTGAAGGATCTGGCGTCACTTGTCCAGGAGTAGGACCGACTTATCCCAATTGTATTGACAGAGTGCCAGCGATTGTTGCTGGCCCGTATGCGAAACAGGATTATGTGAGTAATGTGGGCTTTAGCCACTTCTCTTTTGTAAAGACTTTGGAGGTTGCTTGGCGCTTACCGTCGCTTGGACCGCTTGATGCTGTGGCCATCCCAATGACATCCTTCTTCTACGCTCCCCGTCCCACAAACACGACTTCAACCTGAACCATTCTGAAGAGGAAAAGTGCAGGTTCCCAGAGAGAGTGAAAAGATTTTACAATTCTGACCCTGAGGGAAGAATCGCCATTACGACTAACTAGTATGCGGGACGCAAAGTTGTAACGATGACTTCTCTCGTCTCGGTTTCATACGTGATTGTTCCCAATGGTCGTGTTTGTAGGAGAAGTTGTGAATATTATTGGGTTGGCAACACTGTCGAACATGTTACTAACGATGACTCCGTTTGATGATAGAGAAGCACAACAGCCAAACTCTAAGCCTACATCGGCCGTTTTGAACGTGTTTCCTATGACGCTGAACCCTACTATGGCCTGGAATAATGTGTCCTTGCCCGCTCCGGCTGAGTCGATGTTAAGAATCGTATTGCTTTTGATGGCCAGGTCTGTATCGCTAAAGGCGGCTATAGCATATTCATTTGGATCGGTGGAGGCGCTCTGAATCATATTGTCGGTTACAGCTATCCCACTAGCCCAGGCCAATTCTAGCATGTCATATTTTCCCGGTTGAAGATTGGAGAAACTGTTTCTTGTTATGGATACTCCGACGGCAGTTGGCGCCATGGTGCTGTCTCCGAAGTGATCAATTCTGATCGCAGGGCCAAAATATTTTGTTTGCATGAAGACATTATCACTAACGGTCCCGTTAGTAGAGGCTCCGCCGCCGACAGAAGTATATGTCCAAAGCTGGCCACCACAATCCTTGAACCTGTTGCGTACAACAATAGCGAAAGTGACGTGATCCATAGCTAGAGCCGTGTCAGTACAGTCGTCGAAGTAGTTATCCGAAACCTTTACTCCTACCGAGGTTCCAAAGTGAACGTGGTCTACGGGCCAAGTAGATGCACCAGCATCGCCATTATTGTGTATGAATTTACTGTTGCGCACGACCAAATCGTTCCCTCCTATGTCGAGACAAGCTCCGTTTCTTGCATTCTTGCATTCTATATTATCGAGGATGATGTGGTTATTTGACGGGCTTCTCAACACAAGAAGCTCTCCTGCGGTCCTACTGGACGCATCGTCCTCGTTATGCCCATTGCCATCGAACGTTATGCCATAAATCGTGAAGTTCGATAGGGCTCGCCAGTCCATCATATGTCTCGCTGTTCCAGGTCCTAACTGGAATATTGTGGCGCCAAGGATGCCTGAAAACACTAGGTTGTTGGCCAGACTGATAGTTGAGTTTCCAACAGGAAATGTTGCGGCTCCAAAGCAAATGCTCTCATCGCTGGTGACGACAGAGTGGAGAAAGGTTGTGATATCTTCTCCAGCAGATCCCACAAAGATACTGCCGGGATTTGGAATGAGATTTGTTGAGAGCTGCGCTTGTGCAAAAGGTGTAGTTCCATCAAACGAAACGAACCATGTGCAAGGCACTCCGTTGTTTCCTTCCGCAAATCTACCGTTGATTGAATAGGACCTAGCCGCAACTCCAGCCATCATGCTGCTCGCCAGAACGAGTGTCACGACCAAAACCGCGAAGGCCCCTGTGCCTAGCCTCAAATTTCGTCTCTCGAAAATAGTCCTTGAGAGCTTCACGAGGACAAACGATGAAAGTATCGGTAGGACTGCCAGACTGAACAGCGCCCATACCGGTGTTTCAAACGTTTGGTGCAGTGAAAACACAAACACTTCCCACGTTCGAGGCTGATACCAAAAATACCAGTTTGCCAAAGCTCCCAGCAGGGAAAAAGGGACAGAGAAGATTATCGTTAGACTGGCGATTCTAAACCGCGAGACACTAGGTGCCCGAATTGTCCGGACCCCTCTCCCTCCACGCGCCACGAATTACACCGGTGCTAACTACTCTCGTTGGCTTAGACTAATTTTAGTTGTAACCCACAAGCGCGTCAGCGGTTCAGATGGAGAATTCCACGCGTGGAATCCCGGGGAATGGCCTCAGCGATGCGAGACGGGGTTCCCTAAATCCGATGGCAAATGTAGGGTCCTCGTCGATGCATATGGACTCAACCCGTGGCGGCACGACGCCGACCCCGAGGAGTGGTAACAGCCTCGTCCTGAAAATTTTTCTACAGTTTCACTCTCATGTCTGAGAAATAGCGGAAGGGCTCCTCAACCTTACTTATGTCGAGTCAGCGGAGCGGCTGGCGCGAACGACTTCTTGCGAATCCCAGCCGCATGGAGCTCGAACTAGCGGCAAAGCTAGAATCCTCCGGAATCCGGTACCAGACACATGTCGAAGTTCCCATTACGACTGCCGACTTCTATTTCGCAACTGAGCCGCGACCGACCCTAGTTTTCGTTGATGGAAGACCACATCTCACAACTGCTCAGATGATCAAAGATGAAGAACTGCGAACCCTCCTCAGAAAACGGGGATACAAAGTGGTTGAGCTAGCGTACCGTGACTACTCAGACAAGAAACGAGATGACCTCTACCAACAACTTCTCAACAATATAGGCAAGGAATAGAGCTCTTTGCAGAAGGCCGCGCAAAGCCTAGTCCTCTAGCTTACGTCACTGGAACGAGCTGAGGTGTGAAGGTAGGATCCAGGATCGCGGTCTTTAGGTCGTAGAGTTCCCTGCTGAGGATTGCGTTCTCTCCCATCTGGGAGAGAACATTGGTGAGTTTCCACAGGTCTAGCGGCTGGCTGTTGGTGTACTCCTTGTAGTATGTTTTCACTTGGACCCTGGCCAAGGATCTGTCGCGGATAACTCACCGATCCGTGTCTCATTGATAGGGAAGAGAGTAGAAGGATAGACGAACTCATAGAGGAGAATCGAAACCAGAATCCCAGTCCTTGGTGTTGCAAGTCAACAACAGATAAGCGAAGAATGAACCCTAATCGCAGATCGCGGCGGGCGATCTGACCTAGCAAGATTTTCACGCTGACCTCCGCGCATAACTCACCATGTCCAGAATGGTTGACCAACCCATTCGAAGCCTAGATTTGCAAAATTCGCTCAGAACAGTTTCAACTGGCGGAACCCCTCTCCAAAAATCTCAAAAACGTTAGTCCTCGCGACACAAAAGTGTTGTTTGAAATCAGTCCATTACTGGTGAAACTAAAATATCTCATGCAGGTCAATCGGTTCGCAAGGGACGTTTGTGCGAAGGACTGTCCCGGCCATTGCGCTGGTCGCTATAGCCATGCTGGTCGCGGTGGCGGTTGGGGCTGGATACGCTAGCCCAGATCGCTGTTGAAGCAATCTATGCTTTCTTCTCAGTCTGTTCGGTAGTCGCCCACGTCGCTAGGCGATAAACCCAGACAAACATGGCGTTCACATGCCAGGAAAAAGGGGGTGGGGGGGTTTCCGGTTCGGTGAGCTACTGACGACTCTCGCTTGTGGTAGGGTTCCAGGCGATCAGGGTCTCGTTGGCTGTTATTCCGTTGATGCTGCCGATCTTGTCGACGGAGGTTTCCAAGACTTCTTTGGGGTTATGGCCACGGAACGCTGCCACGATATCGAACTCTCCGGGGATGACGTTGGCCTCGAGAAAGTTCGGGAAGCTCTTCAGCTTGTGAAGAATCTCACTGATCGTTCCCTTCACCTTCATCAATGAGAAGGCGATGGGCTGTTCCCGTTCTCCCTCGTGAGGGCTCGACACGTGCTGGAGTGATAGGCCTGTCTGGGTAGCCGTTACATCGTCGATCTCTCTGATCTTCTCGACGGCGTTGAATGCTTTCTCTGGATCATTTGTTCTCAGCTTGATCACAGCGTCGAATCTGCCCGTTACGGGGGTGACGGATTCAACATTGGTAATGTGCTTCAGCTGAGAAATGGCCTGGTGCATTCTGCTCTTGATGTTCACGAAGACGAAACTTGTCTGCTCAGACTTTGCGGACATTTTTCCACCGAGGGAATGGCGATAATAAAGTTCTATCTTTTGGAATCGTTACCGGAAAGATTGAGAAACAGTAACGTCAGGCATTAGCCTGCGAAAAAGCAGCCATGTCAGCCTATCGGTAGGAACGACGGCGGATTCGAAGAAAATAGCCTGGGTCTTTCAGATAGTCCTTGTAGTAAAACGGGTAATCTCTTGAACTTACCGCATCTGTTGCAGACATAGACCTTGGTAAGAAATGTCCATGTGAAGTAGGGTGCCCGCATCTTCGCCGCTCGGAACCGCCATCATCCGCATAAAGCGGGAATCGCGAACCAAGTCTAAGCCTACAACGCGGGCAAAACGTATTTACTCTTTCAAACTATTAAGTTTAGCTCCGGGGATGTTCATTATCTATTCTTTCTGGAACGAATCGAGCTTTTCCACCACGATTTCCCCACAGTCTCGACACAAGTAGCATCTCTCACCGAACCGCCAAGTCACCTCATGAGTGGTAGCTTTTCCGCAAGTCCAGCACAGTATCTTCCTCTTGGCTTCCGAGCCTCGTGATTCGAACGTTTCTTCTCTCTCCTTGGCATTATATGGTGAATCCTCAGAATCACAGAGGTACCCACGGATACCAGTGTGCATTTAAGACCATTCGACCATGAGCCGGCTCCAGCCTGCCGAGGCAATCTGTTGATACAATTTTGACCCATGGGGGCTGGTCAGCTTAATGGAAGGTGATGTCCCGCAACCACGACCAGGGTGACGGCTGTACCGACCAGTAATGGAACACTGACGCAATGCCCGCCCGTTCCAGCCTGATACCCAACAATATTGAAGGCAAGGTCAAGCTGTCGGAGACTTCTTGAGGCTATGCTTGAGAGACTGAGGTAAAGGTAGAGACTAGTCGCAAGTCTCTATTTCATAGGACGATTCAAGAATCGTTTTCTCGAATTCTTCATGGTCGAACCTCTTCTTCTTCGGAGCTGGTGCTTCGAGACCCTTTGCCATTCCCACTATGAAGGAAATGGTCACGCAGTTCAGAAAGGAATTGTCTGAGAGCAAGTCACAGGGTATAGACGCAGAGGTTAGACTGTATGATGTGAACGCGAGTCCTGCGTCACCGGGTCCGTCTTTCTTGAGTGCGTATCCAATCAGGTATGATGACTGCACGGATTAGCTGTTGGACGCTGATTCCCTTCCGTTCAGCGATTCGGCTGAGTTCGGCGTAGATTTCCTGGCCGAGTGTTTGCATGTGCTTGGCTGTCGGCATCTAAGATGGCCTACTTCTGGGGTGGTCCGAACGGTGGTGGCGGCGTAGGCTCTGGCTGAGATTTTCCCTTGAAATACCGTTCAAGGATCCATCTGAGGACTCCAAACACTACCACGAAGCCAATTACATAGTAGACTATCGTTACGACTGCGCCAACCCAGTCAGAGCCGTAGAGATTTAACTCAGTATCAACACGGTCTTGCACTTGCAGGACTGCGAGAGTGAGCAACCCCGCCCAAACAGTAACCTTGTCTTTGAGATCCATATTCCCGAAATTCTTCTGATGCTACTTAGCGCTTTCATGTCTTGAGGCTGAAGGGTGGCTGCCGGAAGTTCTCAACCTCGGCGTCGTGTCTCCCGCGAGCGTCCCAAATGGTCCACGTTTTTAGTGACCACAAGACCTATCGCTTGAACACTGGATGCCGCAGGAAGTGTCTGAGATCGTCAATGGTTAGACCTCGCGGCTGTCTGACGTGCGACGAAGCTAATCAGTCAAGTCCAATATTGCGGTTTAGCTTTCTTTCCTAATATAGCTGACTACATCCATTTATATCCGATACGTTTCAGGAATAAATAGTGGGGCAGACGTTTTGCAGGCCCCTTGAACGAAGCGGATCTTGACTCAGCGCGAGTAGTATTCTCAACTCTCTCCTCTATTGTGGGTAGCGTATCATGAACGCTGGCATTCGCGTAGGAAAAGTTGTGATGTTTCTTCTCGCCGGGGTTCTTCTCTCTTCCATTATGGGTTCGACTTTCTTCTACTGGACTAGTGCGACCGTGCCTCAGTTTCCCGTGGGTTCTGGTTCTTGGAACGCTCGCGTTCCATGTTCCTCGCCCTGGATTGTGAGAATTACCGATATTACCGCCAACATGTCTGGGTCAGCATCGCAGACGAGTAGCATCTTCAACCCGGGAAGCCCGAATAAGAGGTGGCTTACGCCCGGCTCCACGCCGCCCGGCTGGGTTTCCCCTGGCCCACCATGCACCATAACCAACTCTCATGGGACTGTAGCGGTGTTTGTTGAGATTGATGGGGTGAAACGAGGAGGCATTGTCAACGAGGACTGTTCAGGAAGCTACGACGCGATCAACGGCGGGACCTCAACCGGTGGGTCATATTGCGATTCGACTTTCAACATTTACGACCCAGTAGTTGTTCCGAACGATTCTACTTCATGCACAAGCTCTACTGACCATACCTGTTATGGTAAGATTCATTCGGAGATTGATCATGATTGGAAGGCCGCGCACTACTGTGGATCCTCCACGACTTGTGACGATGTTGCGTTGGGTTCTCAGACTACAACCTCGACGCTCATAGATGTTCAGGGCTTCGTCTACTGGGACCCGGATCATCTCACCGCGCAATGGCACAATTTCAACGGCTGGGAGATCCATCCATTGACAGCGTGGCGTCAGCACGAAACAAACCAGGCGCCAGACTTTAGTATCTCATCTAACCCCTCCTCACTCTCGGTTCCACCGGGGGAATCTGGCACCTCTACGATCACACTCACTAGCCTGGGATCTTTCGCTGGAACAGTCACCCTGTCTCCATCCATTTCGCCGAACGGTCCCGCCGTTTCAGTAAATCCTACAAGTGTGACCCTTGTTGCCGGGGGGAGTGGGACCTCAAAACTGACCGTGTCAACATACTCCTCAACGCCGCTCGGAGACTACACTGTGACTGTAGCCGGAAAG
>Ga0209802_1001970_pt1 | contig 14640 bp, 10 predicted proteins | sample GraSoiAngelo_129_FD_185886 | JGI IMG/M metagenome (GOLD analysis project Ga0209802, IMG submission 185886) | Grasslands soil microbial communities from the Angelo Coastal Reserve, California, USA - 14_0927_12_40cm (SPAdes) (version 2) | ecosystem: Environmental > Terrestrial > Soil > Grasslands ... | reverse complement strand
CCGACACAACCGAGGCGTGTCATTCCGAGCGAAGCGAGGAATCTCTCTGCTCACGAAATCAAGCACTTAGAGAGATTCCTCGTCGCCTTCGGCTCCTCGGAATGACGACATGATGAGTTTTTCAGCAGCCTGTTAAGGCTGTCAGCAATTCGTTTATGGTAGTTGCGAAATCCTACCCTCGGTCGGCTGCTGGTTGCCAGACAAACGCAACAGGGCCCGCTATTCGGGATCGGTTAGAGTTAGGGGAGCCGCGGGAACTGCCGCTGCAAATGGGGGGTTACAACTTGCCGCAGCACACTATTTCCGATGATCAGATACGCCCGGGGGGTGCTATTACGACGATCGGTCAGTTTCCTGGCGCCTTCTTCGAGCCCTTGTCGCCCGCCGAGTCATAGCCCAATTTCAACGATCCGGGAGCCAGTGGGAGCCGGATAAGCTGGCCGGCCGGAAGCTGATTCGTATCTGCAAGCTCTGGATTGAGAGCGCGGATTTCCTGGACGAGCTTGCCATCGAATCGGCCCAAATAGCGGAGGCAAATCTCTTGCAGCGTTTGGCCGGGTGCCACCACGACGGGGAGGGTCTGTGCTGAAGCGCTGTCTTGCGACGCTGCGCCCGGACTCTCAATCTCTTGCACGGCAGTGGGGGCAGCTCCGGTTTGCACGGCCTTAGCGAGTTTTTTCAGGATCGTGGGATTGGTGAACAGGCCCCCAAGTAAGAGGACGCCGATCAAAATGGCGGAAGTCCAGGGCCACCTGCGCTCGCGGTTCGGTTTGAGGGTAACTTGAGGTGAAAGGTGAGCAGAAGCAAGCGGAGCAGGTTTACTAGGAGCCTGGGGCAGGTTCGGTCGCCGGACAATGGTGGTAAGGTCCAGGCTCTTCACTGCTTCTTGTACGATATCGGAGCCGATGGTCTTGCGTCCCTGGGCATAGCCCAAGGCCATGGCGTTGAAGCAGATATTGTTGATCTTGCGCGGGATGCCCTGGCTGGCCTGGGCAATGAGTGCCAGCGCATCTGCCGTGAACGGCATGTCCCCACTGTAGCCGGCCACCTGAAGCCGATGACCGATATAGCGGACAGTCTCGGCTTCAATCAAGGGCTCCAGGCGGCTTAAGATGGCGATGCGTTGGCGCAATTGAGAGAGGCTGGGGCGCGCCAGCTTGGTTGCCAATTGAGGTTGGCCGGCAAGAACGATTTCGAGCAATTTCGCATGGGTGGTTTCGAAATCAGATAGCAGGCGTATTGTCTCCAACACGGAGTCGTGGAGATTCTGCGCCTCGTCCACAATCAGCACAAATCGCCTGCCTTCGAGCATCTCGTGAAACAGGATCTCGTTCAATTTATTGTGCATCGTGACGAGGTCCATGCGGTGAGTATCGACACCTAGTTCACTCAGGAGGTGGCGAAAGAACTCGCGAGAATCACATTGGGTCTGGAACAAGAAAACCGTGCGGGCTGAATCGCGCAGCTCCCCGAGAAGTTTGTTCAGCAGAGTGGTTTTACCCATGCCAGGTTCGGCGATGAGCGCCATGAATCCCCGGTCGTTTTGGATGCCGTTCCAGAGCGATCTCCACGCCTCGCGATGCGCCGGGCCGAGGTAGAGATACGCGGGGTCCGGGGTGACGCCGAAGGGCTGTTCCCGCAAACCGTAAAAGTCTAGAAATCTGGCCGGGACCAGCTCTTTGTCAGGATCAACATCGTCAGGCGTAACTGGAGGCGGAGGAACTTCACCAGCTTGTGAGGTGTACCGAAGGGGAGGCAAGCTCGTCTGCTCGGCGTCGCCGCTCGCAAGTGAAGATTGCGGGATCTCCTCAAATCGTTGGGTCTCCTGAACGGGAGGCAAGCTCGTCCGCTCGGCGTCGCCGCTCGCAAGTGAAGATTGCGGGATCTCCTCAAATCGTTGGGTCTCCAGAACGGGAGACAAGCTCATCTGCTCGGCGTCGCCGCGAGCAAAAGGGAATTGGGGAACCTTCTCGACCGCCATCGTTTGCGGAACGGGTGTTGAGTTCCCTTGCGCAGCTTCGCCGGGAGCGAGGGAAGGTTGAGCGACCTCCTTAACCTGTGCGGCGTCCTGAACGCGAGGAAAACTGCTGGCTGAGCCGGTGTTCTCGTTGCGCGGCGCCTCACGCAGGGCTTGTGGGGCTAGTTTGGCGGATTGAAACTGGACGCAGAGGCAGACCGCCATTCTTCCCAGTTCTCTGGCCCACCGGCTTTCAGAACAGTGGCCACTCGAGTTATGAGTTCTTCTCGGGTGACCACAAACACAGGGATCAAACGCAGAGCCTTGGTTTGAAATGCGTCTGGAGGCGGTCAAAGAGGGCGCTGCTCTTTTGTTCTTCAGGACCCTATACAGAAACGGGATTGTCGAGATCCCTATCGCAAAGACTGCCAGGACTAGCATGTCCGAACTGAATGAATTCATGGTCTCTCTACCGGTGGGCTGAATATTTGACCGCTTCGTCCGTTGGTCTCGCCCGGGACAGGAGCGCCCAGGGCGATCAAAGCCTTCGGAATCGGCCGCGGATGCTCCTTAACCAGCCTTCTCATCTTTGTGCCATTATCGATACGCTCCGCAAGACTCGGCAAAAGCAACTAAGCAATGCGCACGAAGACGACTTGTTCCCAGGCCCGGCAAGGGCCCGAGCTTGCGAGGAATCCCGATCTCCCTCAACACACCTATATTGGGTCCGCGTCGCCCCGCGCCAGATAGCCGAGTGCTCTCAATTTTCCGTGACGGAAGTACTGGTACCGCGCAGGGCGAGACCTGCGAATACGAGGGGATGAGCAACAAGGGGAGTCGAGTGATGCAGATGCACGATGCTTCTTGACCGGGCAGTTTGCGGGGCGCATTCCCGTGAAGGGGAACACGTAGCGCAGCGGTCCATGTGCCGAAGCGAGGTGGGCATTGGAGCACCGAGGTAGGGATACGTTGGAGTTTGGGTGTGCTGGAGAGAGGCTGCTATAATACGACCTCGATTTGCTCAAGTGGGTTTGCGTTCTGGCCGCGGAGTGCGGCAACACTAGCGACCGGAGGATAATGCTCGAATGCCCGTTGTGCAACGTCATAAAACGGTAGGAGTGAAGGCCGGGCACGTCCAGGTGGGAGGCGGGGCTCCCGTAGTCGTGCAGTCGATGACGAACACGGATACTGTCGACGTCTCCTCGACCGCCCGGCAATGCATCGAACTCGCCCAAGCGGGTTCCGAGCTGGTCCGTGTTACGGTCAACGTACCCGAGGCAGCCGCGGCTGTGCCCGAGATCAAGAAACGCTTGCGCGATGCCGGCTGTGACGTTCCGCTGATTGGCGACTTCCACTACAACGGCCACGTGCTGCTCACCAACTATCCAGCGTGCGCCGAGGCGCTCGACAAGTACCGCATCAATCCAGGCAACGTGGGCAAGGGGAAGCGCCGCGACGAACAGTTCGCCACCATCTGCAAGGTGGCGCGAGACTATGGCAAACCGGTGCGCATCGGAGTCAACGGCGGCTCTTTGAACCAGGAACTCGTCATGCGCAAGATGCAGGAGAACACCGACCTGGAGCTAGGACACTCTTCGGAAGAGATCATCAACGAGTGCATGATTCTCTCCGCGCTGGAATCCACCGAGCTGGCTCTGCAATGCGGCCTGCGCAAGGACCAAATCATTATTTCCTGCAAGGTTTCGCGACCCCGGGACCTCATCGCGCTGTATCGCGAACTGGCGCAGAAGACCGATCAGCCGCTGCACCTGGGGCTCACCGAAGCTGGGATGGGCGTGAAGGGGATCGTCTGGACGGCAGCGTCCGTCGGGATTCTGCTCAATGAGGGGATCGGCGATACCATCCGCGTTTCGCTTACCCCGCGGCCGGGCGGTGACCGTCGCGAAGAAGTCTATGCGGCACTGGAACTTCTGCAGGCGCTGGGGCTGCGTCAGTTTGCTCCCAGCGTTACGGCGTGCCCTGGCTGCGGCCGGACGACGAGTTCTACTTTTCAGGAGCTGGCCGAAAGGATTCAGGGCTACGTCCGGGACAAGATGCCCGAGTGGAAGAAACAATACGAAGGCGTCGAGAACATGACGCTGGCGGTGATGGGTTGTATCGTGAATGGGCCCGGCGAATCGAAGGCGGCCAATATCGGCATTAGCCTGCCGGGCACCGGCGAGGAGCCGAGCTGCCCCGTTTATATCGACGGGCAGAAGTTCACCACCTTGAAAGGAAACCACCAGGAGCTTTCGTCTGCCTTCCAGGCTCTGGTAGACGATTACGTGGCGACGAAGTACCCCAGGCGCTCCGCCTCAGATGCTAGAGAAGCGGGTGCCGCATCGCTGCCACCCAAACGCGCAACTGGATTGCCGGTTCTATAGCTGTTGGCGAGGCCCCCTGTGGTAACACCTGCCGCGGTGAAACGAAACCATGCGACACTTCCTTCGAACCTTCCGTCGGCCTATGATAAGATCGAGGCACGCCAGCCTGGGGACCCATCGTGAGGCTCACAGATTATTTTGGCGCTGGTGTTGACACCCACGGGCCCTGAGGCGTGCGAGCAGGGAGAAGTAAAATGGCTATGGGCAGAGTGGTTTGTACGGGCTTCTTGATGTGTGCGTGCGTGGCCTGGGCTTACAGTCAGGAGCCTGCTCCGGCTCCTACTCCTGCTCCTTCTCCTGCTGCTGCTCCTGCGCCTGCTCCTCCCTTGGCCAACCCTTCGCAGACCATCGCGTTGACAGTGCCGAAAGGCACGCCGCTTCAAGTCGGGCTGGACCAAGAAGTGCGAGTCCAGAAGGTTGGCCAGCCCGTTCACGGCCGGGTCGTACAGCCCGTGTACGCGTTTGACCGCCTCGTCGTCCCGGTCGGCACCGAGGTTACGGGCCAGATCACGAAGATCGAGGACATCTCGGGCAAGAAACGGACGCTGGCGATCCTCAACGCGGACTTCACTCCTGCTCGCAAGATTGAGGTCGAGTTTAATGAACTCGCCCTGGCAGACGGCAAGCATATTCCGCTGCGCACCGTGGTCACTCCCGGATCCGGGCAAGTGATCCAGCTCGTAAGCGCCGGCGAAAATGAGAAAAAGAAGACTGTCAAAGACGCCGCGTCCGAAAAGATGAAAGAGGCAAAGCAGGAAGCCAAGCGGGCATGGCAGGACGCGAGGAAGCAGGTGAAAGAGCCGGGCAAGATGCACCGCCTGGGGAGACACGCGGTTGCCCAGCTTCCCGTTCATCCGCAATACATTGACGCCGGGACGCTCTACTTCGCCGAGCTGCAAGAGCCGCTCGATTTCGGGAGCGAGCCGCTGACTCGAGAGGCAGCGGCCACCATCGGAACGCCGCCACCCAGCGGCAGCCTGGTGCACGCCCTGCTCGTTACGCCGCTGAATTCAGCGACCACGCAAAAGGGCGCAGAGGTGGAGGCGGTCCTTACGCGACCCCTCTTTGACGGAGACCACCTCATTCTTCCGCAGGGAAGCCGCCTGAAAGGCTCCGTTGTCCAAGTGCAGGCGGCCCGCCACCTGCATCGCAACGGGCTGCTGCGAATCGTATTTCATGAGTTGGTTCCTCCGGATGGGATTGAACAGAAAGTGGACGCGAGCCTCGAAGGCGTCGAGTCGAGTAAAGCGGACCATGTGAAGCTGGATTCGGAGGGAGGCGCTCGGGCTATATCTCCGAAGACGCGGTATCTGTCCACAGGCGTTTCCATCGCGCTGGCCGCGGCATCCTCTCGAGTGGATAGCGACGATGCGGACGGCGGCGTCGCCGGAACCACAAAAGATCGAGTCGCGGGGGGCGCGACGGGATTCAAGTTCGTGGGTGTTGCCTTAGGTGTGTTCGTCCACTCTCAGCCGCTTGGCATGGCCATGGGCGCGTATGGCGCGAGCATGCGGGTCTATACGAATTTCGTGGCGCGCGGGCGCGATGTCGTCTTCCCGAAGGATACGGCCATGGAGATTGGCTTCGGGGGCCGGACTGCTCCGCCGCCGAAACCTGCTGAGGGCAGCCCAACAAGATAGTGACCGCCGGCGACGATGTAGCGCCCGGGTCGAGCGACTCCCACTCGAATACCCGCCAAGGCCCCAGAGACACTCGCCCCATGCAGAGAAAGAGCGAAACCAGGCGCTCCGCCTCAGATGCGGGCGCAGAGAGCGTCGCATCTCTCCCACCCAAGCGCGCAGCTAGATTACAGGTTCTATAGCAGTCGGCACAACCCCTGCCGTAACACCGCTCAATGACCTCCACTTGTCGAGTGCACTCCCCTAGTTTCTGCGTCAAGGACCTTAAATTAAGGGTTTCTGTTTCCTCCGGTGACATCGAGTGGCCAGCCGGCTTTTTCTGCAGGGAGGCGGAACGAGAAGATGGGGCGGGGTCCGGCAGGAATCACAGACCTGGGTTTAACAAGGCTGTTGGCTCTCAGCTTGACCGGCTGGGGTGAGCGCGCGGCAATCGTGGCGTACACCTCAGTGACGATGGCAAGCAGAACTCGCGAGCCCATCAGGGCTGTGATGCCCCACGTGCTCCACAAGAAACCCGCTAGCATGGGAGCAAAGACTCCCCCTGCATCTTCTCCCATGCTCATCCAGCTCATGGTGCGCGCGCGATTGCGCTTGTCGAAACTGGAGATTTGAGCCATCAGTGCGCCCCACGCCGGGCGGAAGGCGGCCTTGCCTATATCATCGAGCGTCTTCGCTACCCCGATCCCGGCGAAAGTGGGAGCGACCACATAGAGGATGGAGGAGAACGTGTTGGCGACTCCCCTCACCATCAGCACCAGTTTGCGGCTGACATTGTCGGAGAGCCAGCCGAAGATGGGGCCGGAGAAAATGGTGACGAGCGTGGAAACGGCATAGACCAAGCCGGCCTGGGCCTTGCTCAAGCCAGCGTATTCAGTGGCCAGGACGGGAAACAGGCCGTTGAGCATTTCGGCGGTGCTGGCAATCAAGAATCCCAGGCCGACGAACGGTAACACCTTCGGCCGGACTTGCGTTGCGCTTGCCGAGGTCTCGACTTCGTTTCTCTGAGCTGGGGTCGCAGCGGATGATCCTCGGTGGCTGAGCGCACGGCTTGCGTCGCTTTCCTCTTTCACATAGCGGGCGACCACCAGCAGCGGCAGCACCGAAAGAGCGAAGGCCACGAAGAATACCAGGGGGTAATTGGCAGCAGTGACCGTCAGGAGGATGCCCGCGAAGGCCTTGCTTACCGAGCCCGCCACGCTCTTGGCCGTCTGGTACCAGGCGAAGGCGGAAGCCACGGATTTCTCTCCGCCGTGCTCGGCAATTAACGCATTTGCAGAAGGATCGCGCAATGACATGGACAAGCCATGCGCGGTCCGGATGGCAAAGAGTTCCCACGGCGCAGCGGCGAAACCCAAGAACAGCGAGACCAAGCTGCGCAGGCTGATGGCGGCAACGAAGGTGCGTTTCAGGCCGAAGCGGTCAGCGGCCCAACCCAGGAGCGGCTTCAAGGCCACGGCCACAGCGCTGTTGAGAGCGACAAGAATGCCTACCTGACTGAGGCTGAACCCCAGATGACGAGCGTAGAGAGGTAGAGCGAAACTGATCAGGCCGAAGCTGAGGCGAGAGAGCAAACCCTCTCCGACGATCGCAATCAGCGGAACGTTGACTTGTCGCTTCATCTGGGTCCATGAGTGTTGTGGGTCAGCTGCGGGCCAGGTGCGAACCCTTGCCGGGGGTCATGAGGACGCTTGCTGGACCGGAAGCGTGGGGTGCGCCAGTCGGCACAGCCATTCCCGGCGACTGGAGGGAGCACCACCGGGTGGCGAAGCGCTCGACGTAATCAGCCACCGCAACCGCGGCGTCGGGCACGCCTTTGTAACCGGGGAAATAATTCACATCCACCACCTTGGGGCCGTCGGGAGTTTCAATCAGATCCATCCCGTACAGGCCCAGGCCAAAGGCCCGGCCGCAGCGCAAGGCGATGTCGCGGAGTTCCGAACTGACCGCACACGGCTGCCCGGGTTCGGCAAAGCTGGCGGAGGAGAAACGCTTGCGCACCGCGAAGACTTGATTGCCGGCGATATACATCCGCAAGTCCTCACCGGTGCCCTGGAGATATTCCTGGATCAACAAGGGTGTCTGAGGTTGCGGAATGGCGGCGAGTTCCCGCCGGTTACGCACGATGTGAATTCCCTCACCGCGCCAGCCCATGTGAGGCTTAACGATGAGCGGAGTCTCCTCGACGATCGGGTCCAAAAGCTTCAGGTCCGCCGTGACCCAGCAGCGGGGCGCCGGAATCCCCGCGGTGTGGAGAAGTTTGGAAGCGACAATCTTGTCTCGTGAAGCGAAGCACCCCGGATAGGGATTGAGCAATCGCGCGCCCTCGGCGTGCAACACGCCCGCGAGGCTAAGCGATAACGCGGTGTAGGATTTGAGCAGGTAGAGATCATGTGTCGAAGCCAGCCGGTCGGGGGACACCAGCATCTCCTCGGCGATACCGCTCTCAACCCGGAAGCCGCGACACCTCAGGATCTCAGAGACTTCCAGCACGATTTGGCTCGGCACCGGCGGCACGCGACGGGCCAGCAAGAAATACAGCTTCATCGTTTCACCTCAGCTTGCGCGAACTGCCGCGCGAGCATACGCAACTCTCCAGACAATGAGACGCCTCACGCGGTCCAGGACCAGATCAGCTTTTCCAGGCTGAGCAGCAAGTTCCCCCGGCACTGGCCGCTGGAAAGCCGGCCCAAGTCATGGGCTACCAATTTGCCGACGCCGCGATCTGGATCGAGCCCGCTCACCCGCCGAAGTGTCTGCTCGGGACCCATCGTCTCGATTTCCCGCCGGAGCTTGGCCGCCGACGGATCGGATGGGTTGGAAAAGCAAAGGGCTGCGGCTGCCGCCAGTGCCAGCTTGTGAGGAAGAATCCCCGCTTCCTCGGCCAATCGCGCCGCGCCTACGAGCCTCTCATCTGCACCGAGCTTGCGTCGCGGATCGCGACACACGCGCGCGATAGGATCGTTCAGAGCCGCGTTCTCAAAGCGTGCCACGATCTGCTGCAGTTCACTTTGATCGCCGGCCAGCTCCGGCCCGTAACAGGCCGCCAGCCCGCGTTGGCCTTCGCGCATGGCGGCCAGCGCCGCAGCCCGAATTTCAGCATCGCGGATAGCACTGTGGATGTAGTGATATCCCTTCAGAGCTCCCAGGTAAGCGGTTGTCGCATGGCCGGCGCTGAAGGTGTACAGTTTGTGTAGGACCATGGCAGGGTAATTCTCTGTGATACTCATCCCATCAATCTTTGGTAGTGGCGGACGCAGGCCCAGGCCATCCACCACGAAGGTAGCCGGCGGGTCACCCACGAACAGGAGTGGCTCATCCTTGGCTGGATCCCCGATCCTCTGGGTGACCGCTCGGCTGACCAGGGCGCCGGAGAGGCCGTGCTGGGCAAGGGAGGAGCTGTCTGGAGTAAGCATGATCAGCCCGAATAGGTAGGGAGCCACATCAATCAAGTTCTCGAACGCCAGCACGTTGGTGGGCTGGCGGCGCTGAGCTAGGCCAGCAGCGATGAGCGGAGCGATTTCGGGCAGGCTTTGGGCGCCGACCGCGGTAGCCACAAGGTCCGCTTCTGCGATGGCACCTGCCACGTGGTCAGGCTCGCCCGCCCAAATGGCGCGGATTCCAGTCACCAGGATTTCTTGTGATCGCCGAGCTTCCGCCAGCCTGACACGGTACCGACCTACTTGATTGAAGTGTTTCACTAGAGTCTCATTCCGACTCACAAAAACAACTTCATATCCCGATGCATGCAGTAACTGGCCGGCGAAACCGCAGCCGACTCGTCCGGGGCCGATCACGACCGCTTTCATGCCTCGACCTCCTTCTCCTGACTCGGCAATAAAGGTTCGCCATTCAATACCCGCTGGCCGGCGCTGTAGATGTAGTCGGCCAGGCGCAGCGCGGCGTCGGGAACGCCTTTGAACCCCGGGAAGCTCGAGACATCCACCACATAGGGCTTGCCGTTGTTCTCAATGATATCCAGCCCATAGAGGTCGATGCCGAAAGCACGCCCGCAGCGTAAAGAGATGTTGTGCAGCTCGGGGGTTATCGTGAAGGGCTCGCCGAGCTTCTGCTCATAGGTGCGAGCCGGCCAGACACGTTTCACGCCGAAGATCTGGCCGCCGATGCAATAAATCTTGCGGTCGCGCCCTTGCGGCTCGTAGTAGCGCTGGGCGAAAAGAGGTTCCTGGTTGGAGGGCGCATCGTGAAGCTCGTCGGCATCCCAGACCACGCGCACGCCTTTGCCATCCGAGCCATTGTAGGGCTTGACCACTAGGGGCCCTTCGTCCAGGAGGGGAGTCAGTTGATCGGGGTGGGAGGCCACGTAGGTTTCGGGTGTGGGCAGGCCCGCCGCTTGCAGAACGTGGAAGGTCATGATTTTGTCGTGTAGCGTCATGGAGACCGGGTAAGGATTCAGGAAAGCGGCACCAGCCGCGTGCAGGACTCCGGCGAGGCTGAGCGCCAGGTCAGTCTTCGCTTTCAGGATGCAGAGGTCATGCTCGACTCGAACCTGGGACAGGTCGACGAGTTGCTCCTCCGGGTAGATGACGTCCACCTTCGCTCCCCACTCCGAGAGCAGCCGGACAACCTCCGGCAGGATGTTACTCATGCGCGTGGGCGGATAGCGCAGCATCAAGAAACCGATTCGCACGTTTCCCTCCCCCGTTGTTTTTCCCCTTGAGCGCGACAGACGATATATTCGGCTAGCTTCTCGTCTGCCCCCGGCACGCCTGTGTAGTTGGGAAATTCGTTCACCTCAATGACGACGGGGCCATTAGGGGTCTCCATGCAATCGAGGCCATAAAGCTCCAGCCCAAACAGCCTGCCGCAGCGGCGCGCCAGCTCCTCCCAGTCAGGCGAGAGGGGCAGCAATTCGGCCCGCGGACTTTTCTCCAGAGTCGCGCTGGGCTTGTGTTTCCCCTTGCGATCGAACATCGAAGGTTTTCGCACAGCCCAGATTTCGTCGCCGATGGCATAGAGCTTCAGGTCGTAGCCGTTGCCGGGTACAAATTGCTGCGCCAGGGCGAAGGGTTCGGGCCATTCCAGGGCTGCCAATTCCTGAGGGTTGTTCACAAGGTGCAGGCCCCGCCCGTTGTCGCCAAAAACAGGTTTGATAACGAGTGGGTACACCCGAGCGTCAGTCCCGCGTGCGAGGTTGTGCGTCGGCCCAAGTAAGGTCAGTGGTGTAGGAACATCGGCCGAGGTTAGCGCAACAGCCATTTCGGCTTTGTTGTGTACTGCAGCGATGGCCGCGCGCTGATTGACAGTTGGGATTCCCCGCGCTTCAGCCCAGTTCAGCAGGCAAAGCACGGCCCAGCTTCGGCCGCGGGCGACGACCAGATTCAGGCTCGTCAGCCAGTGCGCATCATTGAGTTCGTAGTAGGCCGCCTCCGGGTCGATCACCATTACCTGGTGGCCGAGAGCCCGCAAGCTGGCAATCATTCCGCTTGGTTGCGACTGGGAAAGATACCGGCGTTCGGCGAGGATCCCGATCCGAAGCTGAGGACCGGCCGCAGCTCCACACGCCCCCGAGTCATTCTGACTATGGGGTTCCACTTGATTTTTCTCTTTCTGCGGGAGGAGCGACTCGGGACGTGGAGCGCTGCGCTATTCAATATAGGGTGCGAATTCAGCCCAAAAATATAGCTAATCGAAGGTTGGAAGAAATTTTCGGGGATCTGTAGCAGGCGGAGCGCTGCACTACTCCTCCGCCAACCTAGTTTATAAGTACCATCAGTCCTGTAGGGTCACTAAGTCTTTCTCGCTAGATCAGCGCGGAACCTGGCTACCGGAGAACTTTGCTGGCGGTCTCCACGGCTACGCGATGATCGAGAAAGCGATCGGATTGCGTGGCGCCGACGGGGAGATGGAATTTGCCGCGGCGCTGGCGAGCGCGGGAAGCTCGCACCAGCCGGAGCTCGATGCGCATCTGCAAAGAGCGGTTACCGGCGCAATAGAAGGGTCGCTGCTGGCGAAGAACCTGGTTACCCACGCCCACTTGCGCGTGCGCGCCGGCACGCTGGCTGACCTGCGCGCTCAGGTCGGCCACGCGAAACCCTCTCCGGTGTGCCCCAAACCGGGCCCGCGGTCGAGCCAGCCGCGGCAGAATTAACGAGGCTTCGATGGGATGAACCTGGCGCGATTCTAGCACGGGGCCGCAATCGTGTTGCTCGCCAGCGGTAAGGAGGAGGCGAGAGGGCGGAGATCTACGATCCCTGCCGCGGGCTCGTTCATCGTTGCCGCTTGGTCGGTTGTTGTGTCTCCCTTTGGGACCTGTCTCAGTTCACGGTCAGCGTGACTGTAGCCGTCCTCGACACCGAGCCCGACGTCGCCGTCACGGTGATGGTGGACGTACCGGGGGGCGTCCCGCTGGGCGGCGGGTTCCCTCCACCGCCGCATCCGATGATAAAAGCCGCCGAGACAAGGAACAGGGTCAGCAGCAGGCAGGCCGCGTACGGTTTCGCGCGGCTGCCTTGGCGCGCCATAGACAGGCTCATCAGCGCCAGCGCGGCGGTTACCACACACAACAGCAGGACGAGCGGCGTCTGAGGGTTTGCAGGACCGCGTAGCGGCGACGCCAATCTCGCCGATCGCGCCGTGGTTGTGATCGTCATGGTCGTGGTGCCCGACGTGCTGCCCGCCTGAATCGATGCGGGGATGAACGTGACCGAGGTGGCCGCCGGGTTGCCCGTGGCGGAGAATGTGATGGTGTTGGTCGTCGGGCCGCCGGTCAGGTTGATCGTGAAGTTGGCCGGCTGGCCCGCAGTCACCGTCACCGCGGTCGGCGGGCCGGAAATGCTGAAATCGACGCCGGTGCCGGTCAGCGGAACCGCCTGCGGGCTGGTGGCAGCATTATCGGCAATGCTCAGCGAGGCGTTGTTCTTGGCACCGATTGACGTAGGCCGGAATGTGGGTGTGATTGCGCAAGTACCGTTGGGCGCGATGGTCGCCGGCAACGTTCCGCACGTATTGGTTTGGGTGAACTGAGCAGCATCCGTACCGGTGATGTTGATGGCGGTGATGGTCAGCGGACCGGTGCCGGAGTTGGTCAGCGTAACCGCTGGCGAAGCGGCCTTGCTGTCTCCCATGTTCACGTTGCCGAACGCCACGTTCGTCGAGGACAGCGTGACCCCAGGCGTGGTGCCGGTGCCGGTCAGCGGCACCGTCTGCGGGCTATTCGCGGCATCATCCCCAATGCTCACGCTGGCGCTCTTGGCCCCGGTGGACGCCGGGGCAAAGTTCACGCCGAAGAAACAACTGCTCCCTGCGTTGATGCTACTGGCGCCGAACGAACACGCCGGCGTCGCCCCTCCGGTCGGCGCTACCAGAGCGAATTCGGCCGCGTTGGCGCCGGTCAGTGTGATGCCTGCGATGTTGAGCGCCGCTGTACCGGTGTTGGTCAATTGCACGTTCGTCGCCGTGCTCGTCGTGCCGACGTTCTGGCTGAAGGCTGTGCTGGTGGGCGCCAGGGTCGCTGCCGGCGCCGTGCCGTTGCCTGATAGCGGAACAGTCTGCGGGCTGCCGGGTACGTTATCGTTGACACTGACGTTGGCGGCCCGGGCCCCGGCGGCGGTCGGCGCGAAATTGACCCCGAGGGCGCAGCTACTCCCTGGGGCCAAGCTGCTCGCCCCCGTAGGACACGCCGGCGGCGTTCCCACGGTCGGAGCGACCAAATTGAAGTCGCCCGGGTTTGCGCCCGTCTTGGTAATGCTGGTGATGTTCAGAGTGGCCGTGCCAGAGTTAGTGATCTGCATGTTGGTCGTGCTGGCCGTGGTGCCTACCTTCTGGCTACCAAAAGGCACGCTGGTCGGATTGAACGAGGCGGCCGGGGCCGGCCCACCGGTGGTAGACGAGGTGAGATGGAAAACTGTGGCGCCGCTAACTCCGTTGAAGTCCGAGATTACAAAGAAGTAGTGGACACCAGCCGTGGCGGTAAAGCTGACCGTCTCGCCCACGCCGGGACCGTTGAGGTCAGCGCAGGCTACTGACGTAAAGTTTCCAAGAGTGCCCGTCACCGCCTGGAGCACACTGTCGTAAGTGGTACCGTTGGTATCCGCCGTGACTGTTCCGTTGCCTGCTGGAGTGAATGTGTACCAGATGCTCTTGGTCTGAGGGCTTTGACCAGCGGTACATCCCGGGGCGGGTTCGCCGGGTTCTGTCGTCGCGCCGGAGCTATCCTTCGTGTCGCTGAAGGGCGTGGGGCTCGCGCTAATGGCTTGGGCGAAGTTGTCGTTTGTCGGCGGCGGCGCAGTGATTGTAAAACTGGACGGGCTGGAGTTCCCGCCGCCAGGTGGTGGCGTGAAAACCGCCACGTTGCCATTTCCTCCCACGGCGATTTCACTGGCTGCGATGGCCACGGTCATTATCTGTTGGGTCGGCGAGCACGCCGAGGGCGTGTGGGGAACCCCGCGGAACGAAACCGTGGAACCCACGCCGGGCGTGGCGCTGCAATTGAAGCCTGTCCCGTTCACCTGCAGATTGAAGGGCTGTCCGCCGGCGCTGGCACTGTTGGGCACGAGCGAAGTAATCGTGGGTGCGGCGCCGAGCACACTGAAGCGTAAGAAATCGGAGCTCACCGGAGGCGGGCCGGGCTCGACTACAGTGATCTGGTGCACGCCCACACTCGCGGCTGTGAACAAGCTCGGATCAAGGGTTGCCGTCA